>Ga0208130_1000393_pt1 | contig 23093 bp, 19 predicted proteins | sample ETNtaG_31_FD_185771 | JGI IMG/M metagenome (GOLD analysis project Ga0208130, IMG submission 185771) | Marine microbial and viral communities from oxygen minimum zone, Eastern Pacific Ocean - ETNP201310SV78 (SPAdes) (version 2) | ecosystem: Environmental > Aquatic > Marine > Oceanic ... | reverse complement strand
ACAAGAAAAGTTCCGATGTCGTCTGATGTTGATATTAGAACAGTTGCTCGTGGAACTCCTGGTTTTTCTGGAGCTGATTTAGCTAATATTGTTAATGAAGCTGCACTTCTCGCGGCGAGAAGAGGAAAGCGAATGGTAACAAATACCGAATTTGAGGATGCTAAAGATAAAGTAATGATGGGACCTGAAAGAAGGTCTATGGTGATGACTGATGATGATAAAAAATTGACAGCTTATCATGAAGCTGGACATGCGCTTGTATCTATAAATTTAGAATCATCTGATCCTATTCATAAAGCTACAATTATTCCGAGAGGACGAGCATTAGGTATGGTTATGCGACTTCCTGAAAGAGATCAAATTTCAATAACGCGTGAAAAAATGTATGCAAATCTTGCGGTGGCTATGGGTGGAAGAATAGCTGAAGAAATAATCTTTGGTCATGATAAGGTTACATCAGGAGCTTCATCAGATATTCAACAAGCAACACAATTAGCAAGAGCTATGGTCATGCAATATGGAATGTCTGATAAATTAGGTTTTTTATCATATGGTGATAATGAAGAAGAAGTATTTTTAGGGAGATCTGTTGCTCGACAACAAAATATGTCAGAAGATATTCACAAGCTTGTAGATGCTGAAGTAAGAACCATAGTTGATGAATCTTACGCCAAAGCTGAAAAAATTCTTAAGGATAAAGAGAAGGATCTTCATACTATTGCTCAGGGATTACTTGAATATGAAACACTTACTGGTGATGAGATTAATGACCTGCTGGGTGGTGTCAAACCTACACGTAATGATGATTCTGATAAAAATGATTCTGAGAATCTTTCTGGGTCTGTTCCAAAAACAGGAAAGAAATCTGATACTAATTCTAAGCCTGGCCTTCAAGGCGCATAGTAAATTGGCTTTCTGATGGCTAAAAGTTTTTTTGGCACAGATGGTATTAGAGGTACAGTAAATACCGAGAGTTTAAATTCAGAAATTGCGTTAAAGCTTGGACTTGCTGCTGGTAAAATATTTACCCGTGGTGATCATAAACATAGAGTTTTAATAGGAAAAGATACCAGAATTTCAGGTTACATGTTGGAATCTGCTTTAGAGTCAGGCTTCACATCTTCAGGAATGGATGTTTTTCTTACTGGTCCAATACCAACACCAGCTGTTGCATATCTTACTCAAGCATTAAGAGCTGATTTAGGTGTAATGATAACAGCTTCTCACAATACCTACGAAGATAATGGTTTTAAGCTATTTGGACCTGATGGACTTAAACTTACTGATGAAAAGCAATTAGAAATAAATGAGTTAATGAATAGGTCAGATATAATGTCTTTGCAGGATAAAAATCAAATAGGCGCTGCAAGAAGAGTTGATGACGCATTATCTAGATATATTGAATTTGCAAAAGCAACTTTTCCAAATACCATGCGATTAGATCATTTAAAAATTGTAATAGATTGCGCAAATGGTGCTGCTTATAAAGTTGCACCAATGATTTTTTGGGAACTTGGTGCAGATATTATTGTTATTGGTGATCAACCTAATGGAAGAAATATTAACCAAGATTGTGGATCAACTAAAACGCAAAGTCTGAAAGAAGCAGTTAAGAGCAATAACGCTGATTTAGGGATTGCCTTTGATGGTGATGGAGATCGTTTAGTAATAATAGATGAAAATGGTGATCAAGTTAATGGAGACCATTTGCTTGGGATGATAGCTTTATCACTCAAAAAAAAGAATTTGCTTAAAAATGAGAATATTGTTTCAACTATTATGGCTACCAAATCTCTTGAAAATTATCTGAAATCAATTGATCTCAAGTTAATAAGAACAAAAGTTGGAGATAGATATGTAATTGAAAAAATGTTGGATATCGGTTCTAACTTTGGTGGTGAACCATCAGGTCATTTAATTATTAATGATTTTTCCTCTACCGGTGATGCAATTGTATCTTCTTTACAAGTTTTATCCTTAATGATTGAAGAGAATCGACCAATTTCGAATCTTACTAATCTTTTTCCTCTTACCTCTCAAAAAAACTATGAATTTAAAACAGAAAATATAAATAATATTTCAAACTCTTTTCTAGAAGAATTATCTAATAAAATGAATGAAAAGATTGGTGATGAAGGAAGAGTTATTATAAGAAAAAGCGGAACAGAGCCATTAATAAGGGTAATGGTAGAAACCGATACAAAAAATATTGGTGAAATATTAATTGATGAAATTAAACTATCTTTAAATCATTCAACTTAAATTTATTTATGAAAATAAAATATCATTGACTAATCTTACTTTAAGTTATATTCCACTCTTGGGACACTCCTCCCCAACGAGGAGCAACTATCTGTAAGGGTAGAATTATGATAGAAAAACCAAAAAATAAGCCAGAGTGCTTAAATTTTTCTTCTGGGCCATGTACAAAAAGACCTGGATGGTCAGTGGAAGTCTTAAAAAACGCATTACTAGGAAGAAGTCATCGTTCCCCAGAGGGAAAGATAAAACTGAGTGACGCAATTAATAAAACAAAAGAATTATTAGCAATTCCGGAAGATTATAAAGTCGGTATTGTGCCTGCATCTGATACAGGAGCTATTGAGATGGCTATGTGGAATCTTCTGGGTTCTAGGCCTGTTGAAGTCTTATCTTGGGAAGTTTTTGGAAAAGACTGGAAAAAGGATGTTGAAGAACAATTAAAAATACCAGGATCAGTTTATCATGATGTTGAATTTGGCTTATTACCAGATTTAGAGAATGTTAATTTTGAAAATGATGTCATTTTTACATGGAATGGAACAACATCAGGAGCTCGAGTTCCAAATGCTAATTGGATACCTGACGACAGAAAAGGTGTTACTTTATGTGATGCAACATCTGCTGTTTTTGCTCAGGAACTAGACTGGTCAAAATTAGATGCAACAACATTTAGTTGGCAAAAAGTTCTAGGTGGTGAAGCGGCCCATGGAATACTTATTCTAAGCCCTAAAGCAGTAAATCTCCTTGAGACCTACACGCCAGATTGGCCAATTCCAAAAATATTCCGCCTTACAAAAAATAAAAAATTAATTGATGGGGTTTTTCGTGGAGAGACATTAAATACTCCTTCAATGCTTTGTGTTGAGGATTATCTTGATGTGCTTGAGTGGGTAAAGAGTATAGGTGGATACAAGGGAACTATTGAGAGAGCGAATAATAATTTCTCAATAATAAAGCAATGGATAAATCAGATTGATTGGTTAGATTTTTTATGTGTGGATGAAGAATATTTATCCAACACATCAGTATGTTTAAAATTTACTAATGATTTATCTAAGCTTAATGAAGATGATCAAAGAGCTTTTGCTAAATCAATTGGAAAAATACTAACTGAAGAAGAAGTAGCTTTTGATATTGTTAATCATAGAAGTGCTCCTCCTGGTTTACGAATATGGGCTGGTGCAACAGTTGAGTCTGAAGATATTTCAAAACTTTTACCATGGATAGATTGGGCGTATCAAAAATTAATAAATAATGCTGGAGGTGAAAATGCCTAAAGTTTTAATTGCTGATAAAATGAGTGAAAAGGCAAAGGAAATTTTTGTTGAAAAAGGTTTGGACGTTGATGTAAAAACTGGTCTTGATAAAGATGAGTTAATTTCAATTGCCGAAAAATATGATGGTATTGTAGTAAGATCATCAACAAAAATTACTGAAAAAGTTCTTAAAAAGGCTTCTAATTTAAAAATAGTTGGTAGAGCTGGAATTGGCGTAGATAATATTGATGTTGACTCTGCAACTGAAAATGGTGTTGTTGTAATGAATACTCCATTTGGGAATGCAATTACTACTGCAGAACATGCTATAGCGTTGATTTTAGGATTAATGAGAAACCTTCCCCAAGCTAATATTTCTACGCATGAAGGAAAGTGGGAAAAATCAAAATATATGGGTCAAGAAGTTACCGGCAAAGTTTTAGGTATTATTGGATGCGGCAATATAGGATCAATTGTAGCTGATAGAGCTAAAGGTTTACGTATGAGAGTATTGTCTTATGACCCATTTTTGACTCCTGAAAGAGCAAATATTCTTGGAGTTAAAAAAGTCGAGTTAGATGAGCTCCTTCAAAAATCTGATATTATCAGCCTTCATGTTCCGATGACAGAGCAAACAAAAAATATCTTGAATAAAGATACGCTTAAGAAGTGTAAAAAAGGCGTAAAGATAATTAATTGTGCTAGAGGTGGATTAATAGATGAAGAAGCTCTAGTGAAAGCTATCGAGAATGGTATTGTGGATGGTGCCGCTATAGATGTTTATGAGGTAGAGCCTGCAAAAGAAAGTATTCTATTTGGTAATGATAAAATAATCTGTACCCCTCATTTAGGGGCATCAACTATTGAAGCTCAAGAAAATGTTGCCATTCAAATAGCTGAACAAATGTCTGATTATCTGATCGAAGGAGCGGTTACAAATGCTTTAAATATGCCATCTATAAGTGCAGATGAAGCTCCTATTTTAAGCCCTTTTGTTAAGTTAGCAGAACAGCTTGGATTATTTGCTGGACAATTAATGTTAGCAAATTTTGATAAAATAGAAATTGAATATGTTGGAGTTATTTCTGATTTTAATTGTGCGCCAATCACATCAGCTGCAATAGCTGGAGTCTTGAAGCCATCTTTATCTGATATTAATATGGTAAGCGCACCATCAATAGCAAAAAATAAAGGTTTAACTATAAGTGAAGTTAAAAGAGATGAAAGTAGTGCCTATGAAAGTTATATTAAGGTTACACTTCACTCTAAAAAAGATAATTTTTCTATTGGAGGAACTGTTTTTTCCGATGGTAATCCTAGGATTGTGCAAATCAATGGAATTAATCTAGAGGCAGAATTAAACAGAAACATGCTTTATGTTACAAACAAAGATGTTCCAGGTTTAATAGGTCATCTTGGTTCTATACTAGGTGATCAAGGAATAAATATTGCTAGTTTTAATCTTGGTAGAAATGCTCCTTTAAAAGACGCTATGGCCTTAATAGGCGTCGATACTGAGATTAATGCAAAAGTTATTGAGAATGTGAAGAAGCTTGATTCGATTGTTACGGTGAATAGTTTAATTTTTAATATAAAATAAATTTAGAGGGTTATATGGCGAATGTAGTAGTTGTCGGTTCCCAATGGGGAGATGAGGGAAAAGGAAAGATTGTTGATTGGCTATCAAGCAGAGCAGATGTAGTTGTTAGGTTTCAAGGTGGTCATAATGCAGGTCATACATTAGTCATAGACGGTAAAACTTATAAATTATCGCTATTTCCATCAGGCATTGTTAGGGAAGAAAAAGTTTCCATCATCGGAAATGGAGTAGTTGTAGATCCTTGGGCTTTTTCTGAGGAATTAGAAACTCTTATCAATCAAGATGTTAAGATAAGTTCAGAAAATTTAAAAATTGCTGAAAATGCTTCCTTAATCTTACCTGTGCATAGAAATTTAGATATTTTAAGAGAACACAGAAGTTCAAATGATTCAAAAATAGGCACTACCAAAAGAGGAATTGGACCAGCATATGAAGATAAAGTCGGAAGGCGGTCTATAAGAGTTGGTGATTTAACTGATTTAAAAGCTCTTAGATCAAAAGTCGATAATCTTGTTGATCATCACAATATTATTCTTCGAGGCATGAATGAAGAGGAAATTAATTCAGATGTTATTTATGAAGAATTAGTAGAAGTTTCAGAAACCATAAAACCATTTATAACTAGAACTCAAGAATTTTTAATTAAAGCTAGAAAAGATAGAAAAAGAATATTGTATGAAGGAGCACAAGGCGCACTGCTTGATATTGATCATGGTACTTATCCTTATGTCACTTCTTCAAATACAATTGCCTCTGCCGCTGCTACAGGTTCTGGACAAGGTGTTAATACTATAAATTATGTATTGGGAATCACTAAGGCTTACACAACAAGAGTTGGGGAGGGTCCATTTCCATCTGAACAAGATAACGATATAGGAAATGAACTCGGAGAAAAAGGGCATGAATTTGGAACAGTTACAGGAAGAAAAAGAAGATGCGGTTGGTTTGATGCTGTTCTAGTTAAACATGCGATCGAAGTATCAGGAATTGATGGTATGGCTCTAACAAAACTAGATGTTTTAGATGGATTTAAGAAAATAAATATTTGTATAGCTTACGAACTTGATGGAAAAAGGATTGATTATTTCCCATCTTCAGCAGAGCAACAATCAAGAATTAAACCTATTTTTGAAGAATTTGATGGTTGGGATGGTACTACTTTTGGGGCTAGGCAGTGGAATGATCTTCCAGCTGAAGCTGTAAAATATGTTAAAAGAATTGAAGAATTGACTAGTACTCCAGTAGCTTTACTATCAACAAGTCCTGAACGAGAAGATACGATACTAGTTAAAGATCCTTTCGAGGATTAATGTTGAATTTCAAATAAAATCGATATATTAATATTCATGTCCGAGGGGTGCCTTTTGGCTGAGAAGGAATAAACCTGACCCTTTGAACCTGATCCGGTTAATGCCGGCGTAGGAATTGGATTCTTATAAACGCCTATTAATTTGGATCTCTATTTAGATTTGATATTTATTTGGAGGAACCAATGAAATTATTTTTAATAATCTTTTTTTTATTTAATGCTAGTCTTTTATATTCTCAGGACTCAATAGATGAAATTATTGTAAAAGCCGAGCTAACAGATAATTCTTTGTATAGGCTTCCATTAAGTGTAACTGTGATAAATGAAGAAGATATCATAAATAGAAATGCTCAACACATCGAAGATATTTTATTTGCAATACCTAACATTAATTACGCAACCGGATCTTCAAGAGGAAAATTTTTACAAATAAGAGGAATTGGTGAAAGAAGTGAATTTACCGAACCGGTTAATTACTCTGTAGGAGTTATTATCGATGGAATTGATTTTACAGGGATATCATTAGCGGCAAGTACATTTGATGTTGAGCAGATTGAGGTACTAAGGGGCCCTCAAGGCACGATATACGGAGCCAATGCTTTAGCTGGTCTTATTAACATTGTATCAAATAGCCCAGAAACAAAACTTTATTCTGAATTATCAGGTTCACTTTCAGAGTTTGATGGAAGAAGTCTGGGTTTTGTATTTTCTGGACCACTAAATGAGAAATCTGGATTTCGTTTTTCTCTTAAAAAAAATGAGAGTGATGGTTTTATAAAAAATAAGTTTTTAGGAACGGATGAAACAAATAATATTGATGAATTTGTATCAAGATTTAAAATTCATTTCGATAGTGATGATGAGTCAATGAAAATTAATTTAATATTTTCTGATGCTGATAATGGTTATGATGCCTTTAGTTTGGATAATAATAGAGTAACGCTTTCAGATGAACCAGGTCATGATCGACAAGAAACATTTGCTGGTTCTATTAAGTATTTAAAAGAATTTAATAACATAAATTCAGAATTTTTAATAAGTTTTGCTGACTCAGACCTGGAGTATGGCTATGACGAAGATTGGAGTAATATAGATATATGCAACCAAACACCTTGTGATACAAAATTATTTGGATTTGACTGGTGGTATTCATCATTTGATAATTATATTAGAGACAATGAGAATATTTCAATTGATGCTAGATTTTTATCTAAGACAGTTAATGATTGGGTTGTAGGTTTATATTATCGAAATCAAAAAACAAATTTAATAAGAGAATACACATATTTAGAAAATGACTTTAAGAGCTCATTTGAAACAGAAAATATAGCTATATATGGACAATATAAATATCCCCTTTCAAACTCTATAGATGTTGAGACAGGTTTAAGGTTCGAAACAAGAGATTCTGATTATATTGATAATAATGGTCCTGCACCGTCAGATTTTGTTTGTATAGCAATTTACCCTAAACCTGAAAGTTGTTTATTTAAAAACGAATACAAGAATTCAGAAGATTTCTGGGGAGGTAAAATTGTTTTCAAAAATCAAGTGAGTGATAATTTGCTAAGATACTTACTTATCTCAAAGGGTTATAAGCCCGGAGGAGTTAATATTGCAGGTAATTTAAGTAGTGAAAATTTAAAATATGACTCAGAAACAATGATAAATTATGAATTAGGTTTTAAAGGCGATCTTAATCAAAATTTATTGTTTCAAATTGCTTTGTTTTATCAAGACCGTGAAGATGTTCAAACAAAGCAGAGTATAGTGACTTCAATTGAATCAGGCCTTCAAGGAGGTTTGTGCCCTTGTAGTTTTACAGATTATATCGGTAATGCAGTAAAAGGATCAAATTATGGTGTTGAGTTAGAATTATTATGGCTCATTAGTAACAAAGCTGATCTATTTTTTAATTTAGGCCTACTGGAAACCGAATTTGAGAATTATTTAAGTTATTCTCATGTTGATTCAGACCTTAAAAATGGAATCCCAGTTAATTTAACTGGTAGAGATCAATCCCACTCTCCTCAATACCAATTAAATTTCGGATTGAATTATAGGATCACTGAAAACTTAAATATTAAATTTGATATCGAAGCTAAGGATGAATTCTATTTTTCAGATCGTCACAATATTCACTCTGATGATTATGTACTTTTGAATGTTGTGTTAGGTTATCAAAAGAATTCTTGGGAAGTTAATTTATTTGGAAAAAACCTGACTGATGAAGATTATCAAACTAGAGGTTTTGGCAGTTTTGGAAATGATCCCAGAAAATTTTATGATACTGAGCCATATTATCAATATGGAGCTCCTCGAGTTGTTGGTATAAACGGGAAAAGAAAATTTTGAATATATGTTTATAGATTTAGAAATTTTTGCTGTAATTTTTGCTCTTCTTTATCTGTTTTTAGCTATGAGACAACATATTGCTTGTTGGTATGCAGCCTTTATAAGCACATTTATTTATATTTTAATATATTGGGATGTTTCTCTATATATGGAATCAATACTTAATGTTTATTACTTACTAATGGCAATTTATGGTTGGTTTAGCTGGAATAAAAAATCAAAAATTGATAAAAATTTTGTTATTTCTTGGTCATATATCAATCATTCAATTGTAATAATCTTAATACTTATATTAACAATCAGTTCAGGATTTTATTTATCAAAAACTGATGCTGTTTATCCGTATTTAGACTCTTTTACAACATGGGCATCTGTTATAACAACATTTATGGTTGCTCAAAAAGTACTTTCGAATTGGATTTTTTGGATAATTATCAATTCGGTAGCAATATTCTTGAATTTTGATAGAGAATTATATTTTACTGTTTATTTGCTAATGATTTATCAATTAATGTCTGTTTATGGATATTATCAATGGCGGAAGAGCTTTAATGAATATAAGACACAAACTTAATATTTTAATAAAAAATAAAAGAAATTTAGATTTTAATATTGATGATGCAGAAATTTCCTATCTCTCAAAAGGTAGAACAAATGATAGTTATTTGCTTGATTTTAATAATTTTAAACTTGTTTTAAGACTTAATAGTAAAAATGATTTTGACTTAGGGATTAATAGAGAGAATGAAGCATTAATTTTAAAAACACTAGATAATCAATCCTTTATGCCTAATTTAATTTACATTGATGAATTTTATAAATTTATTATTTATGAATATATTGAGGCAGTTAATTTGGATTTAAAGAAAACTAACACACACCAAAAAAAAGAAATTTTAAAATTAATAGATACACTCCAGGAAATAAAAATTGATTTGCCCAAATTTAACTATTTTTCTCATTTAAGCGGCTACTGGGAAAAAATAAAAACAAACAAAGATATTAATATCTCAAAAATAGAAGATATTGAAAAATTTTTAGTCAATTTAGAAAATTTCCAAAAATCAGATTGGTCATCATCACTAACTCATCATGATTTAGAGGCAAATATTTTGGAAAGTAGCAATGGCTATAAAATTATTGATTGGGAATATGCATCAAATGGTCATTATAGTTTTGATAGACATTCCCTTGGTCTAATGAACGATAATAAAATGCTGAATGAGCTGATAAAGTTTATGAATTATTTTTGGTCATTGATTAATAAAAAAGATTAGATATCAACAATATTTTTATCTTGCATTAATTTTTGTATTTCTTCTTTTATTTTTTCCAGAGCTCTAACTTCAATTTGCCTTACTCTTTCTCTACTAATGTCATATTTTTCGCTTAATTCCTCTAATGTCGCGGATTCTTCACTAAGTCTTCTTGTTTGCACAATATCTAACTCTCTTTCATTAAGGATATTTAATGCCTCAGAAATTAATTCTTTTCTAATACTATCTTCTTCCTTTTCAGCATACTCCTCTTCTTGATTTGGTTGATCAGCCTCAATCCAATCTTGCCATTCAGTTTGTGAGCCATCGTCAGAGGAAATTTTTGCATTAAGAGAAGGATCAGCCCCTGATAATCTTCTGTTCATATTCACTACTTCTTTTTCTGGAACATTTAATTGTTTAGAGATTGTTTCTAAGTTCTCAGGATTTAAATCTCCTTCTTCATAAGCTTGAATCTGATTTTTTGCTCTTCTTAGATTAAAGAATAATTTTTTCTGAACCGCTGTAGTTCCTATTTTCACAAGAGACCATGATCTGAGAATGTATTCTTGCATAGCGGCTTTTACCCACCAAAGAGCATAAGTTGCTAACCTAAAGCCTTTTTCAGGATCAAATTTTTGTACAGCTTGCATAAGGCCAACATTCCCTTCAGAAATGATATCGGTGATAGGTAAGCCATAACCTTTGTAGCCCATAGCAAGTTTAGCAACTAACCTTAAATGACTGGTTACAAGTTGATGAGCTGCATCAGTGTCACCATGAATAGTCAATCTAGTCGCTAGAGTATATTCTTCTTCAGCGCTTAGCATTGGAAATTTTTTTATCTCATTTAGATAATTACTAAGCGTTACATCTCCAGCTAGCGCAGGTAAATTATTTATCTTTTTACTTTTAGCCATATCACTTACTTATCATATGGTTATGATTCGACGCAAATTAAAGGTTAAAATTAGAGGATATTCAATATTTCTTGCATATCTTGAGGAAGATCTGTTTTAAAAAGTAAACTTTCTTTTGTCAGCGGATGTTCAAAGCCTAATTTATAAGCGTGCAAGGCTTGTCGATGAGAGTTGCTTATTAATATTTTTTTAATTTTATTATCGTATTTGTTAATTTTTGATTTAAATCCGGTGCCATAAACTTGATCACCTATAACTGGAAGGCCTAAATGCGTTAAATGAACCCTTATTTGATGGGTTCTTCCTGTTTCTAAATTACATTCAATTATAGAAATATCTAATTCTTTATTGAATTTAATTCTTTTCCAAAAAGTTATTGCTAGTTTTCTCCCTTTTTTTTCTTCCTTAAAAGCTGCCATCTTTTTTCTATTGCTATTCGATCTACCAATATATGTTTCTACTTTTCCCGATTGAATATTTGGAATACCCCAAACAAGGGCTTTATATGACCTTATTAACTTCCCATCTTTTCCATGACTAGCAAATTGTTTTGATAATCCTTCATGTGTTTTATCATTCTTAGCTACTACCATTACTCCGCTTGTATCTTTATCAAGCCTATGAACAATACCAGGTTTTTTCTCTCCGCTTATACCTGATAAACTTTGTCCGCAGTGAGCAATTAATGCGTTAACAAGAGTATTTTCATAATTTCCTGGGGCAGGGTGTACAACAAGACCCACTGGCTTGTTGATAACAATCAGATCATTGTCCTCATAAAGAATTTCTAAGGGAATTTCTTGAGGTTTTGGTTTTGGGTCAACTGGTTTAGGGATATTAACAAGGTAACTTTCTCCTGTTTTTACTTTTTTTGAAGGATCTTTAATTACAACTTGTTCTTTTTCATTGATTTTAGTTACATTACTCTCATTAATTAAAGTTTTAATTCTTGATCGACTAAGGTTTTTGATGTTTTTTGATAAGAATTGATCAAGTCTTAAACCTAATTCATCATCAGATACTTTATATGTTAATATACTTTTATCGGACGGCATTATATGAAACTCTTTAAACAGCATGACAAATATACCATTACATTACTCGTAATCGTAATAATTCTTACTCTTGCGATAATTATAAGTTTTTTTATTGTTGTAACAACTATAGTCTATAGAGGTATTCAGCTTGCCCTATAAAAGGATGACCACATTCTAATTCCAAATAACATAGATAGAAGCCATAATATCAATTCAATATAATTTGGATCGCTATTGTAACCAAAAAATCCTTTCATAAATACACCTACAGTTCCTTTGTCATGGAGCAGGTGATAATATGTATTCTTTGAAGCATCATAAGTATAAAACATTTTATTTTCGTTATTATCTAACGAAGATGTTGGCTTATATATATCCCAAACTCTTGGTATATCATTTTTTTCAATTATTTCATTTTTGACTAAGTATGATTCAACCTCATGTGTCCCATAAGCAACCATTCCTGAAGCAAATAAAACTAATAATAATGTTGTAGCCTTAAAAAATGATCTTAAGTTTACTTTTTTTCCTTGGATTACAACGGCATAGCCAACTAGGATCGCTAGTATAGCTCCTAAAAAGAAACCTAAATATGAAAAACTTCCAGTGTTTGTAACACTAGCTATAAGAAATAAAGCTGTTTCAAAACCTTCTCTTAATATGGAAAAAAATACTAAAAGAAAAAGAGCAAAACCTGATCCAGCAATAGCATTTTTGACAGAATTTTCTATTTCTTTACGATCACTTACATGTTTTGCTAACCAAAAGATTACATAAAAAAGTATTCCAGCAGTTATATACATGAATATAGCCTCAAACAATTTTTCATAAGATGTATTTCCAACACTCTCATTAATAAATGTGAGCAGTATACCGACAATTACACTTGCACCTAATGAGGCTGCAACACCAATCCATAAGACCCTCTTTTCAGCTGCTAAATCGTTTTTATCTAATATGGTATAAATAATTCCAATAATTAGTGAGGCTTCTAAACATTCCCGAAAAGTAATTATAAATTCATTCATTTTTATTCTCTTTAATTGTTGCTATTAATAATCATTATCAATAAATAATTTAATTAGCATTATTTATCAAACAATAAAATATGAAACTTTTATGAATACATCTATTAAAATAGTAACTTTTATAATCAGTATCTTTGTTTCAGAATATATTTATTCAAACGAAATGATAATAGGGCGGGAGACTGTTTATCCAGGAATAAATATTATTTTTGAAGCTGCAATAAAAGATGAAATTAAACCACATGGATATTTCTTAAAAGAAGACTCTACTGACATACATTTGGAAGTTCTAATTAATTGGAACAAGAATGCGCCAGAAGGATCACCAGAAGGAGGCTTTATTCCCTACTTAAAAGTAAAAGCCGTAGTCACAAATTTAAAAAATAATAATGAAAGAGAATTTTTGCTAACACCTCATATTAATAAGGTTGATAATTATCATTATGCATCAAATATCAAGTTACCGGGTCAAATAAATGACAATTACAAAATAAATTTTTATATATTTCCTCCAAAAGAGGGTGAGTTAGGCTATCACTATGACTGGGTTAATGAGGTAAATTATCCTATAATTCAGCCATTTTCTTATCAATATAATAATTTAAATTTCAAAAAAATAATAAATTTAAAAAGAAGATAATTTTCTAGTTGCAAATGATTCTTAATTGCGTTAGTAATTGCGAATGATTATTAATAACAAATCATTTTTTAATTATTTGGGGAGAATACCAATGAAAAAAATAATTTTATGTACTTTTGCTTTTGCCCTAATTTCAGCAAATGCTTCTTTGTTTTCGCAAGATGTAGAAGAAATTGTTGTTAAGGGTAAAGTGCTTTATTCGGATCAGGTTACTGCTTTAAAGACACCTGTTCCAATTATTGATGTACCACAAACTCTATCAATTGTTACTGATGATGAAATTAGGAAACAAGGTTTTAGAGAGCTTGGGGACATAGTTAGATACACACCAGGTGTAAACACATCTCAAGGTGAAGGTCACCGAGATTCTATCGTCTTTAGAGGTGTAAGGTCTACTGCAGATTTTTATCTTGATGGTGTAAGGGATGATGTTCAATATTACCGTTCATTATATAACCTAGAGCAAGTTGAAATTCTAAGAGGACCCAATGCTCTTTTATTTGGGCGTGGTGGTACTGGCGGTATCATAAACCGTGTTACTAAAAAAGCTGTTTTAGATGAGCAGTTTGGTTCATTTGATATGGGCGCTGACTCATTTGGAGCATTTGATTTTGCTGTGGATTATAATGTATCTACTGGTGAAAAATCTGCTTTAAGAATTAACTTTCATAGTGATACTTTAGAAAATCATAGGGATTATTATGATGGTGATCGTTATGGATTTAATCCAACATTAAGACTAGAGATTAGTTCTGCAACAACTTTAGACTTATCTTACGAGCATGCCGATCATGAAAGATTTATTGATCGTGGTGTACCTACGCTTAATGGTGAACCAGTTGAAGCTTTTGAAGAAATAGTTTTTGGTGACACTGATACCAACTTACAAACACTTAGAGCTGATATTTATCGCGCAAATATAAGTCACGAGTTTTCTGATACTAGAAAAGGTAATCTTGTTGTTCAATACAGTGATTTTCAAAAATTGTATAAAAATTATTATGCATCAGGTTACTCCGGTGGAGACACATTTACAGCGGATGGTTATTTAGATCCTACAGAAAGAAATAATTTAATAATTTCTGGTAACATTGTTAATGAATTTCAAACTGGATCAGCAAAACATACTCTATTAGTTGGAGCTGAAATTATTGATACTGAAAATGAAAACTATCGTTACAACACATTCTTTATCACTACAGAAGATGATAACGAAGTATTCAATATCACTAGACCAATAAACTTTGGAGTAAATGCGGCTGGTGTCAGAACTTATAACGACTTTACCGCAGACCTTAAAAGCTCTACACAGTCAGATATTGAGGTTACTTCAATTTATATTCAAGATCAGATTGATGTAACTGATAACTTTAAGGTGTTATTAGGTGGGCGTTTAGACAACTTTGATATTACTGTACGAGATATTAAAAATGGAACTTCTGAATCTAGAGAAGATGAAGAATTTTCTCCAAGAGCTGGTTTAATATATAAACCACAAGAAAATATATCTCTTTATGTAAGTTATGCTGAAAGTTTCCTACCACGATCTGGTGAGCAGTTTAAGAAACTTGATGCTAACGCTGCTAGGTTAGATCCAGATGTTTATGAGAGTACTGAAGTTGGCGTTAAATGGGATATCAGACCAGGTTTAAGTTTTACTGCTAGTTACTTCGATAGTGAGCAAACAATAGCTACTCGTGATAGTGATACAGGAGAAAATTCTGAGATTGTTGGCCTTCAGGTTGACGGTATTGAGCTAGAGCTTAAAGGGCAAGTTACTGAAAAGCTCTCATTAGCTATCGGTTATAGTGACCTTGATGGTGAAACAGCTAAAGGTGGTGAGCCAAGAGAGATTCCTGAATATACAGCATCTTTATGGGCTACATATGAAGTAAATGATCGCTTTGGTATCGGTTTAGGGATTACATCTCAAGGTGAATCAAATATTAAAAATGATAAGCCTGGATTAATCCTTCCTGATTATACCAGAGTAGATTTTGCTGCATATTATGATTTAGCTGATGATCTAAGTATTCAATTAAATGTAGAGAATGTAACTGATGAACTTTATTTCCCTCATTCTCACAGTACTCACCAGGCATCCGTTGGTGAGCCTTTGAATGCTCGTATATCACTTAGGAAAACATTTTAACTTTTATAAATAATCTGTCTGCATAGTTATTAGGGCATCTATTCGGACAGTAAGGAGAGGGGTAATATGACTAGACATTTAAGAGATTTGACATCCACTGAAAATCTTTTAGTAGTAAGCTCAAGATTCTGGTTCAAAGCTCATATGTTTAGGTGTAATACCCCTCTAATTCTTTTAAGAGATGTTTTTAAATCATCAAACTTATCAACTTCAATAAGAGATTTTCATTCATTAATGATGGCGATAGCTCATATGACTAAGTCAAAACTATCACCAAATTATCAAACTCCTGTAACTGGAGTTGCTGAGGAATTGTTAATAAAAATAATTATGCTTGCTCAACGAGGTAATGATGAACAAATGAATGATATTTTTTCTAAATATTTTTTCGAAGGTGATGCAAACCATTTTATTCAAGCTGCAAATAATCTAGCTGACGACTTTTTAAGGAATAATTTTATTATTAAGAGTGCCGTTAATGAAAATATTTTTTATCAGGAATTTGACAGAAAAGAACATGCAGTAAACTAATTATCTAGCTATATCTCTTCCCCCTAAGTTATGAATGCTAGATTTTGTGAGAATAATATCTCACTAAAGGGTCAAGGATAATTTCTTTGGCCCTTTTTATATTTGATTGTGGATGACTTGTTCTTCAACTCTATCAAAACCAAGCATTGTCCAAGCTTCATCAATAGAATTAACAAAACTCTCAATATCTTTTTTTGAATGTTTTGGTGTTATTGTTACTCTTAATCTTTCATCACCTTTTGGAACAGTCGGATAGAAAACGGGTTGAATATAAATACCAAATTTATCTAGGAGTAATTTAGATATTTGTTTGCATTCAAGAGGACCTTTAACAAGTATTGGAACAATATGACTATCGTTATCGATAAAAGGTACTTGAATTGATTTTAAACCCTCCCTGATAAATTTAGAATTTCTTCTTATTCTTAGTCTAAGTGTTTCAGACTCCTTACTTAGCTCAATGCTTTTAATTGATGCTGCGGCAATTGATGGATTTATTGAGGATGTAAAAATAAAACCAGAAGCAAAACTTCTGATATAATCTATAATATTTGCGTTAGCAGCAACATAACCACCTAATTGACCGAATGACTTTGACAAGGTCCCATTAATAATATCTATTTGATCACTTAGTCCTAATTCTTCCGCAATTCCTCTACCTTCATTACCATATAAACCAACTGAATGTACTTCATCAAGATATGTAATTGCATTGTACTTCTTAGCTAAGCGAACAATTTCCTTTAATGGTGATCTAATGCCTTCCATAGAATAGATTGATTCACAAATAATAAGCTTTGGAGCATCAATATCTGTTGCCTCAAGCAAACTTGAAAGATGATCCATATCGTTATGCTCAAATATATGATATTGAGCTTTACTATTTCTGATACCTTCGATAAGAGAAGCATGATTTAATCTGTCAGAAAAAATTTCAATACCTTCAATATTTCTGCAGAGTGTGGCTATAGTTGCTTGATTAGCGGTATAAGCAGAAGGAAAGACCAAAGCTGCTTCTTTATTATGAAGCTCTGCTAATGTTTGCTCTAATTTGACATGATATGAAGATGTCCCAGAAATATTTCTTGTTCCACCTGAGCCAGTACCTAATTTGTTGATGACATTTATACATGAGTCTAAAACTTCAGGGTTCTGACTCATATTTAAATAATCATTTGAGCACCATATTTCTACTTCCCTATCATTACCGTCTACAGTTTCTAAAGCTTTGGGAAACATATTTTGCACTCTATCAATAGATCTAAAAGTCCTATAAAGACCTTCATCTTTAAGAGTTTTAAGTTCTTCTTCAAAAAATTTATTGTAGTCCAAAAGCTTGCCCCCTTAGTGAGTTAAATAGGATTAGCACCCCTTCTTATAAATATAAATAATAAAAATAATATTATTTTATTTTCTTTAGACAATATGTCGCATAGTAGTAACAAATTAGTTAAAATAGGCATTAAATACACTATAAATATGGTCTAATGATTAAAATTATTTCTAGAAAAAGCGATTTAGCAGTTATTCAGGCTGAATTAGTTGCTGAAGCTTTGAAAAAGACAGATAGAAATATTTCTATATCTTTTGTTAAAAAAGAAACAGAAGGTGATATCGATCAATTAACATCATTAAGTAAATTATCTAATATTGGTGTTTTTACAAATGATATTAGAGAATCGCTTTTAAATAATGAGGCTGATATCGCTGTTCATTCTCTTAAAGATTTGCCAATCGACGACCAAAATGATACTTCAATTGTTTCCATATTAGAAAGAGCTGATTCAAGAGATATTTTATTTCTTAAAAAAGATAATCTTGATAATTATAATAATAAAGAATTAAAAATTCTTACATCTTCACCAAGAAGGGTTTACAATTTTTCAAATTTCTTAAAATCTTTGCTTCCTTTTAATCCAAGTAAAATAACTTTTGAGGATATTAGGGGTAATATACCTACAAGATTAAAAAAGTTAATGAATGGAAACTGCCAAGGTTTAATTGTTGCCAAAGCCGCAATTGACAGATTAATCTCTTGTGAAAATAAAAGTATTTCAAATGAAATATCTACATTGATTGAAAATTTTTTTTGGATGGTTGTTCCGCTGTCTTTAAATCCATGTGCCCCTGGTCAGGGAGCAATTGCAATAGAGGTAAATTCAAAAAGAGAAGATATTATTAAGTTGATTAAAAAAATTAATCACAATGAGACATATTCTCAAGTTGCTGAAGAGAGAGGAATTCTTCAAAATTATGGCGGAGGTTGCCATCAAAAAATTGGAGTAAGTATTGAAGATAAATTTTTTGGAAAGATTCTTACTATTAAAGGTCAGACTGAGGAAGGCTTAGAAATTGAAAGGCGAGAAATTATAGATAATAAGAATAATTGGAAAAATATTCCTGAAAATAATTTCTTTCCATCGAATATAGAAGAGTACAAATTATTTGAGAGAAAAATAATAAATAAAAATTTAATTAAAATTAATAAATTAAAAAATACTAACATATATGTAAGTCGAGAAAATGCTTTACCAGAAGATATAGGCATTGAGTCTACAAATGTGATATGGACTAGTGGGATCAAAACATGGAGAAAATTGGCAAAAAAAGGTTATTGGGTAAATGGTTCCTCAGATAGCTTAGGAGAAGAAAATCCAAAAATTGATTATCTATCAAAAAATAAAAAATGGGTTAAGTTGACACATAATTTAACTCCTAAAAATTATTTCAAATCTCATAACAGCCCTAAAAATGCTCGTATTATTTCCACCTATGAACTAAAGCCAGTTGAAATACTTGAAGATTTGAATAAGAAAAGCCATTTTTACTGGATGAGTGGATCAGCGTTCAAGTTAGTTTTAAAAAATTATCCTGAAATAATAAATGCCAATCATGCTTGTGGACCAGGAAATACATTTAATTATATTAGTAGGTATGTAGATAAAAGTAATATAAATATTTTCCTTTCATACGAAGATGCTCTAAATACTTTAATGAGATCTGGTGATAAAAAATGAAAATAAAAAATGAAAAATTTAGTAACGCTTTAAATCATATCCCTCAAAAGATACCTCCTATATGGTTTATGAGGCAGGCTGGAAGATATCACTCTCATTATCAAGGTTTAAAACAAAGTTATACTTTTGAAGAGTTATGTAAAAATCCTGATTTAGCCGCTGAAACTGCATTAGGTCCAATAAATGACTTCGATTTTGATGTAGCAATTTTATTTAGCGATATTTTATTTGTTCTTGAAGCATTAGGTATGTCATTAAAATATGATCCAGGCCCTATCTTTAGCGCATTTATAGATGAACAAAATTATAGTGAATTAGAATCTCCAGAAAATGCAATTAAGAAAATGCGCTTCCAAGAGGATGCTATATTAGCGACAAGAGATTTACTTCCCCAAGATAAAAGTCTTATTGGTTTTGTTGGAGGACCTTGGACAGTGGCTTCTTATGGCCTTGGTCTAAATAAAGGTATTAAGTATGATGGTAATTACGCTAATAATTTTGTTTTTCGAGTCCTTTCGGAAAAGGTTATTCCTATAATTAAATACAATATTTCACTTCAATTAAATGCTGGGGCTGAAATAGTTATGATATTTGATACTGATGCAAAAAGCATATCGAACAAAGAAAATTATAGTCAGTATTCTAAGTATTTGTATGAAGAAATAATAAAGGAATTCCCAAAACAAATTGGATATTATTCAAAATCTCCTTTTGATAATAAATTTTTTGTTGAGGACTTAAATAGCGATGAATCCTATTTGGCCGGTTTAGGAGTTGATCATCATTTATCAATGGATCATTGGTTTAAAGAAATCAATAACGGTTTTATTCAAGGTAATTTTAACCAAGAAAGTATGGTTAAGGCTCATGATGAATTTAAAAAAGATTTTGATTTATATATTGATAATTTCCAAAATATAAATGAAATTGATAGAGCTGGTTGGGTATGTGGATTAGGTCATGGAATTTTAAAAGAGACACCTGAAGAAAATGTTCATTATTTTATCGAGAATATAAGAAAAATATTTAGTTGATTAAGGAATTGATTTGGAAATAGAAGAAAAAAAAGATCTAGCCAGTTCATGGTTTAGAAATTTAAGAGATCAGTTTTGTAAGGAATTCGAAACCCTGGATGGTTCTAGTTTTGAGAGAACAGAATGGAGCCATTCTGGAAGTGGTGGTGGTGAAATTAGTATTATGAAAGGTAATGTATTTGAAAAAGTTGGTGTGAATATTTCAACAGTAAGTGGAGAATTTAAAGAAGATTACAGAAGTAATGTGTCAGGAACTGAGGAATCACCAGAATATTGGGCTAGTGGATTAAGTATTGTTGCACATATGAACTCTCCTTTTGTACCTGCATTTCATTTTAATACGCGTTTTATAGTTACTGGAAAAAGTTGGTTTGGTGGGGGCGCAGATATGACTCCTACTTATATTTATAATGATGACACAGAGGATTTTCATAATTCTCTTAAAGATGCTTGTGATAAATATAATAAAAATTACTACCCTGATTTTAAAAAAAATTGTGCAGAGTATTTTTTCTTACCACATAGAGGTGAAGAAAGAGGAGTAGGCGGTATTTTCTTTGACCATCTTAAAACAGATGATTGGGAAACTGATTTTTCATTTGTAAAGGATGTTGGATTATCTTTTTATAAAATAGTTCCTCACATAATTAACAAAAGAAAGGATGACAATTGGACAGAGGAAGAAAAGAATAAGCAGTTATTAAAAAGGGGAAGATATGTTGAATTTAATCTGCTGTGGGATAGAGGTACACAATTTGGGATTAAAACCGGCGGTAATACTGATGCGATTCTAATGTCCATGCCTCCAGATGCGCGTTGGGAATAATCATATGATTTACTCTTTTTTTGAAGCCATACATATAATTTCAGTCATCGCTTGGATGGCAGGATTATTATATTTACCAAGATTATTTGTTTACCATAGCGATGATCTCATCAAAAAAAATGAAGATACAATCAATACATTCAAAATTATGGAAAATAAACTTTATAGATTAATTATGAATCCTGCTGTTGCATTAGTATGGATAACAGGATTAACGCTTTTTTATTTTAATGGTTTTCAGTTATGGTTAGTTATAAAGCTTTTTTTTGTTTTTCTAATGACACTATTTCATATTTTTTTAGGGCAATGCCTTCGCAGCTTTGCTATAGATGGTAATAAATTTTCGTCAAAGTTTTTTAGAATTATTAACGAGGTACCAACCTTAATAATGATTATTATTGTATTTCTTGTTGTTTTTAAACCTTAGCTTTTATTATTAATTGCATTCCAAATTTTATTAGGTGTCGCCGGCATATCGAATTCAGTTATTCCTTTTTCTTTGAGGGCATCCAATATTGCGTGTATAACAGCTGGAGGAGCAGCAATTGCCCCCGCTTCACCACAGCCTTTTACACCTAATCCATGAGCGCAAGGCGTTACCTCAGTTTCTACTATCATATGCGGAACATTATCTGCTCTCGGCATTGTATAGTCCATAAATGATCCATTGATTAATTGTGCTGTATTTTCTTCATACATACAGTTCTCAAATAAGGCTTGCCCAATACCCTGAGCAACACCCCCATGTACTTGGCCTTCAACTATCATTGGGTTCATTACGATACCAAAATCATCTGATACACAATAATTTTTAATATCAATTTCCCCTGTATCAGGGTCTATTTCTATTTCACATATGTGTGCTCCAGCTGGGTATGTAAGATTAGGTGGATCATAAAAAGATGTTTCTTCTAGACCGGGTTCAAGAGTTTCTATTGGGTAATTGCCTGGAACATATGCTGCTCCAACAACATCAGCAAATGCTACAAATTTATTTGAGTCTGATACTGAAAATTCTCCATCCTTAAAAATTATTTCTTCAAAAGATGAATCTAAAAGATGAGCCGCTATTTTCTTTCCCTTTTCAATTATTTTATCAATTGATCTCATAAGTGCAGGACCTCCTACGGCAAGTGATCGTGAACCAACAGTTCCAACACCAAAAGGTATTCTGCCTGTATCACCATGAACCACATCAATTGACTCAAAAGCTACACCCAGTTTTTCATGAACGATTTGTGCAAAAACTGTCTCATGTCCTTGTCCATGTGAATGTGAGCCCGTGAAGACAGTTACGGAACCAGTAGGGTTAATTCTGACAGTTGAAGATTCGTAATATCCACCTCTACCACCTGCTTCTAAAGTAAGTTTTGAAGGTGCAACTCCGCATGCTTCTATATAGCAAGAAATTCCTAAACCTCTTAATTTACCTTTAGCTTTTGATTCAGCTTTTCTTTTATTAAAATCATCATAATTGATACTTTTTAGTGCTGAATTTAGAGTTGCTTCATAATCACCACTATCATAAGTAAGTGTTCCTGGTGAGTTATATGGAAATTCATTTGGTTGTATAAAATTTCTTTTTCTTAAATCTATTGAGTCTATACCAGTTATCTCTGCTGCAGCTTCCACTAAACGCTCAGTAACATATGTTGCTTCAGGTCTGCCAGCACCTCTATAAGCATCTACGGGTACTGTATTCGTAAAAACACCACGCACATTGCAATAAAAAGTGGGTGTTTTGTATGGACCAGGAATTAATGGCCCATAGAAGAAAGTTGGAATAGCTGGACCTGATCCAGATAAATAACCTCCGAGAGCAGCGACAGTATTGACACGCATTGCCATGAAATTTCCATCGTTATCAATT
>Ga0208130_1000390_pt1 | contig 23162 bp, 23 predicted proteins | sample ETNtaG_31_FD_185771 | JGI IMG/M metagenome (GOLD analysis project Ga0208130, IMG submission 185771) | Marine microbial and viral communities from oxygen minimum zone, Eastern Pacific Ocean - ETNP201310SV78 (SPAdes) (version 2) | ecosystem: Environmental > Aquatic > Marine > Oceanic ... | reverse complement strand
GTAACTATTAATCTTCAGGAAATGATGAATTATAAAGAAGAGGGAATTAATGGTAATGTTAAAGGCATAGATTTTCTTTTTAAAAAAAATAAAGTAGCTAGTTTTTACGGAACAGCAAAAATTTTATCTTCCAATGAAATCAATGTTAAACTTAATGACGGAACTGAAAAATTAATTGAAGCCAAAAATATTGTTATTGCAACAGGGTCAGAGTCTGCATCTCTTAATGGAATAGAAATTGATGAAGAAAAAATAGTTTCTTCAACCGGAGCTTTATCGCTTGAGAAAATACCTGAGCATTTAACAATTATTGGTGGAGGGTATATTGGCCTTGAGCTTGGCTCTGTTTGGAGTCGTCTTGGATCAAAAGTAACTGTTGTAGAATATTTAGACAGGATCGCTCCTGGGTTAGATGGTGAGCTATCAACTGAATTTCAAAAAATTCTAAAAAGACAAGGTTTAGATTTTATCACTGGGGCAAAAGTTACAGGGGTTGAGAAAAACTCAAATGGATTATCAGTTAATATAGAAGATGTTTCTTCTGGTGAAATAAGTTCATTAGAATCCTCTATTGTACTTGTTTCTACTGGACGAGTACCAAATACATCTGGACTTTTTGATGATGATCTAGGTATCCAGCTAAATGATAAAGGTTTTATTAAAACAGATAAAAATTATCGAACTGATATTGAAGGTATCTGGGCAATTGGAGATGTAATTGAAGGACCAATGCTTGCTCATAAAGCCGAAGAAGAGGGTGTTGCAGTTGCAGAATTAATTAAAGGGAAACCAGGTCACGTTAATTATAATATTATACCTAGTGTTGTTTATACAAATCCAGAAGTTGCATCAGTCGGCCTTACTGAAGAGGAATTAACTCAAAAGGGCACTAACTATAAAGTTGGTAAATTTCCATTTTTAGCCAATGGTAGAGCAAAAGTTAATAAAGCCACTGATGGTTTTGTAAAAATTTTATCATCCGAAGAAACAGATCAAATTTTAGGTGTTCATATTATTGGCTCTCAAGCAGGAACAATGATTGCAGAGGTTGCGGTTGCTATGGAGTTTGAGGCTACAGCAGAAGATTTAGCACATATATGTCATGCCCATCCAACTCTTTCTGAAGCTATTAAAGAAGCTGCATTAGCATCTGATAATAGAGCGTTGCATATGTAACTACTTATCTTTTTCCGTATGAGGATGGGATTTATCGTAAACGTCAAGCAAGGTTTTTTCATTAAGTTCTGTATAGATTTGTGTGCTTGTTAAACTGCTGTGGCCTAATAATTCTTGGATTGCTCTTATATCTGTTCCACCTCTAAGTATGTGTGAAGCAAAGCTGTGTCTCAATGAATGGGGAGTTGAGTGCATAGGATAATTACCTTCAAATGTATCGATTAATTTTTTCATTGTTCTTTGTATATCTCTTGATGTTAAATTTTTTTTTAATCCATTTACATACTTAAGAAAAAGAGGATCTTTTTTCTCTAAGGTAATATTTTTCTTATTTTTTAAAAGATTTTCTAAATAATTTTTAATTTTTTCATTAACAACATCTAAAATAATTATATATCTCTCTTTCTTCCCCTTCCCTAAGATTTTTGTGTATTCTTTAAATGGGTAGTCCTCTATTTTAAATTGAAGAACTTCAGACACTCTCAACCCTGATGAATATAAAAACGATAAAACAGCTAGATCCCTTCTGTGTTCCCAGCTTAAAAATTTTTTATCAATATTTTCTGAATTAATTTCTGGGTCAAAAAAATTTAGAAAATCTATGATGTCTCTCTCTTCAAATACTTTATCATCTGTTCTAGAAGTATATTTTGAAGACTCAATTTTTTTAATTGCATGGTTTTCCCATTTATTAGATTTACTTAGAAATTCTATAAATGTTCTTAAAACAGAAATATTTCTTGCAACGCTTCTTGAAGATTTTTCTTTTCTAACCTTATCTAATTTAATACAACCATTTCTTCTAAATCTTTCAATTTTATTATAAACATTTTTAACCTTTAAGAATTTTTCAATCTCAAACCCTTTTTTTATTTGGCCACCAAAAAATTTCTCTAAATCTTCAAGTAGTTTTAAAGTATCCTTTTTTGAAAAAAATGCCTTATCTTCGTCTAAAATTTTTTTTGGAATTTTGTTTATAAAAAAATATTTTTGATCATGAAAACTATATTTTGCATCTTTCATAAAACTGCTTTTTTCTGGATTTCTGTAAAATGCTAAATATGAATTAATTGATATTTTGTCTAAATTTTGTATATCAATTAATTTAATTTTGTACCCTAGATAACCCTCCAAGAAGGTTATGAAGTTGGATATTGTTCTTGAATATTCAACTATGGTTAATTTACTTTTGCCTTGTAACTCTAGGGATTGAAAAAAATTAAAGCACTCCTCTTTAAGATCTTCAGAGGCAGAATGAAATTTTATTGATTTTGGTATTAAATCTTCTAATTCTTTCATGCTTAATTACATTATTTTCTGTCCGCTCTTTTCCCAGTCATCTAAGAATGCTTTTAACCCTTTATCTGTTAGGGGGTGCATGGCTAATTCCTCTAAAACAGAGGGAGGTAAAGTAGAAATATCAGCTCCAATTATTGCAGCTCTCCTTACATGATCAGAGGTTCTAATTGATGCGGCTAAAATTTCTGTACTTAGATTAGAGTAATTATTATAAATTTCTCTTATATCTTTTATTAAATCCATGCCGTCTTCTCCAATATCATCTAGTCTTCCAATAAAAGGAGAAATAAAACTTGCACCTGCTTTTGCGGCTAATAGTGCTTGTTGTGATGAGAAACATAAGGTCACGTTTACCATTATGCCTTTATCCGAAAGTACTTTACATGTTTCAAGTCCATCCCAGGTTAAAGGAACTTTTACAGCCACGTTTTTTGCAATTTGGCTCAAATATTCCCCTTCCTCAATCATTGCTTTGGCTTTAGTGGCTGTTACTTCAGCGCTAACTGGACCCTCAACAATTTCACAGATCTCGGCGATTACTTCTTTAATATTCCTTCCCGATTTAGCAATAATTGAAGGGTTTGTTGTTACACCATCTACCATTCCAACTTTTGAAAATTTTTTTATTGCATCAACATCTGCGCTATCTATAAAAAATTTCATAATATTTATTCCTTTTGTTAGTTGCGACTCAATATATTTGGATGCAAGTGTAACATATTTTATGTAATGTGAATTTGATAAGATGAAAAAATTTTCTGTTCTTTTAGCAACCAACTCGGTTAAGGCCTATCAATATTTAGCGCCCGACGATTTAAATTTAAAAAAAGGAATGATAGTTAAGGTTCCTTTTAGATCAAGGGAGCTTTTTGGAGTTGTGTGGGATGAAAGCGATGAAGAATTAGAAGAATCAAAATTAAAAAAAATTATTGAACATTATCCACAATTTATTTTTTCGGAGCGAAAAATTAAATTTATAAAATTTTTGAGCAACTATAATTATTCAAATCTAGGAAGAGCTCTAAAATTATTTATACCTCAACCATATTTATTAGAAAAAAAGAAACAAAATTTTAAATATGAATTTAATAGTAAAAATTATGAGAAAGTTAAAAAAACTGACTCAAGAAATAAGATACAAGAAGTTTTTATTGGTAACAAAATCTTATCAAAAAAAGAAATAGTTGATCAGGCTGGTGTTTCTCAATCAGTTATAAGGGATTTAATCAAAAAAAAATGTTTAGTCCCTACACCATTTGCACAAGAATTAAATATTAATCTAAATAATACATCTAAGGTTAATCTAAATAATTATCAAAAGAAGGCTAAAAATAAGATTATTAAATCTATTAAAGAAAATATTTATAATTGTTTTCTAATAGATGGAGTTACTGGTTCGGGAAAAACGGAAGTATATTTTGAGGCAGTAGAGGAATCACTCAGGGATGGAAAACAGTCATTAATTTTGTTACCAGAAATTTCTTTGACGACTGATCTTTTTAAAAGAATTGAGAAACGTTTTGGTTTTAAACCAGTAATGTGGCACTCAAATCTATCTAAAGGTAAAAGAAAAGAAATTTGGCAAGATATATTTAATGGAAAATCAAAACTAGTAATTGGAGCAAGGTCCTCCTTATTTTTGCCTTTTAAGAATTTAGGTTTGATAATTGTGGATGAAGAGCATGATATTACTTATAAGCAACAAGAAGGTATAATATATCATGCAAGAGATATGGCTATTTCACTTGGTTTTCAAGAAATGGCTACTGTAGTACTTGTATCCGCTACTCCCTCGCTTGAAACAATTTATAATATTAATGAAGGTAAATATTCTAGGCTTAACCTACCCAAGAGAATTGGAAAGGCAAAATTGCCTTCAATTAAATTTATTGATATGCGTGATGAAGAATATAAGAGCCAAGAGTGGATATCAGAAAGTTTAAAATTAGAAATAAAAAAATCACTATCAAATGGCGAACAGGCTCTAATTTTCTTAAATAGACGGGGTTATGCTCCTTTAACATTATGTAAGAAATGTGGAGGTCGTATAGAATGCCCTAAATGTGACTCATATCTTGTTGAGCATAAATATAATCACAGGTTAATTTGTCATCAATGCGGTTTTTCTATTAAACCAATCAAAGATTGTAAATCCTGTAATTCAAAAAATTCTCTTATTGCTTATGGCCCAGGTATAGAGAGGGTTACTGAAGAGATTATTTCTTATTTCCCAGACTCTAGAATTGAAACTTTGTCATCAGATAATTCCTTAAAGTCACATCAAATTCTCTCTGATATGAAAAATGGTTTAGTAGATATCTTAGTGGGTACACAAATTATTTCGAAAGGTCATCATTTTCCATTCCTAACATGTGTTGGCGTAATTGATGCAGATTTGGGAATGGCTAATGGGGATTTAAGAGCTGCCGAGAGAACCTATCAATTATTACACCAAGTTGCGGGCAGGGCTGGTAGAGAGGATCGTAAAGGCAGAGCCTTTTTACAAACTTATTTTCCAAACCATCCAGTAATACAATCACTTATAAAAGGCGCTAGAGATGAATTTATTGATACTGAACTAAGTATTAGAGAGAAAAATAAGCTTCCCCCTTATGGAAAATTAGCTTCAATAATAATATCGGATAAAGATGAAACAAAAATAATTTCCTTCTGCAGAGCCTTAAAGAAAAATATACCCTTATCAAAAGATGTTGTTGTTCTCGGGCCTGCGCCAGCATCAATTACAAAGGTAAGAGGAAGGTTAAGGTATAGATTTTTAATTAAAGCAAATAAGGATATAAATATTCAAAAGTTTTTGCATCTATGGGTTGATAATTTAAAAAAACCGTCTTCTACAAGGATGTCTATTGATATTGATCCTTATTATTTTTTATAAGAGAATCGCTTTCTGATATTGCATGGATCAAAAGCTTATGTTACCACCATCTAGGAAAGATTTTAAAAATATCTTTTGGAGAAAATATTTATAAATTATCGTTATTATTCAATAACTTATAAAAAATAGGTTATATTTTATGAACCAATCAATATCAGATTCTGCAACAGGTTTGCCAGGTAGATATGCATTATCACTTTTTGAGATAGCTCAAGAAGAAAAAAATACTAAATTTATTAAAGAAATTGATGAGCAATTATTATCTATTGCTTCACTAATAGAAAGTAATAATGATTTTAAATCTGTTATCAAAAGTCCAATCTTTTCAGCAGATGAGCAACTTTCATTGATGGACGACATTTTAGAAACAATGAAAGTTGAAAAAATAATTAAAAATTTTATTGGAGTTTTATGTGAGAATAGAAGGCTATTTTTGTTACCAGAAATAATTAGAGCCTTTCATTCTTTTTTACTAAATCTAAATAAACAAGCTACTGCAAAAGTTACTTCTGCCAAGCCTATGAGTGATGAGCAAAAGAAAAATATTAAATTAATGTTATCTGATCATTTTTCATTAGATGTTGATGTCGAGGTAATAGTTAATGAAGAAATTTTGGGAGGCCTAGTGGTGCAAATGGGATCTAAAATGATAGATACCTCACTGCTAACTCGTTTAAAATCTATTAAAAATGTTATGAATGAGGTCTAATAATGGATATACAGCCGGCTGAGATATCAGCAATATTAAAAAAGAAAGTAAAAGAATTTGGTAAGGAAGCCGAAGTTTCTGAAATTGGTCAGGTTTTATCTGTTGGGGATGGTATAGCAAGAATTTATGGTCTCGATAATGTTGAAGCCGGAGAAATGGTTGAGTTCCCTGGAAATATTAAAGGAATGGCCTTAAACCTTGAAGAAGATAATGTTGGTGTTGTTATCTTCGGGGATGACTCATCAATTAAAGAGGGTGATACCGTTAAAAGAACAGGTTCAATTGTTGAAGTACCTGTTGGCAAAGGCCTTCTTGGGAGGGTTGTTGACTCTTTAGGAAACCCTATTGATGGAAAAGGGCCTATAGAATCTTCTGAAATGCGTAGAGTTGATGTTAAGGCTCCGGGTATAATACCTAGACAGTCTGTTAATGAGCCAATGCAGACAGGTTTGAAAGCAATTGACTCCTTAATACCAATTGGAAGGGGTCAAAGAGAGCTGATTATCGGTGATAGACAGACAGGTAAAACTGCCGTTGCTGTAGATACAATATTAAATCAAAAAGAAGTAAACGCATCTGGTGATGAGAACGAAAAATTATATTGTATATATGTAGCCATTGGTCAAAAAAGATCCTCTGTTGCCCAAATAGTAAAAACTTTGGAAGAGAATGGAGCTTTAGAATATTCAATTGTTGTAGCAGCTACAGCTTCTGAGCCGGCGCCACTTCAGTTTTTGGCACCATTTACAGGTTGTGCTATGGGTGAGTTCTTCCGTGATAACTCTATGCATGCATTAGTTGTTTACGATGATCTATCAAAACAAGCCGTTGCTTATAGACAAATGTCACTTTTATTAAGAAGACCTCCAGGACGTGAAGCATATCCTGGTGATGTATTTTATCTTCATTCACGTTTATTGGAGCGTGCTGCAAAGCTTAATGACGATAATGGAGGGGGTTCATTGACAGCTCTCCCAATTATCGAGACTCAAGCAAATGATGTTTCTGCTTACATTCCAACCAATGTTATTTCAATTACAGATGGTCAAATCTTTTTAGAAACTGATCTATTTTTTCAAGGAATTAGACCAGCTGTAAACGTTGGATTATCGGTTTCAAGAGTTGGCTCTGCAGCTCAAACAAAAGCAATGAAGAAAGTTGCCGGCTCTATTAAAGGTGAATTAGCTCAATATAGAGAAATGGCTGCCTTTTCTCAGTTTGGATCTGATCTAGATGCCTCAACACAAAAACTTCTTGCGAGAGGTGAACGTCTTACCGAGCTATTAAAGCAAGGTCAATTTTCACCGCTAGCCACTGAAGAACAAGTTATTCTTCTTTACGCTGGTGTTAATGGTTACATGGACACAATTGAAGTTAATCAGATTTCTGATTTTGAAGATCAGCTAATGGAAACTATTAAAAAGGATTATGCTAATATCCTTGATGATATTAGATCCAGTAATACATTAAGTGATGAAAGTGAAGATCTTCTTAAAAAAGCTTTAGATAGTTTTTTGGATAATTTCAAAAAAAATAGTTAACAAATTATGGCTAATTTAAAAGAACTTAGAAATAGAATATCCAGTGTTACTTCAACACAAAAGATTACAAGGGCAATGCAGATGGTTGCAGCATCAAAGCTCCGAAAAGCCCAAGACGCTGTTGAGTCCACAAGGCCCTACTCTGATAAGTTATCTGAAGTTGTGGGTAATTTATCAAAAGAAATGGATGGTGACGACAATGCACCTAAACTTCTAGTTGGAAATGGTAAATCAAAGAGATATTTATTTGTTATTGCAACTTCTGAGCGAGGTTTATGTGGTGGTTTTAATTCATCAATTACCAGACTAGCTAGTCAAAAAGCCAGAGAATTAATTAGTTCGGGGAAGGAAGTTCAATTTATTTGTGTCGGTAAAAAGGGAAAGGCCTCTCTATCAAGAGAATTTGGCGATAGAATTATAGAATTTTTTGATTTTTCCGAAGTCCGTAATTTAAGTTTTGAACAAGGCGACGCAATATCGCAAAAAATTATTACTCTTTTTGAAGAAGATAAATTTGATATTTGTCATCTTTATTTTTCAAAATTTGAGTCTGTGTTAACTCAAATACCTACCGAGCAAGTAATAATCCCTTCTAATTTGGAAGAGGGTAGTGATGAAAGTAAATCTTCGCAAGAAGCATGCTATGAATATGAGCCTGGCGAAGTTGAAATCTTAAGTGATTTACTGCCTAAGAATTTATCTATTCAGGTTTTTAGTGCGCTCTTAGAAAATTTTGCAAGTGAGCAAGGCGCTAGAATGACGGCCATGGACAATGCTACACGAAATGCAGATGAGATGATTGATAAGTTAAAAATTACCTACAATAGATCAAGGCAAGCAACTATCACATCTGAATTAATTGAAATTATTTCAGGGGCAGAAGCCCTTTAAAAAAATTAAAAACGAGGAATATTATGAGTGAAATTAATCAAGGAAAAGTTATTCAAGTAATGGGAGCTGTTGTTGATGTAAAGTTTGAAGATAGCTTGCCAGCAATTCTCGAAGCTTTAGAAATTGAAACAGATGGTAGACGTCTTGTTTTAGAGGTAGCTCAGCATCTTGGTGAAGATGCTGTGAGAACCATAGCTATGGATACTACTGAAGGCTTAGAAAGAGGGCATGACGTAAAATCAACTGGTCAGCCAATTTCGGTTCCAGTGGGTGATGAAACTCTTGGTAGGATCATGAATGTGATTGGTGAGCCTGTTGATGAAAAAGGGGATATAAAAACAAGTTCTGTTAGGGCTATTCATCAACCAGCTCCGGATTTTATCGAACAATCCACTGAAAGTGAAATGCTTGTGACTGGCATCAAGGTAGTTGACCTTTTATGTCCTTATTCAAAAGGTGGTAAAATCGGTCTTTTTGGTGGCGCAGGTGTTGGTAAAACAGTTCTAATTATGGAGCTTATAAATAATATTGCGAAGGCACATGGCGGCTATTCAGTTTTTGCTGGAGTAGGTGAAAGAACGAGAGAGGGTAATGATCTCTATTGGGAAATGATTGAATCTGGAGTTAATAAAGAAGGTGGTGGCGATGGATCAAAATGTTCATTAGTTTATGGTCAAATGAATGAACCTCCCGGAGCGAGAGCACGTGTTGCACTTTCGGGGTTAACAGTTGCTGAACATTTTAGAGAAGAAGGACAGGATGTGCTATTCTTTGTTGATAATATTTTTAGATTCACTCAAGCTGGTTCAGAGGTTTCTGCGTTACTAGGCCGTATTCCATCTGCTGTTGGATATCAGCCAACTCTAGCTACAGATATGGGTGGAATGCAGGAAAGAATCACATCAACAAACAAAGGCTCTATTACTTCAGTGCAAGCTATTTATGTTCCTGCCGATGACCTTACTGATCCAGCACCAGCTGCTTCATTTGCTCACCTTGATGCAACAACCGTTTTATCAAGGGCTATTTCTGAAAAAGGTATTTACCCTGCTGTAGATCCACTAGACTCAACAAGTAGGATTTTAGAGCCAGGTATTATTGGTGAAGAGCACTATAATGTAGCAAGAAATGTTCAAGAAATTCTTCAAAGATATAAAGCTCTTCAAGATATAATCGCTATCTTGGGTATGGATGAACTAAGCGAAGAAGATAAACTCAGTGTTTCCCGTGCTAGAAAAATTGAAAGATTCTTTTCACAACCTTTCCATGTTGCTGAAATATTTACTGGATCACCAGGAATATTAGTTAATATAGAAGATACTATAAAAGGCTTTAAGGGTTTATGCGCAGGTGAGTATGACCATTTACCAGAAGCAGCATTCTATATGGTTGGAACAATTGAAGATGCTATTGCCAAGGCAGAGAAACTAGCAGCAGAAGAATAATAGCATGAATAATAAAATTAACTTTGATTTTGTCTCGCCCGAAGCTTCTATTGTTTCTTCAGAAGTTGAAATGGTTCTAATACCAGGCATAGATGGTGATGCAGGAATACTTCCAAATCACTCACCTTTTATGACAACACTTAGGCAAGGTATAGTCGAGGTTACTTTTGAAGAAGGTAATGTTAAAAGGTATCTTGTTGAGGGTGGTTTTGCAGATATAACTCAAGATAAAATGACCATACTTGCTGAAAATAGTATCAATTTATCAGATTCAGATAGTAATACTTTAAAAAATGAAATTGAGATAATTAATGAGAAGCTTGTTTCCGCGGTAGATAATGAAAAAATCCTACTTGATGAGCGTAAGTCTCTTATAGAAGACTTTATATAGTTATATTTTTGCGTATTTCCGCAGTAAATTCTTTCACTAACTTTTCATAAAGAGGTCTTTTAAAGTCCACAACAAGATTTGGCATTGTGCTGAGGTCTCTCCACATCCATTCATCAAATTCTGGAGTGTGTTTATTCAGATTAAATTCACCATCATTCCCTGTAAATTTCATTAAAAACCATTTTTGTCTTTGACCCTTAAAACCACTTATTACTTTTCCTATTAATTCATTGGGTAATTCGTACTCAAACCATGATTCATGTTCAAATAGAACCTTGGCTGATTTAGTTCCGGTTTCCTCCTCTAGCTCTCTGTAAGCTGCTTCAAGAGGTTTTTCTCCATCATCTATTCCACCTTGGGGCATTTGCCAGAGATTTTTCTCACCCAGACGAACCCCAGGGCCATTTTTTCTTTTACCTGTCCAGACAAATCCATCATCTCTAATTAGAATTATACCAACAGCTCTTCGCATTTTTAATTTATTCTTCATTATCTCAATATTATTCATTTAAATTTTCTTATTTAAATTTGATAAAATTTTAATTGCTTCATTAAGCTGTATATCATCTGTTTCTTCAGGAGGTATATAAGCTGAAGATCCTGATTCTATATTTTCATTCTCATTTTTGATATACTTATTTAATTTCGTTTCACCTACAGTTACTGAGTCATAACTTTCATTTTCAAGCGTCTGATTAATTATAATATCAGGTTCAATTCCTCTTGCTTGTATTGATCTACCAGATGGTGTGAAATATTCTGCTGTTGTTAATTTTACAGCTCCATATAAGTCATTTGGAGAAAATAAGTTACTTTTTTCTAATGGAAATAATGTTTGGACTGAACCTTTTCCAAAAGTTTTTGTTCCCAAAATAATTGCTCTTTTATTGTCCTGTAAGGCCCCTGCAACTATCTCTGATGCAGAAGCAGAGCCACCATTTACTATTACAAGTAGAGGTTTGCCAAAAATTAAGTCACCTTTTTTAGCCTTGTATTCATTTATTGTTTTATCAAAACGTGGTCGTTTTGTTGATACTATATTACCTTCATCTAGAAAAAAATTTGTAACTTGAATCGCTTGGCTTAGTAAGCCTCCTGGGTTTCTTCTTAAGTCCAAGATATAGCTTTTAATTTGATTATTAGGGCTAAATTCAAATTTTATTATTTCTTTATAAAGTTCATCAGATGTTTTTTCATTAAAAGATGAGACCCTTACATATCCAATATCACTGCCTTCCCCTTTAATACTTACTAAAACCCCAGGAACTTTAATTATTTCTCTAATAAGTTTTAAATCAAAACCTTCATCAAGACCTTTTCTAGCTATAGTAATTTCAATTTCAGTATTTGGCTTTCCTCTCATTAGAGAAACGGCTTCAGATAAACTTTTTCCTAAAATAGGATCTTTGTTTATGTGCGTTATGAAATCACCTTCAATAATACCAGCTCTCTCTGCGGGTGTTTTATCTATTGGTGAGATGACTTTTACTAATCCTTTTTCCATTGTGACTTCTATACCTAACCCCCCAAATTCACCTTTGGTATCACTAGTTAACTCTTTAAAATCTTTTTGATTTAAATAAAGGGAATGAGGATCAAGTGATTGAAGCATTCCATTAATAGCAGATTCAACAATTTCATCTTCAACTGTTTCGTCAATATATTCTTCTTGAACAAGTTTAATTACTGATTGCAGGAGATCTTCATTTTCTTTCTTAATTTTGTCAGATGCAAATACATTTACACTCACAAAAACTATTAGAAAAATTAAAAATAAAGTGGGGGTTAAAATTTTTTTCATTAGATGTTCTCAACTTGTATTTTTATCTCATATAAGTAAAAGATAAAGATAAAATTTTCTTTAGTTTCTATGGTAAGGATGGTTATTTAAAATTGTTATACCCCTGTATAATTGTTCTAAAAGCATGATTCTTATAAGTTTATGTGGCCAGGTTACCCTGCCAAATGAGATTATTTTATTTGCGACTTTTATGATTTTTTCATCAAAACCATCCGGACCTCCAATAAAAAATACTAAATCTTTACCATTAAAAGAGCTTTCTGAAATGATTTGTGAAATATCAACTGAATTAATATTTTCTCCCTTACCGTCAAGAAATACATTTAAATTATCTTGCTTGATATGTTGAGAAATTATTTTTGCTTCTTCTTTTTGTCTCTCTTTAATAGATGATTTTTTTGAAATAGGTAGTTCTTTAATTTCTAGATTCTTAATTCCAACAGATTTACTTAAATTTAATATTCTTGACTCATAGTCTTTTTGTATTTCTAAAATAGGATTATTTTTTAACTGCCCAATTGAAATAACTTTTAACTTCATTTTATATTTTAGAAGAATTTAGTCTTATTGATGATGACCACAGTTTTTCAATGTCATAAAAGTCTCTAACTTCTTCTCTAAATAAATGGATTATTACATCTCCACCATCAATTAAAACCCAATCACCTTTATCCAAACCTTCCGTGTTGATATTTTTGATATTATTCTTTTTTAAATCATCGACAGTTTTTTGAGCTAAAGATGAAACATGTCTGCTAGAAGTACCGGTTGCTATTATAAGATAATCAGCAATATCAGATTTACCCTTTAATGACAGTGAATTTATATCTATGGCTTTATTATCATCTAAATTAGCCATGATTTGGTTAATTAATTTTTTACTCACTTATTTCTACTCCTAATCTCTGATGAGGAAATATCATTCATTGGCCCATTAATAAAGGTAAAACATGGAGTTTCAAGCTTCATAAGATCTTTATGATTTCCTTCATCAATTTTGTTGGAGTATTTTTCTAACATTTTTTCTATTTCACTAAGTGGGTGAGTGGCACGAGGATATATTGCAATTGCAATTTTCTCTAATATTTTCTTCCAATCTTTCCATTGTTGTATTTGAGCTGCATTATCTGATCCCATTATCCAAACAAATTTTTTTGATGTAAAAGTTTTTTGAAAAATCGAAATTGTATCAATTGAGTATTGGGTTTTAAGCTTTTTTTCGATATCTGTAATTATAAAATTTGATGAATTGCCAATTTTTTTTGCACTCTCCAATCTATCTTTTAATGCGTATAAAGTTTTTTTATCTTTAAGAGGGTTATGAGGTGAAACCAACCATATTACTTTATCTAATGATAAAATATCACATGCGCGATTTGCTACTTGGAAATGCCACTCATGAGCTGGATTAAAAGAGCCACCAAACAAACCAATTCTGGTGTTTTCCCCAAGTGATATTTCTTTTTTAAGGATTTCTTGCATTAGGGTCTTACTTGTCCTGATCCTCGAACAACATATTTAAAGCTTGTTAACTGCTCAACCCCTACAGGACCTCTAGCATGAAATCTACCTGTAGCTATACCGATTTCTGCACCCATTCCGAATTCTCCACCATCTGCAAATTGAGTAGAGGCATTATGCATTACAATAGCACTATCAATTTCTCTAAGGAATATATTCGCAGTATCACTATTTTCAGTAATAATTGAGTCTGTGTGGCTTGTGGAATAACTATTGATGTGCTCAATAGCACCTCTAACTCCATCAACAATTTTTATACTAATAATTGCATCTAAATATTCAGTACTCCAATCAGATTCTTGAGCAGGGGTCATATCACTAATTATTTTTAATGAATTATCACACCCCCTTAATTCACAATCCATATCCTTTAAAGCATTTGCTATTTTAGGGAGAACAATTTCAGCATTTTTTTTATCTATTAGTAATGTTTCTGCAGCACCGCAAATACCAGTTCTTCTCATTTTTGCATTTACTGTTACTTCTTGAGCTTTTTTAATATCTGCATCTTCATCAATATATATATGGCAAATACCCTCAAGATGACCAAATACAGGAACTTTTGCTTCGTTCTGAACTCTCTCAACCAAGCTCTTTCCTCCCCTAGGCACAACAACATCAATAGATTCGTCTAACCCTGATAAAAGATACCCAACAGCATTTCTGTCTACGGTTGGTATTATTTGTATAGAGTGTTCAGGTAGGCCAGCCTTTATTAGTCCATTTTTTAGAGAATTATAGATAGCGCTTGAAGAGTAATAACTCTCAGAACCACCCCTAAGTATAACCGCATTACCAGCTTTTAAACATAATGCACCAGCATCAGCCGTCACATTTGGTCTGCTCTCATAAATTACACCAATAACGCCAAGGGGTGTTCTAACCCTTTCAATATTTAAACCATTTGGTCTATCCCATGTGGACATAATTTGACCTATCGGATCTTCAATTTTAATTATTTCCCTTAAACCATCTGATATAGATTTAATTCTTTCATCATTTAAGATTAATCTGTCTAAAAAGGATTTTGAAATATTATTAGCCTTCGCTTTCTCGATATCTTTAATATTGGCAGCAATAATATTTTCTTTATTTTTTTCAATATCATCAGCCATAGCCTCTAAAGCATTATTTTTAATTTCTGATTTTGCTAATGTTAAAATCTGCGATGCTTTTCTAGCATTCTTTCCCATTAAAATTAATTCATCTTCTAATTCTTTAGACATTTAAACCTCTTTTTTACCTGAATATGATAAATTATTCCTATGAATTATTTCAGGTTTGTCAGCATAACCTAAAATATTTTCAATTTCTTCAGATTTTTTTCCTATAATCTTTTCTAGGTCTTGAGAATTATAATTGGAGAGTCCTCTAGCAATTTCCTCATCATTATTGCTATAGATAACCAAGGTATCACCCTTGTCAAAAACACCTTCTATTCTTACTACTCCTGCTGCTAAGAGACTTTTACCATCTAAAAGGGCAATACTTGCTCCTTTATCTGTATAAATTTTACCACTTGGTTTAAGCTGACCAGATAACCAAATTTTTAAAGAATTTTTAGATATTTGACTTGGATAGAACCAACTACAATTTTGTCCTCTTTCTATTGATAAAATAGGATTATTATTGTTGCCGGAAGAAATTATCATGTTGCATCCAGCCGACATGCTAATTTTAGCAGCTTCTATTTTTGTAACCATTCCTCCACTTCCCTGATGACTCTCTTTTCCAGCCATCGAGATTATATCTTCATCTATTTCTTTTATTTCAGTAATAAGTTTCCCATTTTCATTTTTTGGATCCTTGGTATAAAGACCATCAATATTTGATAATAGTATTAGACAATCAGCTGATAGCATTCCTGCAACTCTAGCTGCTAATCTATCGTTATCACCGTATCTAATCTCAGATGTAGCAACAGTGTCATTTTCATTAATTATTGGGATATATTTATTTTTAAGTAATTCTTCAAAAGTTGCTCTAGCGTTTAAGTACCTTCTTCTATTTTCTGTATCTTCAGCTGTAATAAGTATTTGTGCTATCTCAATTCCTTTATTTTTTAATGCACTTTCCCAACCATTGATTAATTTAATTTGTCCAACTGATGAAGCTGCTTGGCTTTCTGAGAGTGATAGCTTTTTTTTATTTTTATTTATATTACCTAGAGCAACAGCCCCTGACGAAACTATGATAACCTCTTTATTTTGATCATGAAGATATTTAATATCGCTTGAAATTGAATCTAAAAATTTATTATCAATATTATTCGAACTGCCTGTTACAAGCGAAGAGCCAACTTTGATAACTATTCTTTTACAATCTTCTATATTATTTATGGTGACCATTTCTCTTCTTTTTCTAACTTTTCATTCTTTTTAATAACATTTAATACTTTATTTAGAATTTCTTCTAGACCTTTATTTGTTACTGAGGATAAAGCAAAAATTTCTTTACCTGTCATTTCTTTTAATTTTTTTATCTTCCTATCTCTTTCATCTTCACTGATAGTATCTGTTTTAGATAAAGCTATAATTTCATTCTTATCCGCTAAATCTCCTGAGTATGATTTAATTTCATTTCTTATTGTTTTCCAGTCATGGTGAGGATTATCGGAGAGGCAATCTATTAAATGAATAAGAATACTGCATCTCTCAACATGACCCAAGAATCTATCACCAAGCCCCTTTCCATCATGGGCACCTTCAATTAAACCAGGAATATCAGCTATAGTTATTTCATTAGATTTATGGCTAGCAATTCCAAGTACTGGATTTAATGTTGTAAACGGATAGTCAGCAACTTTAGGTTTTGCAGAGCTCACTGATGAGATAAAGGTTGATTTTCCTGCATTAGGTAGTCCTATTAATCCCACATCTGCTATAAGTTTTAGTCTTAGCCATATCCATTTTTCTTCTCCCTCTAGGCCAGGATTTGCGTGCCGCGGAGCTTGATTATTAGGTCCTTTAAAATGACTATTTCCAAAACCTCCATTGCCGCCTTCAAGTAAAACTAATTTTTGGCCTACTTCTTTTAAATCCGCGATTACTGTCTGGTTATCTTCCTCAAGAATAATTGTGCCTCTTGGTACGCGAAGAATTATGTCTTCCCCATTGCTTCCTTTTTTTTCATTACCTTTTCCGTCTTCACCACTTTTAGCGTTAAAATGTTGTTTAAAACGAAAATCAATCAAGGTATTTAAACCATCGACACATTCTATCGATACATTTCCACCCTTTCCTCCGTCTCCTCCATTAGGGCCGCCAAATTCAATATATTTTTCTCTTCGAAAGCTAACGCAACCGTTTCCTCCTTTTCCGGAGCTGACATATAATTTTGCTTGATCAAGGAATTTCATAACCTATCTCATAAGTAACAGATTTAAATAATTATAGAACTATATTTTAGGCGGTTTTCTATATTTAATTAGCTTTTTCAGCAATTGGGTCAACAGAAATTACTGGACCACCGTTTCTTAATTTTTTAAAGCTAACAGTTCCTTCAATAAGAGAAAAAATTGTATGATCTTTTCCTAAGCCAACATTCCGGCCGGGCTGCCACTTGGTTCCCCTCTGCCTAACTATAATATTACCAGGAATAACGTTTTCACCGCCAAATTTTTTCACACCTAATCTTCTTCCTGCGGAATCTCTTCCATTTCTAGATGAGCCACCTGCTTTTTTATGTGCCATAATTTACTCCTTAGTCTTTACTTTTTTAACAGACCTTGTTTTTGTGGCGGTTTTTACCGTCTTTTTTGCAGTTGTTTTCTTTGTAGAAGCGCTTTTCTTAGTTTTCTCTTCTTTAGGCGCCTCTTCTTTTTTAGCTGCAGCTTTTTTTGAAGCAGTAGCTTTAATATCAACAATTTTTAAAGTGGTCAAATTTTGTTGATGACCATTTTTTCTTCTGTAGTTATGTCTTCTCTTCTTTTTAAAAACAATAATTTTCTTAGCTCGTGTTTGTTCTAGCACCTCTGCATTAACTGTAGCGCCTTTAATAATTGGATCACCTAGAATAAGGTTATCTTTTTCGCTAATCATCAATACTTCATCGATACTAATTTTATCGCCTGCTTCAGCAGTTAACTTTTCAACTGATATAATGTCATCTTTTGAGACTTTATATTGTTTCCCGCCACTTCGAATTACTGCATACATAATAAATATCCATTTATATAAAAAGAATTAAAAAACCCTTTAGGTGGGCAAATATAACGTTGAGTGAGAAGGTGTCAAGTTTATAATATCTAAAAAATAATTTATGTCTTATCGATAAAATATTTCATTCTATAAATCGTGATAACAGGTAAAAATGATATTAAAAACATTATAAAATAAAGGCTACTGAGTGAAACATCATTATAATCCAATATCCCTGCGCTCCACTCACCAACTATTCTTGAGAAATGTCTAATACTCATTAACAGAGCAAATTGCGAGGCTGCAACCGAAGTCTTTGAAAGTCCCATACAAAGCGATAGACTTGCAGCCATGAGAAAAGAACCTAAAGCAGAAATTATAACAATTATCAAAGAACCAATATAGAAATTTGAAATGTTGGTTTCAAAAAATGCTATCAGAAGGAATACAAAGGCAATCATTATTTGTGAAACTATAATAACTCTATATGGGTTAATCCTATCTGACAAATAACCGCCAAATATAGCTACTGCAGCGCCAATATATAAACCAAAAGACCTTATTTCGGTTAAATTAGAATTATCCCAATTGTTAGAAACTATAAATAAATTTGAAATACTTACATAATGCATTCCAAATGAAATATTTGATAGTAAACAAAAACCCATTAATAGAATAAAAACTGGAGCTTTAGATATATTATATAAATCAAAAATAGTCTTTTTATAGAAAGAGAACTTTATTTTGTTTGTAGATTTGAGTGATAGAAGTCGGTCGCTCTTATTCTCTCTAATTAAAAGTATAAATAGTGAGAAAAATAAATTTAAAAAACCAAAAAATAGAAATGTTTCTTTTAGACCTATTTTATTGATTGTAAATGATGCAAAAACTGCAGCTGAACTAACTCCAATAGTTCTACTAGCCCACATTAATCCATTGCTTATACCTCTTTCGTCGTTACTTAAGGTATCAATTGCTAAAGCATCTGTAGCAACATCTAATATTGAAGTGAATAAGATGACTGTAAATAAACATAGTCCAATTGATAATGCTGAAAGTTCATTGGATATATAGTTTGAAGAGATAAAAAAGACTAAACTAGAGGCCAATAATGAAAAAAAGATCCATGGTTTTCTTTTTCCCATTTTTGATGACTTTAAGGTATCAATAAATGGACCTATTAAAATTTTAAAAGTCCAAGGAAGCGATGCCAATGACATAACTATTGCTATATCACTAATGCCAAAGCCAACTGATGTCAGCCAATCTAATAGAGCAAAATATATTAAACCTTGAGGTATTCCTTGAATGAAGTATAGCACTGAAAGACCAGCTCGCCTTTTAAAACGGCTGTTAGAGAGATACAAAGATTACTCCCTTGTTTCTTCTTGTTTTTTTAAAGCTTCATTTACTTCTCGATCGATTCCTAATGCAAAGTCAGAAACATATGGGTTAGTTAATCTTTCATTTCCAAAAGTAGACATTGGTCCGTGGCCAGGAATGAATCTCATTTCATCACCAAGAGGCCATAACTCATTCACTATAGAATCTACCAGTTGCTGGTGATTACCTCTTGGAAGATCAGATCTACCTATTGAACCTTGAAACAAAACATCGCCAACCGCAGCTAATTTTGTTTCTTCATGGAAGAAAATTATGTGACCTGGTGTATGGCCAGGACAGTGCCTGACACCAAAAGTTTGATTACCGATTTTTACTTCATCTCCACCTTCTAAAAATCTTGAGGTTTCGAATGACTCGGCAGGAGAAAAATTATATTTTTTTCCCTGTTCTTCAAGGCTTTCTATTAAAAATAAATCGTCCTTGTGAGGGCCTTCAATATGGACATTTAGAATACGAGATAACTCAGCCGTTGCACCTGCGTGATCTAAGTGAGCATGAGTAATAAGAATTTTTTCAATTGAAATTTCATATTTCTTTATAGCATTAAGAATTTCTTCTATGTCACCTCCAGGATCAATGACAGCACCTTTTTTTGTTTCAGTGCACCAAATAATAGAACAATTCTGTTGAAATGGTGTTACTGGAACAACAAAGGCGTGAACTGAAAGTTGTTTTTCATCATTCATATTGTACTATATATATCTTCAGCTCAATTTAGCCAATAACTTCTTTTAAAAAGTCTGTCATGGATTTCCATGATCTTCTATCTGCATCAGGATTATAAGCCATTCCCATTTCAGGAGAATTTGCCTCCTTGTTTGTAAAGGCATGAGATGTTGAACCATAGGCATGTATTTGCCAATCAGCCTCGGCTTCAGTTAATTCATTTGCTAGACCATTAACGTCAGAGTGAGGTACCATGGGATCATCATTTCCATGAAGAACTAGAACTTTAGTTTTTACTTTATTACCATCGGTATTACCTGGCTTATTAAAGATTCCATGAAAAGAAACAACTCCAGCTATATCGATTCCAGTCCTAGCAGTATCTAAAACGCATAATCCCCCAAAACAAAAACCAATACCTGCTATTTTTGAGTTATCTACTCCAGCCTCTGCTTTAGCAGCTTCTATAGCCAACAACATTCTTTTTTGAAGCATTGGCCTATCTGATAGAACGTTATTCATTAATTCCATATTCTCTTCAGGAGTTTCTCCTATTTTTGCCTCTCCATACATATCTACAGCAAATCCTGAATAACCAAGGGCATTCATTGATTTTGCTTTATCTATAGTAAATTGGTCTCTCCCTGCATATGTAGGAACAACTAAAACAACAGGAGCATTTTCATTTTCTTCACAAGGAAAGAAAATTCCCTCAAGACGTGTCTCATCGTCAAAATAATTAATAATTTTTTCCATTTATATCTCCAAAATTATTCTGGCATATTTCCTGATACAACAGACATTGCATTATCAACACGTATTTGCGCTCCATTAACAAATTTTGACTCATCTGATGCAAGATAAAGAGCAGCGTTTGCAATATCCATTGGCTCTCCAACTTTATTAGTATCAACCGGTGCTTCTTGAACTGGTGAAGGACCAAATTTTTCTTCCATTAATGCGGGAACGCTGGCTACCATTGGAGTGGCAATTCCTGAAGGATGAATTGTATTACAACGCACACCATTTTTTGCTAATCCACAGTGCACTGCAACCGCTCTACTATAAGCCTCAATTGCGCCTTTAGCTGCACAATAGGCTGCAACATAAGATTCCCCCTGTACTGATGCAATTGAGCACATATTTACAATCGACCCACCACCGGTTTTTGCCATGACAGGTATAACATATTTACAGCCAAAGAAAGTACTATCCATATGAACAGACATGGTTAACTTGTATTCTTCAGTTGTTTGATTTTCAGGATTGCCTGGTTTAACAATGCCAGCATTATTTACAAGTACATCAATACGTCCATATTTTTTTTCTGTTTCGTTAATAATCTCAATCCAACGATCTTCATCAGTAACGTTATGTTTAAAAAAAGTACCGCCTAATTTATCAGCAAGGGCTTGCCCCTCATCTTCAGCGATATCGGTTAAAACTACTTGCGCACCCTCTGAAGCAAAAAGCTCAGCATCGGCTGCACCGAGACCCATTGCTGCTCCAGTAATTATTGCTACTTTTCCCTCTAATCTTCCTGTCATTTTATTTCTCCATTTTAAGTAAATTATAGTCCGTACATTTCTTCTGCTGTAGGTAAACGATTTAAATGAATACCTGCACTAACTCTTATAAAATCACCTGTAGTGAAACATTCATCTGATGCTAGCCAAAGAGCTGCATTAGCAACATCATTAACATCAGCTAATCTTCCCAAGGGTGACTCTTTGGTCATTGCTTTTATCGGTCCTTCCATTTCGAATAATCCACCAGTCATTGGTGTATCAACCAATCCGGGAGATAAAGAATTAATTTTTAATCTTTTATGTTGATATTCTTTTGCAGCTACTTGGATAACTTTATCAGTTGCTGCTTTGGTTCCTACATAACCAGAAAGACCTACAGCTGATAATTCTACAGTAACGGAGGTAGTAGAAATAATAGATCCTCCTTCTTCCATTATTTCAGCAGCCTCTCTTATAAAAATAACAGGCCCTATAAAACTTACTTCAGAATATTTTCTTAAATGATCTCTTGATAATTCATTTAGCGGCCCAGGCTCATAAATACCTGTTGAATTAATAGCAATATCAACTTTTCCATAAGTATCTTTGGCAACTTTAAAAAGATTTTCTACATCACCATCTTTTGTAATATCACAAACTTGGGCTGTTCCATTAATTTCTTTAGCGAGTTCATCAAGAGGTTCTTGACGCCTTCCGCTGACAACTACTTTTGCTCCTTCACTAGCATATGTCTTTGCAATTACTCCACCTAGTCCATCGATAGATGATGCTCCAAGTACAACAGCAACTTTATCTTTTAATCTAGCCATTTTTTCCCTCTAAATATTTATCTATTGTTTGATGTAAGTGTCTTGTTCTTGCCTCTTGATAATTACCAAGGGATTGTCCTTTTTTTAAACTAGTTTTAAAACCTTTTGTTTGAGACATAAGGTTGTTTGTATCTTGATCGTATACAGCTCCAAGAAATTCAGTGCCCGGACATTTAGTATAGCTGTCTTCAATCTCTAGTTCAAATGCATCAGGTGGAGGAGGGCATGGACCATCAACTGGTTTTGGTCTTAAAAATAGTAAATCGAAAAGAGCTCCGTCAACTCCATTAGGTCTAAACCTATAAACCATTGATAATTGAAGCCCTGGAAAAAAGAATGCATTTGGAAAAACAAAATACTCAATTGAGTCAATTGTTTCAGTAACTGTAAGATTAGAGAAATCTTGTTTGTATTTCTCCTTCATATTATTTTGAACATACTCAGCATAGGCCTCCCTAGCAGTCATTCCTTTTGGTAACTCTCCAGCACCCTCATCAGTTCTTCTTCCCATTAAAATATCATATATTTCTTGTTGAGATGGTCTATTTTCTTCAATGTGAGGGCTCGTATAGCCAATAGTATGAACAAATCTTGATATATGGTCACCAAAAATATCATAATCTGCATTTGCATCACCAGCTGTATAAACACCCTCTGAATGGGTTTCTAAAACATGGTATGCTTCTAAAAATGCTTCTGCCGAAACTTTCCAATTTGCGGGAAGTTTTTTTATTACATGTGTTTCAATATAGCGGTCCTCTAGTTTCCAATTTTTAAAGTGATCAGGGAGAACACCTAAGTAGTTTTTAAGAGGTTTTGCGTCTTGATCAAAGTTTATGAAAATGAAGCCTCCCCAAATTTCAAGTTTTAATTCTGGAAGCGAAAATTCATCTTTTTTTACATGAGGAAAATCCCAGTCACATGGTAAATATTCTAATTCGCCTT
>Ga0208130_1000389_pt1 | contig 23180 bp, 18 predicted proteins | sample ETNtaG_31_FD_185771 | JGI IMG/M metagenome (GOLD analysis project Ga0208130, IMG submission 185771) | Marine microbial and viral communities from oxygen minimum zone, Eastern Pacific Ocean - ETNP201310SV78 (SPAdes) (version 2) | ecosystem: Environmental > Aquatic > Marine > Oceanic ... | reverse complement strand
AGGAAGCGGCAAAACAGCTGTTTCAGATACTTTCGAAGAACTAGGAATAGTCGTGGTGGATGCTGATCTGGCTTCACGTGTAGTTGTCGAAAAGGGCAAACCCTGTCTTGAAGAAATAACTAAACATTTTGGCAGTGAGATTTTGACTGAAAATGAAGAGCTGGATAGAGCCAAACTTAGAGAGATAATATTTCAATCAGAACAAGAGAAGCATTGGCTTGAATCACTTCTACACCCTGCTATAGCTAGGCAAATACAAGATGAATTATCAGCCTCAACCAGTCCATACACCATCTTGGTTTCTCCTTTATTACTAGAAACAAACCAAAAAGATTTCTGCGATAAGGTCTTAGTTGTAGATGTTCCAGTTGAGCTTCAGATGGAAAGGACTCTCAAGAGGGACGGTGTGTCTGAAGAACAGGTAAAATCAATTATTAAGGCTCAAATTAGTCGAGAAAAGAGACTTGAATTAGCTGATGAAATTATTGTTAATGATGGAAGTCTAGAAGATCTTCAATTAGCTGTAAAAAAATTACACCAGAGTTTAGTGGCAGAAATATGATGTACGTAAAATGTCCAGAGTGTGGTCAGCAAGCTGAATACTCTGAGAAAAATGAACATAGACCTTTTTGTAGTCGACGCTGCCAACTGCTAGATTTAGGCGCATGGGCAAGCGAAGACAGAAAAATTGCTGGAGAAGAAGTTTTTTTAGAAGAAGAAGACTTTGACTTTGATACCCGCCATTAACTTCTATAATCACTATTAATTAACACGTAGTCTTCTGATAGATCTGAAGTTATAACTTCAAACTCATGTTTGCCTGATCCCAAAATAATTTCTATGGTAATTTCTCTTTTCCTCATTGCCTTGGAGGCTGCCTTTTCAGAATATTTAGGATCTTTATAGCCTTTTTTAACCAATGGCAGCCCATTTAATTTGATCTGCAATCCACTTAAGTCTTCCACAGTATTATCTCTTCCAATGGCTGAGAGTATTCTTCCCCAATTAGCATCGCTTCCGAACATGGCTGTTTTTACTAAAGGAGATTCAGCTACAGTGAATCCAACCGATTTAGCTTGTTCTAGATTCTTTGCTTTAGAGACTTGTACTTTAATTAATTTTGATGCGCCTTCTGCATCTTTAACTAAAAGTTCAGCTAGTTCTTTGAAAGTCTCAATAATTGCTAGAGTTATTTTTTTTTCAGCCAATGATCCTGCTTTTACCATTTTTTTATTATTTCCATTTGCTACGAGCAAAGATGAATCATTTGGAGAGGTGTCTCCATCCACGGTGATGGCTTCAAAACTTACTTTAAGTGCTTGATTATGTATTTTATTTAACGCACTTTGATTTAACTTAGCATCTACAAAAACAAAGCTAAGCAATGTTGCAAAGTCAGGCCTTATCATTCCTGAACCTTTAGCAAAGCCGGTTATTAGGTAAGATGTTTTCCCAACTTTTACTTCTTTAGAAACGATCTTTGGTTTTGTGTCTGTCGTTAGAATTGCCTCTGCAGCTTTGTTCCAGCCCTTGGGATTAAGCTTGGTTAAAGCTTTCCTGAAAGCTTTCAGATAGCTGCTTACAGGTAAGGCTTCACCTATAACTCCTGTTGAAAAAGGTATGACATTTTTTTGGTCTATACCTAAATCAGAAGCAACCTCTCTACAATACTTCTTAACATCTTTTATGCCCTTAGGCCCATTAGCTGCATTGGCATTTCCAGCATTTATTAACAAAACCTTTCGACCTTTCTCAAGTGAAGATAGGTTATGCATTGCTTCTAAAACCGGAGCTGCTTTGAGTTGATTAGACGTAAATTTACCACTGAGTTTTGCTTCACTAGGAATAGAAACAACAAGACTGTCTTCTCTTTCACCATATCGAGTATGACTGGAAGCAGATCCAAACTCTATTCCCTGAATATTATGAATTTTTTTTGCCATTATTTTTTTCTGGCATTTTTTCTGGCCATTTTTGCTTCAGCTCTTCTAAGCCTTCTGTTTCCTTGACTCTGATCTTGCGATCCGGATCTTTCAGGTTGAGACGGAGCTAGAACTGATTCTGGAGTTTCATGATCTAAGGTTTGGGTTTGATTTTGCTGAGGTAAATTTAAATCACCTGAATCTTCTAATTCAATTTCAACTCTGGATAAAAATCTTATACCTTCGACTCTAATTTTATTGAGTAGACTTTCGAAAAGCTCAAATGATTCTCTTCTGAATTCAAGTTTTGGATTTTTACTTGCATAACTTCTTAGACCAATTCCCTGTCTGAGAGCATCAACTTCTGCAAGGTGATCTTTCCATGCATTATCTATAATCTGCAAAAGAATTTGTTTTTCAAAGTCTCGCATAACAGGTCCAATTTGATTACTTTTTTGACCATAGGAATCTTTAGCTGATTGAAGAATTTTTTGTTCTATATTTTCTCGAGTGATATTGTTTTCTGAACCAATCCATTGCCTGACTGGGATCTGTAACCCAAATATATTTGATAGTGAGCTCTCTAGAATATCTAGATTCCATTCATGAGGTTCTAAATCACCAAACGACACCGAATCTATCTCATCAGCAATTACTGTTTCTCTCATTGAATCAAGAAGCTCAGTGATTACATCGGCTTCTAGGATGTTATTCCTTTGAGAATAGATAATTTGTCTTTGTTCGTTTGCCATATCATCATACTCAAGCAACATTTTTCTTATATCAAAATTTCTTCCTTCGACTCTTTTCTGAGCCCTTTCAATGGCACCGCTTAGCATTCTATGTTCGATGGACTCTCCATCTTCAAGACCAACTCTTTGCATAATATTTTTGAATTGATCTGAAGCAAAGATTCTCATTAAGTTATCTTCCAATGATATATAAAATCTTGAAGAGCCTGGATCTCCTTGTCTTCCAGAACGACCCCTCAACTGGTTATCCATTCTTCTGGATTCATTCCTTTCTGTACCAATCACATGAAGTCCTCCAGAGGCCAAGACTTCTGCATTGAGGTTTTGCCACCTCGTTTTTAATTCTTCTTTTTTTGAAAGATCATCTGTATTTAATTTTTCGTACTCAGCCTCCCAATTGCCACCCAAAACAATATCAGTTCCTCTTCCAGCCATATTTGTAGCTATTGTTATGACGCCGGGCTTGCCAGCTTGAGAAATAATCTGAGCTTCTTTTGCATGGTTCTTAGCATTTAAAACTTGATGGTCAATATTTTCTTTTTTGAGAAGGTTAGATAACAATTCAGAGCTTTCTAATGAGGCGGTACCTACAAGTATTGGATTTCCTTTTTCCTTAAATTCTTTTATTTCATCAATAACGGCTTTGTATTTTTCAACCTGAGTAAGATAAACGAGGTCATTCTTATCATCTCGGATCATGGGTTCATTTGTAGGGACTTCCAATACATTGAGTCCGTAAATTTCTGCAAACTCTTCTGCTTCAGTAGAAGCGGTACCTGTCATACCAGATAGTTTTTCGTACTGTCTAAAATAGTTCTGGAAAGTACATGAAGCAAGAGTTTGGCTCTCCATTTGTATCGGAACATTTTCTTTTTGTTCTATGGCTTGATGTAACCCATCAGCCAATCTCCTACCGGGCATCGCTCTTCCGGTATTTTCATCAATTAATACAACCTGTTTGTCTTGCACCATATAGTCAACGTCTTTTTGAAAAAGAAAGTGAGCTCTTAGGGATGACTGAATATAGTGTAAAAGCCTCAAGTTCCCGGATGAATACAAACTTTGATCTTCTTCCAGCAGATTTTCATCTTTCAGTAGCTTTTCAATAAAATCATGACCCAGATCTGTTAGCTCAACCTGTTTTGACTTCTCATCTATAATAAAGTGTCCTGTATCTTCTCTCTTAATTTCCTTGTCCAGGTCTTCTTCTGTCTCCACAATTTGTTCTTCAAGTTTCGGAACAAATTTGCTGATTTTTTGATAAATCTGGGCTGTATTTTCAGCAGGTCCTGAGATGACGAGAGGAGTCCTGGCTTCATCTATTAGTATGGAATCAACTTCATCAATGATTGCGAAGTAGTAATCATTCATCATTCTGTCATTAGTATTAACAACCATGTTGTTTCTAAGAAAATCAAAACCTAACTCGTTGTTCGTGGCGTATATCACATCAGCTTCATAAGCTTTCTTTCTTTCTTCAAGCTGTTGCCCGGGAATAATAAATGAAACAGACATTCCAAGATTCTCATAAATAGGACCCATCCATTCTGCATCTCTTTTTGCTAAATAATCATTTACCGTAACTAGGATCACCTTCCTTTCAGTAATTGAATTCAAGTATGAGGGAAGGGTGGCTACAAGAGTTTTACCTTCCCCAGTGGCCATCTCAGCTATTTGACAATTATGTAGAGCGATTCCTCCGATAAGCTGACAGTCATAGTGTCTTAATCCAAGCTGTCTTTTACTTACCTCTCTCACAGCTGCAAAGGCCTCGGGAAGCAGTAAATCAAGTGATTCACCATCGTTATGACGATTTATAAATTCCTGTCTCTTATCTTTTAGATCAGTATCACTGAGCAAAGAGAATTCGTCCTCTAAGGAATTAATAGAATTCACAAGAGGTTGAATTTTTTTTAATACTTTTTGGTTTTTTGAACCAAATATTTTATCTAATAGACCCATACAAATTTGCTAGACGCAATTCTAACAGTTGCTAACAGATATCTGATAAAAATTATCCTGAACTAGGATCGATAATTGGATCTAGGTATGTGATTGGAGAATTATTTGGATCGTCATACGTAACGACTTCCCAAGTATCAGGTCTTGCGATTAGCTCTCTTAGCAGTGCATTATTCACAGTATGCCCTGATTTGTAACCTTCAAAAGACCCTACTAAATTATGCCCCAGTAGATATAGATCACCTATGGCATCTAGGATCTTGTGCTTAATCATCTCATTCTCTAGCCTAAGACCGTCTTCATTAAGAATATCTTCATCACCTATTGCAATGGCATTCTTCTCGCTACCACCTAATGCTAAGTTATTTTCCTTTAATGCCTCTAGATCGCTCATAAAGCCAAAAGTTCTAGCGCGGCTGACTTCCTTAACGAAAGAGGTGCTGTTAAAGTTAATAGAGGCTTTGGTGCCGTGCTTCTTTAGTACTGGATGATCCCAAACTCCCGTGAAGGCTACTTTGAAACCTTCAAAGGGAGATACTTGAGCCCAGGCATCATTAAATGGCACCCTTACTTTCTCCTTAATCCTTATAAATTTCTTTGGCACTTCTTGTTCATGAAGTCCAGCTGATTGAATTAAAAAAACAAATTGGCCTGCACTACCGTCCATGATTGGAATCTCAGCAGCATTAACTTCTACATATGCATTGTCAATGCCTAGACCTGCCATAGCGGATAATAAATGTTCCACTGTAGAAATTTTTACATCCTTCCATGTCAGAGAGGTGGACATAGTTGTATCTCCAACGTTTTCTGCCCTTGCTTTAATTTCTACAACAGGATCAAGATCAACTCTCCTGAATATTATCCCCGTATCGGGAGGGGCAGGCATAAGTTTCAGCATGATTGGTTCACCACTATGGAGACCAATACCAAAAGCTTTTATAGAGTTAGACAGAGTTCTTTGGGCGAGCATTCTTGTATTTTACTATATTTAATTTGACTTAATTTTATTTTGTCTACTTATCTCAAACAGTAAAATACCGGTACTTACAGAGGCATTGAGGCTGTCCATATTATCTGACATATCAATCTTTATAAGCTCATCACAATTTTCTCTTGTTAACCTTCTAATACCTTTATCTTCTGATCCAACTATCAAAGCATTTCTCTTGCTGTAAACCACTTCATCATGAAATTTAGTGGCTTGTAGATCACTTCCATAGACTAATATTCCTTTCTCTTTAATTAATGTGATGGTCCTTACTAGATTTGTGACAATAATGAATGGAATAAGTTCAGAAGCACCACATGATATTTTTCTAACTGTGGGAGTAAGGTGACAAGCACGGTTTTTGGGAACTATCACAGCATCCACCATTGCAGCTGCTGCACTCCTAAGACAAGCGCCAACATTATGTGGGTCTGTTAGACCATCTAAAATAAGAAGTTTAACTTCATCTTTCTCCAGAATAAGCTCAAGATAATTTTCAGTTTCTTCTGACCTTTTGTTACATCTTAAGGCAACATTTTGATGATTGATTCCCTCAAAATTTCTATCAAAAAAAGAAGCATTCTGTTTTTCTACTTTTATATTTTGCTCTTCGGTTAATTGAATCAATTCTTTGAGTCTTTCGTTTGGGGAATCTATGACAAAGAGAATTTTTACCGATTTAGGTCTAGTTTTTATGATTTGCGATATGGCATTTAAACCACAAATCAATTCTTCGTTTGAGCCTGTATTCATTTCAGAAGCCTAAGATCTATTTTTTGTGAAAATACTTCAACTTTTTCTATAACGGCTTCAACTTCATCTCCTAATGAGTAAGAATGTCTGGAGCTATTACTTTGTAGCATTTTACTGTCTTCGTCGAAAACATAATACTCATTGCGAGGGAGGTATTTGATGTGACAGAGCCCTTCGATGTTGATTTCTTTTAAGTGAATGAACAATCCAAAATTAGTTACACCTATGATTTGCCCTTTATAGGTGTTTCCAATCTTTTCCTTTGCGAAAGCACATTTAAGCTGACTTAAAGCTTCTCTTTCTGCTTTCTCAGCTATTCTTTCCTTTGTAGAGCAATCTATAGAGGCTTCTGCTAATTCATCATAGCTATATGCAGAATTTTTCTGAATTGGTTTAGCCGAAACTTTTATCTCACCCTCATTATGCTTGATTAAAGACTTAATTACCCGATGTACAAGTAAGTCTGGATATCTCCTAATAGGAGATGTGAAATGGGAATAAGATGCGTAATTAAGAGCATAATGCCCTGAAACATCTGCTTCGTAAGTGGCTAAACTCATTGAGTATAGAATCTGGGAATGAATTATATTTTTATCTTTTCTTGCCTTAGCCAGTTCTACCAACGCAGTCAATTGGTTGATGTCACTGCCATCATCTAAAACAGCATTAATTTTTCTACTCCTTAGAAATTTTTCTAGTATTTTAATTTTTAGGATATCTGGTTTTGGATGGACTCTGTAAACAGAGGGAATCTTTTGATTGATGCATAATTGCGCAGCAGAAATATTTGCTGCAAGCATAAACTCTTCAATCATCATATGAGAAATTTCTCTTGGAGAATCTTCAAATTTTATAATCTTTTGATTATTGACTTTAGGGATATAAGTAGGCACTTCCAGTTCAAGAGAGCCTCTAGTTAACCTATTGCTTTTTAATCTTCTATAAATTTCTAGTAGCACTTTGAGCGATTGGGCATAGGGTCTCTTGAATTGTTGTCTTTCTATTTCTCTAGTAACAGTTGAATAAGTCAGTCTGGACTTGGAGTTGATTAGAGCCTCAAAGAAGGATGTTTCAGAAAGATGACCTTCGGGATCAATCTTTGTTTTACATACTAAACAATATCTATCTTCGTTCGGTTTTAATGAGCAAAGATCGTTACTAAGCTCTTCTGGCAGCATTGGAATGACTTTTTGCGAAAAATAGACTGATGTACCTCTATCATATGCTTCTTGGTCTAGACTGCTGCCAATATCTATATATCGCCCGACATCAGCTATTGCTACGTAAAGTATTAAATTCCCTTCTTCATCCTTTTCACCCAATACCGCGTCATCAAAGTCTTTAGCACTTTTACCATCAATTGTTACAAAAACTTTATCTCTGAGATCAACAACATCATCTACATCGAAAGTCTTGTCTTTAAGCTTTCGCGACTCATTAATAACTGCTTTTGGCCATTCTCTTCTTAAGTTATGGTTTGTCACAGCCATTTCGTAAGCTAGGCCGAATTCATTCTCTAGATCAAACATAAATAAAAGATTTGCTTCAGGAAGAGCATCTTCCCTAGGTTGCTTATGCATGACGAATTTGCCAATACCCCCATCCTTAAGATTCTTGGAATGAGGGTCTTTGATCAAAACTCTAAGTTCGTTTTCGTACCCTAGTGGGCTGGTATAAAGTCTTTTCCCTCTTTTGAATATCTTGCCAACAAACTCTGTCGTATTTTCAGTGATTACCTTTTGGATTTTTGCCCACCCTTTTTGAGTAAGAGAAAATTGAACAAGGTCTCCAGGCATGGCTTTAAATAGCTCTTTCTTACCCAGTTTAAACTGAGAATCGTATTTCAAATCGTCAACATAGAATCCTTTTGATTTATTAGATTTTCTAACAATACCTCTTAAGGTCTTGGATGTTTGTTTGGGTGTTTTTTTCAAAAGATACTTTTTAGTGAATTTCAGAGTTGATCTCTATTCTCATTTTAAATCATTAAAGTAATTTAAAGTTAATTTTGTCTTGAGGAGGTATTGCTTGGTTTTTACTTAACTATTAAAGTTGTGAACATGCATATAGGAATTATTATCTCTCTTATTTTTATTAGCTTATTGTTTTTTCTTTGGCAGTACTCTAAAGGAGAGCAAGTGGGTCGAAGGATTGGCTTCTTATTGAATATCTGGGGTGCAGTAATAGTTTTTTATTTATTCATGATCGTTTTTTTATAAAAAGAGGTTAGCTTATGTCAGTTAAACACTACGATTGGTCTGCTTATCATTCTTATGTGCGACCAAATAAGATTGCAATTAGAGATCTAAGTGCGAATCAGTCTGTGACGTATAAAGAACTCGATGATAGGGCCTGTCTTCTCGCTAATTGGTTACAAAAAGTTGGCGTTGAAAAAGGTGATCGGGTAGCAATATTATCTCAAAATTGTGCAGAATTTTTTGAGCTTGAATTTGCTTGTGCAAAGATAGGAGCAATTGAACTTCCTTTGAATTGGCGCCTGACTAAACCTGAACTCGAATACATCCTAAAAGACAGCACTCCTAAGGTATTAATCTACGATCAATCATTTTCAGAAATATCAAATCAGTTGGTTGAAGATTGCGGTATTACTGAGTCGTTAGAAATCAATAAAAATGATCCTGCAAGTCAATATGAGGTTTCTCTAAAAGAAAGTAGCCCAGAATTTGAGCAGCCTGATATTAATCAAGATGATCTAATCATGATTATGTACACTTCTGGAACAACAGGCCATCCTAAGGGCGCAATGATCAATCATCAGATGCAGCTCTATAATGTCATAAATCTTGCTTCTCCCGCTTTTGTGGCGACAGACACTGTTCAATTAGTAGTTCTGCCACTCTTTCATACTGGAGGTATGAATTGCTATGCCAATCCTGTTTTACATGCCGGTGGTGAATTAATTTTGATAAGAGATTTTGATCCTGGTTTGGCTTTGTCTGTTTTGGGAGATCCTCAATATAAAGTTACTCATTTCTTTGCAGTTCCTGCTCCTTATCAATTTATGATGAACCATCCTGACTTCGATAAAACCGATCTGTCGAATCTTAGGATTGCTGGGATTGGAGGAGCACCCTGTGCAGAGGCTATTCTCAAGACCTGGTCTGATAGGGGTGTTTCAATGATTCAAGGCTGGGGTATGACAGAGACCAGTCCTGGAGGAATAGGTCTTCCTGCTGAGGATGCTGAACGCAAACTTGGATCTGCAGGTAAGCCTCTTCTGCATACCGAAGTTAAAGTAGTAGATGATGATGGCAAAGAACTTCCTTGGGGAGAGGTAGGAGAGTTATATATAAAAGGTCCAAATATTACACCAGGTTATTGGAACAACCCGGAAGCAACTAAGAATTCTTTTGATGATGGCTGGTTAAAGACAGGAGATGCAGCCAGATTTGATGATGAAGGTTTTATTTATATCGTCGATCGCTGGAAGGACATGTACATTTCTGGCGGAGAGAATGTATATCCTGCTGAAGTTGAAAACGTCCTTTACCAATTGCCTCAAATTGCGGAAGCAGCAATCCTTGGTGTCCCTGACGAGAGATGGGGAGAAACAGGTGTCGCCTTCATAAGCTTAAAAACAGATCAAAGCTTGGAAGAAAAGGAGATCATTCAACACTGTATAAATAACCTGGCTAAATTTAAGGTTCCCAGTTCAGTTCAATTTATAGATGCTCTTCCAAGAAATGCTACGGGTAAAGTGCTAAAAAGAAATTTAAGAGAAGATTTATTAGGCTCAGATGCTCCTGCAATATCATGATGAAATTATATGACTTTCCAGGAGCTCCAAATCCACGAAGAGTGAAGATTTTTGCTGAAGAGAAAGGCATCAATTTAGACCTGGTCAATTGTGATATGGCAAAGAGAGAGCATAAAACACCTGAGTTCTTAAAGAAAAACCCTAGCGGTAAAATTCCTGTTTTGGAGCTAGAAGATGGGCGATGTATTTCCGAGTCAATACCAATTTGTAGATACTTGGAGAGTCTCGTTCCTGATCCTAACTTATTCGGTAAAGATGCTTTTGAGATATCTTTTATAGAAAGTAGAAATAGGCATATAGAGTTAGAGTTATGGACACAAATTGGAATTTCTTGGGTAAATGGTCCAATTGTTGGAGCAATGGGATTGTTTCAACAGATACCAGATGCAAAAGAAGCTAGTGATAAAAATGTCGCATCTTATTACAGTAGATTGGATTCAGAATTTTCTTCATCTGAATATGTTGCAGGTGATAGATTTACAGTAGCAGATATAACACTTCTCTCCGCTATAGACTTTGCTGCTAGTATGGTCGACCTTAAGCCTGATGATGGTTTAACGAATCTATCCAGATGGCATAATGAAATACTCTCAAGACCAAGCTCTAAAGCTTGATTATTGATATGTCTACAAGTCATCCTGAATTAAATCAAAGAGCTCAAGGATGGTTAAATTTTCTCTATCTTAAAGCTACTACTCCAGATGACTGGTCTGAAGATGGCTCACCTAATGATTGGTGGGATCAGATTTCTACTGCACCGATGTGTGCTTTTCCTCGTTTTGATCTTCAAGAGTCAACTTATGCTATAGGACTGATGGCCGATAGAACTCCAGCATGGAGAGAAGTCTATTCTGAGATTTTAGATGAAATAGCTGAGCGTTCTATTACTTATTGGGCTGCTGTTGATTGGTTATCACAATTTGGGCACGATCCAGATAGAAAAAATTATCCAGAGGCATGGAAGGGCACACTAATTCCTGAGGAATTTTGGGGAGAATATGATGCTCCTGGTTGGACTGCTAATGGAGTTGCACCATGGGGATTTCATGCCGATCCTATTGGTGCAGATGGTAATCTATTCTTTAAAGGTTGGCTCAACCTGACCCAATCAATGCATACTTATGTAAGCGGTTATGATAAGTGGTCCTCACCCTTTAGCGTGGCAGGGGCATACAATTCCCGATTCGAATGGACTCAGCACCAATTAGCAGATCACTTGCATCAGCAGTGGGCAAAGACTCCAATGGGACCACATTGCGAAAATACCAAAGCCTGGCCTTTCTGTTTATCAGCTGCAGGCCTTGGCTTGATGATGTACGACAAAATTTTTGACAATAATTTTCATAGCTCATATTCAAATTGGTTATCTTTTACCAAGGATAAATATTACGGATTTAATAAGAATGGTTCTCTTGAATGGGTGACGATGTATTTTGACGAGATAAATGATCATCACCATAGAACAATACCAACTCATGGACTTGCTGTAGCCTTTTATGCCAAACCTCAAGACCCTCAGTTTGCTGAGCTCCTATATCGCGGAGCTATTAATTTCCTGGGATGGGATAATCCTTCGATTCCAATAACCAATCAATTTATGCCGGATCCAAGGATGTTTGCCCTCGGTTTAACCATGTCTAAAGAATTTGACGATCAGATTACACACGAAAGATTAAGGAAATATGCAGAAGAAAATTTTGAGCCTCAATTCTTCGGTCTCAATGATAGCCAATTTGGGTTCTGGTTCAATCTTGGAGAGAAGTGGCCTAGAGGACAACTTTCTGCGTTAGCAATGTGTGCAGAGGTTTGTGAGCCTGAAGCCTGGGAAGGTCTCTTTAATAAACCAAACTTAACAAAATTTTATTCTCCAAGTATTCAAGGAGTAGATTTTCCTTCAGTCTTTATAGAAAAGGCATTTCATGAAGATCAACGAGGCAAATTACATTTTAGTATTGCCGATGGAGATAAAACCAAGACAAATGAGAAGACTGAAATTGAAGTGTTTAATCTTCCTGATGCCAATAAAGTATTAGTGTTTTGTGATGGAAAAGAGTTTAACGATTACGAGATTGTTGATACTACTAAAATTTCTATAAAAACCGACGTACGTAAACATAACTTTGAGATTGATACTGGCTACTATTTATCTAAGGAAGAAGAACAAGTTTTAAATAAAAAACTAAAAGAATCAAAGGGCCAAGAGAAAAATGAACCGAGAAACTCTTCTGGTTCAACGTCACGATTAGTATTACCAACTAGTCTCAATACATGCAGTTGTTGTTGATACTTTTCCTAAAAGAACCTAATGTAAATATTAATTTATTTTAAGTACTCGATTTATGTCTCTTTCAGAATTTTCATTAAAAGGTAAGAAAGCCCTGGTTATCGGTGCAAGAAGAAATATGGGTAAAGGTTTTGCTCTAGGTCTTGCTGAAGCTGGTGCCGATGTTGCAGTCACTGACTTGAATACAGAATCAGGCCAGCTTAAAGCTGTCAGTGAGCAAATTGAGGCTATGGGCAGAAATTCTATCCATTTAAAAACAGATATCTCATCCCAAAAAGAAGTAAAAGCCATGGTTGAAGAGGTGATACAGGTATTTGGAGGCATTGACATTTTGATGAATGTTGCAGTCATGTATCACATGAAATCTGTTGTTGATTTGGATGAAGAAAGTTGGGAGCAACTGACTAATGTGAATCTTAAAGGTTATTGGCTAACAATTCAGGAAGTCTCTCCGATCATGAAAAAACAAGGTAGCGGTAGCATAATTAATTTGACTTCAAGGGGAGGACTCAAGGCCCATGCTGATAAGGCCATGGGTAATTACGCCATAGTTAAATCCGGTATTGCCATGATGACAAGACAATATGCAAGATATCTTGGACCACACAATATACGTGTTAATGCAATTGCCCCCTCTTTGGTGGAATGGGAAGAATTTCCAGGACAAGAAAATGTAACAGATAAAGAAAAACGCAATCCCGAAGAAAAAAAAGAAATATCTGAACAAGAAAAATTTGAGGCTTGGTCTACTGGACCTGAAAATATACCTTTGGGTCGTGTTGCAACATTCAATGAAATGGCAAACGCAGCAGTTTTCCTTGCCTCTGATGCTTCTAGCTATATTAATGGCACCATACTGAATGTAGATGGCGGTTACATGGCATGATGTTTGATTGGGAATTTAATCACCTAGGCATGATGGTAACCGATCGTGACGAGGTCTTAGAATACTACCAGTCTATTGGTCTAGGTGTCAGCGTTGGGCCACAACCATTACTACCTTATATTGAAGGCGAAGGAGAAATTACCTTTTTTAGAGAGCTAGACGGTGACCCCGTTTCTCATAAATATACTACTGGCGGCGCCCATAATTTTAAAGATGGACAATCCCAGATTGGAAATTGTCAGCTTGAAATCTATCCCATGAAACCTGGCCCTGGGATGTTCATTAGCCGTTATCTAGAGAAGAAGGGTAACGGCATTAACCATATAGCTTTCAATACCAGTGATATAGAAACTGATACGAAATATTTTTTAGATCGTGGGTGTGATCTCGTTTTTAATGTAACAACAAATGGTGCGACTGTTGAAAATTATATAGATACAAGAAAGCATGGAGATCTAATGATTTCTCTAAGACCACCTGCAGATGATTGGGAAAAATCTTGGCGCAAGAACAATGAATCACACCCACTTGTAAATAAATGGAAATTTTTAGGTGTTGGTATATGTGTTCATAATTTGGAATCTGCTTCAATTTATTACGATCATCTCGGCTTCAAACAATTAAAAGAAAAAAATATTAGAAGAGAGTGGCAGGTAGCTTGCCAAGAATTTTCTCTATGCAATATTATCTTTGAACTCATGGAGGCTGGTGATGAAAGTATATATTCAGATTTTTTTAAGAAGCGCGGTGACGGAGTGGCTGAAATCATATTTCAAGTTAAGGACCTCAAATCGGAAATTGAGCAACTCACAAGTAAAGGTGTTCGAATCCTTCAAATCTCTGATGATAATAAAACTATCTCTATTGATTCATGTTTTAAGGGCAATATTCTTACAAGACTAGTAGAAAAATAAATATGGAATTTATATCCTTTTTGGCAGCTATCCTAATATTTGTTATCTGCCTTATTGTGGCTTTCAAGCCTACGAAGACAGTGTCATTATTAGGTGCTGCCTTAATTTTACCTTTATTGTTTTATATCTTACTTCAGTAAATCTTCTTTAGGAGGTAATTACGTAAAGCAAACAAAATACTTGACTGCTTATAAATTCAAGCTTGCTTCTACTTGATTAATTCTTGTCATATACTACACTTTACGTAGTATTTTAATTTTATTTAGGCGCAAAAAACCTAAAAGGGGACATAGATATGTTTAGTAAACTCAAAGAAAAACTAAGCTTTTACCTTTCTACTTTAGTGTTGCTTAATGCTTCTGCATTTAGTGGCTTTTTACTTTCTCAATCTGCAGTTGAAGAGATTGTTGTAACAGCAAGAAAAAAGGCAGAAAGTCTTCAAGATGTCCCTCTATCTGTATCTGCTCTTCGTGAGAGTTCTCTGGAAGAATTGGGGGTAAATGTATTTGAAGATTACTTATTACAACTACCTAGCGTGACAGCTGGAGGAGCAGGACCCGGTACAAGTACTATTTACATAAGAGGTCTTGCCTCTACAACCCCAAACCTTACAACAGCAGGAGTGGGCGGTTTGGCTCCCAACGTATCCTTTTATCTTGATGAGCAACCCCTAGCTCAACCAGGTAGGAATTTAGATGTTTACGCTGCTGACATAGGTCGTATAGAAGTTTTAAAAGGACCTCAAGGAACTTTATTTGGAGCCAGTTCGCAAGCTGGTGTAGTCAGAATGATCACTAATAAACCTGTAATAGGTGAATCAGAAACAAATCTTGAAGTTGAGTCCAGATATATGTCTGAGGGAGACACTGGAGCCAAAATAGAATTTGTATCGAATATGCCGTTGGGTGATTCCACTGCTGCAAGATTTGTAGCTTATCGAGATAGAAGAGGTGGGTATATTGATCAAGTTGCTGGGACGGTTGATGTTAGTCAATCAGCTCGTTTTAGAACAGAAGGTACTATAAGAGACAATGGACTTCCTGTATCAGCGGCAAGAAAAGGCTTTCAACAAGGTGCAGATCTCTCGGGAGTTACAATGCCAAGTGCTGGAGCTATTATAAAAGATGATGTTAATGAAGTTTCTTATGAAGGTTTCAGACTCAGCATTGCTCAAGAAATAAATGATAATTGGGAAGCATTGGTAACTGTAGCTAATCAGACTATTGAATCTGATGGTGTATTTTTTACGGATCCGGCTCTCGGTGACTTAGAGATTCAACGTTATCACAACGACACTCTAGAAGATGAGTTTGATAATATGAGCTTAACAATTGAAGGCTCAATAGGTGACTTGGAAGTTGTTTATGCTGGAGCATACACAGATAGAAATTCTGACCAGATTATTGATTACACTGATTATCTTTTTGTTGGTCAATATCTCCCTTATTACATATGTGATTACTACGTTACCTATACAAAATTTGCTCCTGGTAATGTTCCTACTGGTTCATGTGGTGCGCCTGATATGTTCGTTGATTCTATAACTGATACTGAAGTGTCAACACATGAGTTCAGAATAAATGCGCCTATCTCTGAAACGATGAGCCTTACTGCCGGAGCTTTCTTTAGTGATTTAGAATTAAAGGAACATAATATGTTCACATATCCTGGAGCAGTAGAAAGTGATATTGGATGGGGAACAAATTATGCCCTAACAGACATCTCAGTTACTGGAATACCCACTCATGGCAAGTCAAAAATGTATGCAGCAGCAGGATGGCACTCTGGAAGAGGCCCCTACGAATCGCCAGTGCAATTCATAAATGATGTAAAAAGGACCGATGAACAAAGAGGAGTCTTTGGTGAACTCAGCATTGATATGTCAGATACAGTTGAGCTAACTTTAGGAGCTCGTTGGTATGATATCAAGGTTGACCTTGAGGGAAGTGCTAATGCTTCATTTAGCACCGGTTTTGGTGGAGGAGACCAACAAAGGTATGGTACTAATTTATCTCAGCAGTTCAATGGCCCGGGAGGATCTACAGGTAATGCTATATTAGATGCGCTGGATTATCCTGATAAAGCTGAAACAGATGGCGTCATTGGAAAAGCAACACTTTCTTGGAATAAATCTGATGATGTAATGTATTACGTAACTTGGTCTGAAGGCTTTAGACCTGGACTATTAAATCGTCCAGCCGGTCAATCAACACCTGATGGATCTTACACAGTAAGACCAGTTACTGATTCTGATGAAGTTACTAATTATGAGTTTGGCTGGAAAACAGTTTTACAAGATGGTCGACTCAGATTCAACGGAAGTATTTTCATGGTTGATGTATCTGGCTTACAAACATCAATATTTGATCCAAGTATAGCTAATTTATTTTTCTCGGATAATGCAGCAGATGCCGACATCACTGGATTCGAAGGTGACTTCGTCTATTATCCTAACATTGATGGCTTAATTTTATCTGGTGCCTTTTCATTCCTAGATACTGAAATTAAAAAGTCTCTAACCACTAATGATGTAGTAGCTGGACGAGATCTAGCTTTTGCTCCTGGAATGCAAGCAAACATTGCAGCAAGATATGAATGGGGAATGTCCTCAGGAAATCAAGGGCATGTTCAAGGCCAGATTATTGCTTCCGATAAAAGCTATTCAGATATTATCGAACCAAATAAAGCAAAACAAGACAGTTATAGTTACGCAAACGTGAGAGCCGGTGTAAGTAATGATTCTTGGGTAGCCGAAATTTACATAGATAATATTACAGACGAAAGAGCAGAGATTAGTAACAATTTTGTTTTTGATAGACAAAGGGTAGCTGTTATCAGGCCAACAACAATTGGTTTAAGGTACAAGCTAAACTTTTAAATTCATAAGCACTTAACTTAAAAGGGAGCTAAGGCTCCCTTTTTAGTACATTTTGAAACTATTCAAATGAAAGAAGAGAAATTCAATATAGATGAAACAACTTTATCAGTAGATCTTAGTGATGCTACTCAGGCAGTAAAAGAGAATAGGTTTGATGATGCTCTTAGACTATTGAAGGTTGTTCTGAAAGAAAATCCTGACAATATAGATGGTCTATATCTAGCTGCAGTTTCAACGCGATATTTAAAAAAATATAAAGAATCTAAGGAATTTATTGAAAGTCTTCTCTCAAAAGCTCCCGATATGGGCAGAGCTTACCAAGAACTTGCGCATCTCAATAGAGATATGGGTGAGGAAGAAAAAGCTGTTATGCATTACAGACAGGCTTGTGAACTCAATCCTGCCTTAATAGCTTCTTGGAATTTTTTATTAAAATATTTCATTGATAATAAAAATCAACCTGCCGCTGAGCATGCTCTAGAACAAATCGAAAAATTAAAATCTCTACCTGGTTCTCTTCTATATATAGATCAAATACTCAATGAAGGTAGATTGGGTTTAGCAGAGGCAAAATGTAGAGCCTTTCTCAAAGATAATCCGACACATACCTATGCCATGTCATTACTAGCTGAAATAGCAAATCGTCTAGGCTACTTTGATGATGCTGAATTTTTGTTAGAGAAGGCGGTTGAGTTTAAGCCTAAGGATGGCGATTTAAGAATGAAATATGCTGCTATTCTCAGGAAGAAACAGAAATTTTCCAAAACAATGGAGCAAGTAAATATTTTGTGCGATCAATATCCAGATAACTTGAATTATCAAGCTCAAAAGGCAAGCGAAATAATGCAAAACGGTGATCATGAAAAAGCCATAACTTTATTAGACGATATCCTCAAAAAGAATCCATATAATTTTAGTACTCTCACATCTAGAGGACATGCGCAAAAAACTTTAGGTAAAACTGACCGGGCAATAGAAAGTTATAAATCTGCCTTTAGGATCAAACCGGATCATGGAGAAGCTTTCTTTTCTCTTGCTAACTTAAAAACCTACACTTTCACAGGCCAGGAATTAGATGATATGAGACGACAGGTTGAAAGGGTAGATCTGTCCTTAAGAGATAAAGCATATTTCCACTTTGCTCTTGCACAAGGGTGTGAAGCAAATGGAGAATTTGAGGAGGCTTTCCATCATTTAACTAGAGGTAATCAAATAAAGAGAGACCAAAGCCAATACTCCATAGAAAGAATGGATAAAGAGTTACAAGCTCAAATTGATGTTTGTGATAATTCTTTTTTTAATGAATTAGGTCATGGCGGGCATGAGACTAAAGATCCTATTTTTATCTTGGGCTTACCTAGAGCTGGATCTACTTTAATTGAGCAAATCTTGGCATCACACTCGATGATAGATGGGACATTAGAACTTCCTAATATTTTATCAATTGCTCAAAGCTTGAGAGGTGATGACATCTATGGAAAAGAGGGTAATTATCCTAAAAGCATGAAATCCTTGAATATTGAGCAAAGAGAATCGTTAGGAAAAAGTTTTATTGATGACACTAGGATGCATAGAAAAGATGCTCCAATGTTTACGGACAAAATGCCTAATAATTTCAGGCATATTGGCTTAATCCATTTGATTATGCCAAATGCAAAGATTATAGATGCTAGAAGATACTCTTTAGACTGTTGCTTTAGTATGTTCAAGCAGCTTTTTGCGCAAGGGCAAGAATTTACCTATGGCCTTGAAGAGGCCGGTAGTTACTACAATAGCTATGTAAAACTGATGCATCACTGGGATCAAGTATTGCCAGGAAAGATCTTGAGAGTAAATAATGAAGATGTCATAGATGATCTTGAAGGACAAGTTACCAGAATGCTTGATTTTCTTGGCCTGCCGTTTGAAGAGGAGTGTATATCTTTTTATGAGACTGATAGATCTGTTAGGACGGCTAGTTCCGAGCAAGTCAGAAGACCCGTCAATAAAGACGGTATGGCAAGATGGAGACCTTATGCTCAGTACCTTAAACCTTTAATCAATGTATTGGATGATGATCTTCTTAAATCTGAAGATATAGCTTTTATCAAAAATTAATTTATGAATAACTCTTCAAGTAGAATCTCTTCAATCAATCAAAATCCTAGGAAGAATATCAAGTTCCTTGGATTAGAAATAAATTCTGCAGTTTTTTTTGTTAGTTCTGGGCTCGCAATCACCTTTTCTTTTTTGGTTTTGATGTATCCAGAAGCTTCAAATCAATTACTTTCAGAAACTAGAAATTTAGTTGTATCTCAATTTGACACTTTATTCACAGTTTCTATGTCTGCATTTACTTTAGTAATCTTCTTCTTAATTATTTCACCATTTGGAAAAATTACTCTTGGAGGTCAAGACTCTACTCCAGAGTTTGGCTTTCTTTCTTGGGTTTGTATGCTATTTGCTGCAGGAGTTGGTATAGGCATGACTTTCTATGGAGCTGCTGAACCCCTTTCATATTACACAGGTGTATTTGGAACGCCCTTAGGCGTAATGCCTCAGTCGGAAGAGGCATATAGGTTGGCCTTCAGTGCGACTATTTTTCATTGGGGAATAAATGCTTGGTCTGTATACGCAATTATAGGTTTATCTCTTGCCTTTTTTTGCTACAACTGGAAATTGCCTTTAACAATTAGATCAATTTTTTACCCTCTTCTCAGAGATAGAATTTGGGGATGGCAGGGTGATCTAATAGACATTGTTGCAGTTCTTGCAACCTTATTTGGTTTGGCAACTTCTTTGGGATTAGGAGCCCAACAGGCTTCATCTGGTTTATATTATTTATTCAATATACCCAATAATTTGCTTAGCCAAACATTGGTTATAATTTCAATAACTTCTGTAGCAATATTTTCGGTATACAGAGGCTTGGACAAAGGTGTGAAGGTTTTGAGCAATATCAACATAGGTCTGGCCATAGTCTTATTGTTATTTGTTGTTTTAGCAGGCCCAACATATCAAATAGTCTCTTCTTATGGAGAAAACTTAGTTGCTTATTTTCAAGATATAACTCGATTAAGTTCTTGGAATCGGCCTGATGATCAGCAATGGTATCGTGACTGGACAATATTCTACTGGGCTTGGTGGATATCCTGGTCTCCTTTTGTAGGAATGTTTATAGCACGAATTTCTAAAGGGAGGACCATAAGAGAGTTCCTCTTAGTTGTAATGTTTATACCTCTTTTGTTTTGTTTAGTATGGTTCTCTTCTTTTGGTGAGGCTGCAATATTTCAATTCCAACAAGGTATAGGCGAACTCAGTAAGCCCGTCAGTGATATTTCTCTTATACTTTTTTATATGTTGGATAATCTTGTGTTTCCAACCTTTACTAGTTTATTTGCTCTATTCATGTTGGTATTATTTTTTGTAACTTCTTCTGATTCAGGATCTTTAGTTATTAATACCATCACATCGGGTGGTAAAGATAATACACCCAGAATTCAAAGAGTTATTTGGGCAATCATTCAAGGCTTAATAGCTGTAGTCCTTCTTGTGGGCGGAGGTTCATATGCGCTGTCAGCAATCCAATCTGGAGCGATATCAATGGCTTTGCCATTTATATTTATTCTAATAGCTGCCACAGTCTGCCTATTGCGAGGTGTATATATAGAAGTATATGATCCGAAAAAAATGGAAGATATATATGGACGATAATCATTTAGAAGAGGCTTTGATTGCGATCAGAAGAGTCATGAGGGCTACTGAAATTAACTCACTTTCTTTGGCAAAAAAGTCTCAACTCACCCCAACACAGCATATTGTTTTACAGATTATTGCCAATAAAAAACATACAACACCAAGTCATATTTCTTATATAACAACTCTTAGACATACAACCATTGCCACAGTTATAAACAAATTACTATCTAACGATCTTATAACAAGAGAAAGAGGTATTAATGACAAGAGAATCCAATATCTTAATATCACTGAAAAGGGCTTTAAGATCCTCGAATCTTCACCTGATGTTTTGCAAGATAAGTTTAAAGAACAGTTCTCCAATTTAAATGATTGGGAACAAAGCATGATAGTTTCTTGCTTACAAAGAGTTGCTCAATTCATAGGAGCTGAAGAAATAGATGCAGCACCAATTTTGGATTATGGTGAGTTGAACGAAGCGCCTGAAGAAGTCATGGATGATTAGTAGTTTTCTCCAATCAATTTTTTTAATTATCAGTATTTACTAAGCCCTTCTACTTAGAGAACTTTAATGAGAGATAATGTTTATAAAATTCTAAGAGAGAATGAATGGGAAAAAGCTTCAATAACTGGGGAGATCATTACTGATTTAGATAAACAAGACGGGTTTATACATTTGTCTGCTGCCTTTCAATTAGCGGCTACACTTTCCTTTTTCTTCCAGGACTCTGAGACTGTTTACTTACTAGAAATTGATTTACAAAAGATAGATACAAGTACTTTATTATTTGAAGATGCATATCCAAAAGGAGGTAAAAGAAAAAGTGCTTTTCCTCATTTATATTCTGCATTGACAACTAAGCACATTGCTAATGTTTGGACTCTTAAAAGAAATGCTTTCGATCTTCCGGACGAAGTGTTGTTACAAGGGGAAAATTACCCCAAATAATGGAGCTGGCGATAGGATTTGAACCTACGACCTGCTGATTACAAATCAGCTGCTCTACCAACTGAGCTACGCCAGCGCGGAGGGCATTATAGTGCTCTTATCGAAACTTCGCCATAACGAAGAGAAAGATATTCTGAATTTTCTTTAACCAAAAGCTCTCCACTATCGCTCACACCAATCACCTCTACAACTTTGTCTGTATCATCCGAAGTTACTTTACAAACTTTGCCATTTAACAGATCCAGGCTTTCAAACTTTGATTTAAAGGCCTTGAAACCTTCTTTAGGAAAGATCTTAATAAATTTAAATAGTTCATTGAGTAGCATTGCTACTAATAAGTTTCTATCATTGATGTCTCTTGAAGCTTCATCAAGCGTAACCCAGGACTGATCAATATCTTTCCCATCTTCTCTAGACATATGAACATTTATGCCAATACCTATGACAATACCCACCTGTCCCTCAATATCTATGGTCTCAATTAATATCCCTGATATTTTCTTTTGATGTATCATCAAGTCATTGGGCCACTTTATCTTGATAGAGTTATTAGCTTTTTTATTGAGTACAGTCGCCAAAATAGAACCCACTGACAAACTTAAACCATCCAATTCTGAATATTTCAGAGGAGATCTCCACCCTAAAGATAGATAGATGTTCTTTCCTTTAGGGCTAACCCACTTTTTTCCATTTCTTCCTTTTCCAGCGTCTTGTTGCTCTGCTAAATGAACTGATAATTCAGCGGGCTGATTCAGTAAATATTCTTTTGCGTCATCATTAGTCGAAGCTGTTTTATCTGAAATAAATATTTCAGGCAAATAATCTAAAATTTCATTCTCAAGATTATTTAAGATTTTTTCAGCTTCTAAAGGAAGAAAAGTCTTTTCCATCATCTAAAACTATACAAATTTAATTAATTTAAGTTGACATAATAAGCTTGCAGTTACAGAATTGCGCGCTGTTTTTTGACCTTTATTTATAGGAGGGGTTGGGGAGCGGTCAAACCCAGCAGACTGTAAATCTGCCGCCTCGTGCTTCGAAGGTTCGAATCCTTCCCCCTCCACCACTAAAAAAACTTCCCAAAAGATAAGAAATTACTTGCATTGAAGGCACAAAAATACTATAAAAGCGCTCCGAGCTTTGGGTTGTAGGTTTATTCGCTAAATATTTTAACGATTATTTATCTTCTGAGTTAATCAGAAAAACTCTCTACACTCCAAAAAAAGCAGCAAAAATATAGATTTTTGCTCATATAGCTCAGGAGGTAGAGCACTTCCTTGGTAAGGAAGAGGTCACCGGTTCAACTCCGGTTATGAGCTCCAGGTATTAATAATTTAAATTTAGGAAAAAAAATGGCTAAAGAAAAATTTGAAAGAACCAAACCCCATGTCAACGTTGGAACAATTGGACACGTTGATCATGGTAAAACAACT
>Ga0208130_1000388_pt1 | contig 23197 bp, 24 predicted proteins | sample ETNtaG_31_FD_185771 | JGI IMG/M metagenome (GOLD analysis project Ga0208130, IMG submission 185771) | Marine microbial and viral communities from oxygen minimum zone, Eastern Pacific Ocean - ETNP201310SV78 (SPAdes) (version 2) | ecosystem: Environmental > Aquatic > Marine > Oceanic ... | reverse complement strand
CTATCGGAGGTACTCGTATCGTTGAGCGATAGACCGTGATTCATTGCAAATGGTTTATCGTCACAAAGACGGTTTTGACTGTCCCCACTATGACAAAAACGACCTTGACGTTCTAAAGTTTGATTATGAGCGAATTTTCAATGAAATTATCTGATGAACAAATTCAACTACGAGACTGGGTGCATGATTTTGCAGCTGATGTCATACGACCCGTAGCTGAAGAATGGGACGAAAAAGAAGAGTTCCCTTATCCCGTAGTTCAACAAGCAGCAGAGATTGGGCTTTACGGCTGGGAATTTATGGCAAACGGAATGATGGGCGACCCAACGGGCCTGACTATGCCATTAGCGATCGAAGAACTTTTCTGGGGAGACGCCGGAATTGGTATGGCAATCATGGGAACAGGATTAGCCGCCGCGGGTATAGCTGCCTCCGGAACTCCAGAACAGTTGATGGAATGGGTTCCACAATGCTACGGAGACGAAAAAGATCTCAAACTTGGTGCTTTTGCTGCTAGCGAACCAGATGCTGGATCAGACGTAGCAGGATATAGAACACGGGCCGTCTATGACGAAGCGACAGATGAATGGATTCTCAACGGAACAAAAGCATGGATTACTAATGGAGGTATCGCAGACATCCACGTAGTTGTTGGAGTTGTGGACCCTGAACTTCGAGCGAAAGGACATGCTTCTTTTATCGTTCCCCCAGGAACAAAAGGCTTAAGTCAAGGCCAGAAATATAAGAAACATGGAATCCGGGCAAGCCATACGGCAGAAGTTGTTCTAGAGGATGTTCGAGTTCCAGGGAGTTGCCTCCTTGGAGGCAAAGAAAAGTTAGATGAACGCTTAGCTAGAGTTCGCGAAGGAAAAAGCGGCAATGCCCAAGCAGCGATGCAAACCTTTGAAGCGACTCGCCCAGCAGTGGGCGCACAGGCACTTGGTGTCGCTCGGGCGGCTTATGAGTATTCACTTCAATACGCTAAAGAAAGACATGCTTTTGGAAAAGCGATTATTGAAAATCAAGCCATTGCTTTCATGCTGGCCGACATGGCAACAGAAATAGAAGCGACCCGTGCACTGATCTGGAAAGCAGCATGGCTAGGTAAAAATGGAACCTTTGAAAATGCAGAAGGATCAATGGCAAAAATGAAAGCCGGGAGAGTGGCCACGTGGGTAACGGAACGAGCAATTCAGATCCTTGGCGGCTACGGCTATACCCGTGAATACCCGGTAGAACGCTGGCATCGTGACGCCAAAATTCATGACATCTTTGAAGGAACAGAACAAATTCAACAGTTAGTGATTAGTAGGGTAATTTCAGGCATACGAATTGAATAGATTTTTGAGAGTTAAAGCCATTTCAATTTCTTAAATAGAATTGCCTGACCTATCGAAAGAATAACGATTAACAAACCTGCGAATAAGTAGCCGTTCATTAGTCCAAATTCTGGGAAATAAGAAGAGTCAATGTTCATGCCATACAACCCGACAACAAACGTAGGCAAAAGAAAGATAGAAAAAATTGCAGCTAAGCGATTTCCATGCTGAGCCTGCTCGCGACTGTGATGATCTGAAAGATCATTTCCAATAACATCCATCATTCCTAGTCCAAATTTTGTTTGTTGAAGATCGTGGCGAAGCATTGATCGCGTGTCTATTAGATAGATTTCAATTTCTCGTGGAAAGACTTCTTTTTCGATTTCTTTTCCGTCTTCGGTGGCCTCTAGAACTATGTTGCCATCTTCATCCATTTCTTTTAGGTCAAGTTCGTCGTTAATGATGTCGTTGACGAGGCTTACAGATGGTTCAATCATGGTTTGCATCTCTAGAAACGAACTTCGTAAATGCGATATGAATTGTCTACATTTTTCCGGAGGCGCTCCTTCATCAATTACTTTCTTTTCAAGCCACTCAGTTTCATCCAATATTATTTCCAGAATAGATTTTGTGACTTTGGATATATGATCTATAAGGTTTGCAAAACAGAGGCCAGTACTTAGGTTTCCTTCCATTTCGTCTCGTAATTTCTCTAGATCAGGAAGTTTCACTAATTCTCCAGTAGTTCGATCTACGGGCATGTCGGATGGAGTATGAACTACGGTCACTAACTTGTTTTGGGTGAGTATTACTTGGATTCCGATAGACCCGACTTCAAAGTCGCGTATGTCCTCTTCCCCATCATGAAGGTTTTCGTCATCACGTGTTTTACCCCAAACAGGGAAGGCAAGTTCTCCAAACAAGTAGTCATCATGGGATTCAAGTCTCGGGAAAATGAGCTCGTCATATCCGGATGCTTTAGTTAATCGTGATTGTGCAACTGGATGTAGCACTTCAACAGAAGGTAATGAGTTTGCGATTTCTTGGACTTCCTGTGGAGAAGGATCCACGAGATGTATCCAGCCTTCAAAAGACATGGTTCCCCTTTTTGATCTCAGTAATTAAGTAAACATTAGATCGTTTACTGAAAGAGGTTGTAGTTGGGGAGAAGGAGAGGTCAGTCAAATCGTTCTGTGGGAAGATGCCTTCCTATATAACCGACATGTATTTTTTTTGTTTTTCCCCAAGTGTCATCATGAAAATAAAGACGCGGAGCTAATAAACCGTTCGCAATTTTTAGATGAGCGCCCATGTAGATAGATTCAGAAGAGTCAATTTCGTGGCTTACAGGAAAAATTCTCAACTTCCTTAAGTTTTCTTTCCGTCTTACTGTTTCAGATTCATCGGCGGCGTATTTGTTGGCGCCGAAACTCCAAACTCTGGCGCTTTCCGCGTCTTTACACCATTCATGGAAACCACCCGGATTTCGATTCTTTTGAAGCGCATAAGTGTTTAAAGCAACGAGGCCGCGCCATACAGAATTTCCCCAGGTTTTACTATGTAATGTTTGATCTAACTCATCTATGTTGCTATCGACGCCTCTAGGTATCACTATTCCAGATAGATGCTGCCGAGCAGCAATGATCGCTTCCTCAACTGAAGCAACTTCCTCAGGAGCTCGTGTATTTTCTTCAGAAGTTTGGCTTTCTTTTCGGAGTAGAGCGGCGATACGGCGTTGAAGGAAAGCCACCTTTGTGTCTCTTTCCTCCAACTCAGCGATGGCATCGATCACTTCGTTTTGACTTCGTTCAAGATCTGAACGTAATCGGTTTATAGAGGCTTCGTTCTCAGCTAACTCATCGTGGGCGATACGAAGAGATTCACCTTCGGTTAAGCCAACACCTGCACGAAGCAAATCAAAACTTGAGTCAAAGATGGGAGGAGGTCGCCGATTTGCCATCGCTGGTTGTAGCAACATGCCGAACTGTGTGGCTGCTGACTCGGGAGACCGTGAGATTATCTCATGGCCTAGCAGACGATGTTGGTTAGCTGGCATATCTCCAGGCAGGTAGATGCGCGCTTCTCCTGATTCAAGACCATATTCATCTCCGATACTTTTGTTGAATACTGCTTCGGAGCCTCGTGTGAGAATTCTTACTGTTACGACACCGGCTAAAGAATCGCAGACCCGTTGCGCTCTTTCAACGGTTGCCTCCGCCCCATCTTGATAATCGTGGGCAAAAACAACAACCGGACACTCTCGGAGTGGGCTCTTTATCAAATTGATGAGATTTGTTTGAACTGAAGTTGGCGGAACAGCTAGAGGTCCATCTGTTAACCGCACCACTCCCCATCGCGGTGCAGAATCGACGGTATTGGCTCCATGAAGGAGACTGCGAACCAGCCAAGGGCTATTGGTATCAGGCCGAGCCCAAAGATTGTCGCTAACTCTTTCAACATCAACCCATACCCAATTCTCATCACCGGCAGTGACTCTAAGAGTTGTAGTTCTGCGTTCGGAACCATCTTCTTCTCGTAGGAAGAATTCAGTGATAGAAAACCCGTTCTGCTCTATAGAGGTGCGAGCGGAAACTAAAACTTCAAAACCGGTAGAAGAAATATAGGAGGAACTATCTGTTGAAAGGTCTAGTTCGGGGTGGTTATCTTGAACCCAGTCTTTAAAGGTTTTCTTCGCTACGAGTTCTAAATCGTTTCGGTTTTCTTGCCAAATAGCCCGATACGTTATCGTCACTCAAATCACCTCCTAGTTGCTGTTCCCTTAGACCTACGAACGTAGATGAGAGTTGAATTGACTACAAACCGAATTTTTTTTGATCACAATTTAGGCTAGTTTGTTTGCATGACCTATTTCGAAAACTTACAAGCGGAAGAGGGTAAAAAGGCTGCTTCTTCAGGCCCTATTCCAGCAAACTATTCCAAACGTATTGGAGCGGCAGTCGTTGATCTTTTAATCGCGGTTCTTGCATGGATGCCGGCGGTAATACTTGGCGTAATCGGGTTTGTTGAAGGAGTTAAAGAGGTCGACTCAGTTGAGAAGTCAAGGATGCGCCCCTTAACTGATGGGGAAGAAGGAGAAATTTTTTGGGAGGTTGCTCGTGGATCTTGGACCGTTGCTGCGATTTTAGGAGCAGTAGTTTTTATTTGGTCGATTTGGTATTTCGGTTATCGGCAAGGAAAAACTGGGCTCACCCCCGGTAAGCGAGTGGCCGGGACCAAACTCATCAACATCGAAACAGGAACTCCACCTGGTGGAGCAAAAGGTTTAGGAAGATCAATAATCCCATCAGTTCTCGGATCATTTAGTTCTGGCATCTACCAGTTAATTGATTATCTGTGGCCATTATGGGATGACAAAAACCAACGCATAACAGACAAAATGTTTTCCACTCAAGTCGTTTTAGATCAGAGTCGCAAAGAGCCACAAGATATTTCTGTAGGATCTGAAACTTTCTCCGGAACCGCTGGTGGAAACGATCCATCGGAAGATCTTAATCAGGGACCATCGGGCGACACCCCTATTTTTAGTTAACTACTAAGCCAAATTGGTAAAGGAAAGAGTATGAGCGATTTTAATTTTGAAAACATGAGTAGCGCAGGGTCTTCTCCAGAAAAAGCAAATATCGGGAAACGTATTGGCGGGCATCTAATAGATACGATCACTATGGTATTGATTTCCTGGGCGCTCTCTTTCGGGAGCCCATTACTGGCTTTTATATTGGTTTCTGCTCTGTCGTTGTATCTCTTCGGTTGGCGTATGGGGGCTACCGGTGTAACACCCGGGAAACAAGTGGTTGGGCTCAAGATAGTTGATGCCAATACCGGGGAATTATTGGGTTCAAATCGGGGGTTGCAACGAGCCGGATTGATTTGGGTAATAAGTTCAGCAGCAGTCTTTCCAATGTTTGGACTCATCTTCGGCCTTATAGCTTTGATCGACGTGGTGATTGCACTGGTTGATGAACGAGGGCAGCGAGTAACCGACAAAATCGTTGGATCAATGGTCACTGACGCTTAATCGTCAAAGTTTCCCCGGTTCGTGATGGCTATTGTCATCATGTCAATATGAGTCATGACTGAGTTTCGTAGAACTGGTATTCATCACGTTGCTTACGCCTGCCGCGATATCGAAGCAACAAGGCATTTTTATGAAGACCTCATGGGGATGCCTCTAGTTCATACCGAAGTTAAGCGTGAGGGCGATAGTTATTTCCGCCATCTTTTCTTTGATACAGGGGATGGATCCTGCATTGCCTTTTTTCAAGTTTCTGGAATGGGGGAGTCTTCAAATTATTCAACACAAGTATCTACCGGGAACGGCCTCCCAGTGTGGGTAAACCATGTCGCATTCGCAGCAGATGAAGAACGAACAGAGTCCGTAAGGCAACGAATGTCGGAAGACGATGTAGTTCCCTTTATGGAAGTAGATCATGGTTGGTGCGTCTCTCTTTATTACATTGACCCAAATGGGATCATGGTTGAAATGTGTAGAGACACATCAGGGTTTGCAATTGACCCAGAATTAGCTACAGAACGAATGACCGCAACAGATAACACCGATCATTCCACCTTTCTTTCACCGATGGATCTTGAAGGCTTACGAGGCTTCGACCTGCTTCCCACAGAAAGAGATTCCTGATGCCTCGTCTCCGACAAGTTCGCCGATCTGAATTGCATTGCGGAGCAGAACCGGTTTTTCAACTCCTGTTTGGTGATCGAGATCCGGTAGATGAACCAGGAACAGACACAGGAACACCAGGGGACTGGTGGACAGTGTTTGCACTGGTTCCCGATGTCTTTGATCATGCCACCCACGGTTTCGCCCTTTACCGATCGGAAAAAAGACTTATTGACCCACAACTACGAGAACTAGGTCAAACTCGAGTTGGTTGGAACATAGGTAGCCGGTTTGTTTACTCCCAACACTGCAAATCTTGCCGAACAGTAGGTTTCTCTGAAGAACAGATTGCTGCTATTTCCCACTGGGAAGAAGCGGACTGTTTTAATGAAGCACAACAAGCAGTGTTGGCATATACCGATGGATTGACTTTAGGAAATGGTGACGTTTCAAATGAAGTCTTTGAAGAGTTGCAGAAACATTTAAGTGATGAAGAAATTCTCGAATTCACTTACGTCACATGCACTTATGCGATGCATGCAGTCATGAGCAAAGCCTTAAAATTAGAATTTGACGCAGATGATGGACCGGTGGAAGAAATACCTGGCCCTCATGAAAGTTTAAGTGTTGAGCACACTCGCCAAAAGTTAAGACTTATCGTGGGCGGAAACGAAGAGTAAGTATTTTGGGTTATTGCTCCCATGGAGGAACCCAGTCGCCTTCAAGGCGAAAAGAGATACCTTCGTCATCCTCAATTCGTTTAGCAACATGAAGTTCACCTACCTCGTTGCCGTAGCGGGCGGCAGCCCGACTGAATGCTCCATGAGCCGCTTCAGTCATTGGTAAGTCAGAGGACAAAAGTGAAGAAAGTTCACTGATTAAACCCAAGTCCTTTAAACAAAGATCCAAAGTAAATGACGGGTCGTAATGGCCAGCAAAAATAGACGGGGCATCGTGCCGGGCAACAAACGAATCGCCAACAGAGTCTGTGATGGCATCGTAAAGTACGGCGAGATCAACACCGTTTGCCATACCTAAGGCAAATCCTTCTCCCAGTGCAGCAGCAGCAATAAACCAAAGCTGATTGGTAACGAGCTTCACTACATTCCCAGAACCCAACTCTCCGCATTCAATAACTCTTCCGAGGTGATTAAGAATGTTTAGTGAGCGGGTTCTAACCTCAGAGTCACCGCCTAGGAAAAGGGTAAGTTTCCCATTGCGAGCACCATCAACCGCTCCTGTTACCGGGCTATCTGCAACAGAAACATTGTCCGGAGCTTGCATGGCTAACTCTTGAATAAATTCTTTTCGATTAGTTGTGAGATCAATCCAAAGAGAGCCAGCAGGCAAAGAAGGTAATACTTCTTGAGTAACCATGACTCTTTCAACATGGTCGGGTCGGGGAAGGGAAGTGAGCAAAACATCTGCAGTTTCAGCTGTTTCCTTAATGTGTTTCGCAACAGAGGCACCCACCTTAGAAAGTTGTTCAAGCGGTTCGGGGTTTAAGTCAAATACTGTGACTTTGTAACCGGCCTGAATGAGGCGCAAGGCCATCGGGAAACCCATGTTTCCCACTCCAATGAATCCAATATTCTGATCACAGCCAATCGTCACTTTTCTTTTCATCCTTTCAGCGGGTAAGCGGTTCTATCGCACACCGGCCGTAAAGCAAAACTTGAAACTAATCGAGCTACTCCAGGTAGCTGAGCAAGGTGAGTTCGATGAAGCGCTTCATAGTCAGCTACATCATCAATGACAACGCGAAGGAGGTAATCAAAGTCTCCAGCCATTAAGTGACAACTCATGATTTCTGGACGTGCAGTTACAGCGGCTTCGAAAGCATCTAAAGCATCTTCGGCTTGGCTTGACAAAGTGATCTCTACAAAGACATTGGTTCCCATGCCGACTTTACTTGGATCAATTAAAGCCACGTATTGGTTGATGAACCCCTCTTCTTCGAGACGACGCACTCGTCGCAGACAAGCAGATGGAGAGAGATTGACTCCATCGGCAAGGTCAACATTGGCGAGTCGCCCGTCATCTTGCAATAAAGACAGGATGGCACGATCAACGGCATCTAAAGAACTTTGTGCATTATTCATGCAGCATATAATAACAACAAACAATATTATTGCGCAAATACGTAAAATTTCTGCTATTTCCGCAATCCTGTACTACTGAAAAAGGTTTAACGTTTAGTTAAAGACATCCACGTTAAATAAACAATTCAAATATAGGAGAACTGTTATGGATATCGGAGTCCCAGCAGAGATCAAAACAGCAGAAAAAAGAATCGGCCTTACTCCGGGAGCAACCAGCGAACTGACAAACCTCGGACACAAGGTCGTTATCCAATCCGGAGCAGGAAAAGGAGCAGGATACGAAGACAGCTCTTATCAAGAAGCCGGAGCATCACTTGTTTCTTCTGCTCAAGAAGTATTTGATTCTTCAGAAATGATTGTCAAAGTAAAAGAACCACAAGCGGTTGAACGAGCCATGCTTCAACCTCACCACATTCTCTTCACCTATTTACATCTCGCAGCAGATAAACCTCAGACCGATGAGCTTATTGACAGTAAAGCGACCTGTATCGCTTATGAAACAGTCACCGACGAAGCCGGACGACTACCACTGCTTGCACCAATGTCTGCTATCGCCGGACGCATGTCGGTCCAAGCCGGAGCGCACGCTCTAGAAGCAACCCAAGGAGGATCAGGACTCTTACTGGGTGGAGTACCCGGGGTTCGACCAGGAAAAGTCGTAATTATTGGCGGTGGCGTGGTCGGAGAAAACGCGGCAGAGATGGCAGTAGGACTCAATGCTGATGTCACCGTTCTTGATCGCAACCCGAAAGTACTTGACGGTTTAGACAAACGTTTCAATGGTCGCGTTCGCACGGTTTACTCAACAAAAGCAGAACTTGAAGCTTCTGTATTTGACGCAGATCTTGTAATTGGGGCGGTCCTTGTCAAAGGGGCAAGAGCCCCTCGCTTAGTTACTCGAGCGATGCTTTCTCATATGCGAGCAGGGTCTGTCCTCGTTGACGTAGCGGTAGACCAAGGCGGATGTTTTGAAACAACGAAGGCTACTACTCACTTAGAACCAACTTATGTCGTAGATGGAATAGTTCATTACTGTGTAGCGAACATGCCAGGAGGCGTTCCTCGGACGTCAACTCAAGCGCTTTCAAACGCGACTCTTCCTTACGTTCTAACGCTTGCAAATAATGGAGCAGTTACGGCTCTTGAACAAGATCCTCATTTGCTAAACGGACTTAATGTTTGTGACGGGAAAATAACTGACCGAGCAGTCGCAGAAACCTTTGACCTTGAATATGTAGACCCTCTAGAGGCTCTTAAAAGTTAACTAGTTTTCAAGCCGACTTAAAAGAAGAGCGTGAGTGCGAGCACTTTCATCTGGGTTTCTACCAATTTCTAACGCAGAGAAATCAGTTGTTCCAGCATCTCTAAGACCATCAAGTTGTGAAGAAACTTCCTCTTCGGTTCCGACAATAGCTACTTCGCCAGGCTGATCTACACCTTCACGATCAAGCATCGCCCGATAGCTCGGCAGTTGCCCATACATCGCAAACATTTTGGAGAGATCGCTGCGTGCTTCAGCCTCATTGTCGGTAACACAGATTGGCAAACTACACACGATTCGAGGAGAAGGTCTTCCTGCCTCGGCGGCTGCCGCGTTAATCGTGGGAGCAATGTGAGAAGCAATCGTTTTAGGGCCAGTCATCCAGAGGATTGTTCCATCACTTCTATGACCAGCGACACGCAGGGCTTGTTCCCCCAAAGCTGCAACCATGACGGAAGGTGCATTTCCGGGGCGAGAAGTATTCATATGGGCAGTGAATGCCTCTCCACTGTAATCTGAAGATCCTTCTTCGAGTAAAGGGTTGAGTATTGAGAGATAGTCAATGAGATGACGAATTGGTTTATCAAAAGACATACCCAGCATGCCTTCCACTACAGGCTGATGAGATAGTCCAATTCCTAAAACTAAAGACTGATCTCCCATAACTGCTTGCGTGGTAAGAGCTTGACCAGCCAGCATCGATGGGTGACGCGGGTAAGTAGGAATAACAGCTGTGCCTAACTCAAGAGAAGGCAAACTACCTCCAATTGAAGTAAATACAGTTAAAGCATCAATCAAACCGGTTTGTGCGAGCCACCAGCCCGCAAAACCCTCATCCGCACTTTGAGCGGCATGATCTTTGAGCGCCCCAACATCGTTTGTGCCTAAAAGGCTGGAAGCATTAAGGGAAATACGCATGACTCTCCTTTACTTTGCTGAAGATTCAGCAGCAATTTTTATTTGGTCTACAAATGCAGTGATGACCTGCTGCGATAAGGCAATAAACCCATCGCTTTCGCCATTAGGAAGCGGGTCAATCAGTAAAGACCATACCATCAAACACCCGTCTTCTTGATCGGTGAGGGCAGTGGTTCCTTGATAAAGAGTTACCGGCGCACCAGAAATCTCATATACGCGCCTCCAAGGAGGCTCAAAAGAAATAACTTCTTCACGTAGTTCTTGACCGGGAAGCGGAAGAGTAAGGACCGCTCCTAAACCATGAGGAGCAGGGTCACCTTCAATGAGGTATCCGCCAACATTTTTTTCAATTAACCCAAGCAGTACGTTCCAAGCCACATCACGCGGGGCATCTATCTCTCGTTCCACAACAAAAGTTGTGTATTCCTTCTTTACATATGTGGGTGGAGTGTCAGAGGTGCTTTCCTCAGGCATTGGAATCATCTTCTGGGTTACGAACCTGAGTCATGGGAAGAATATAGGTGGTGAAATAAGAACCAGCTTCTTGCTTTTCCAATGCGACGCGAGCACGTTGGATCACATCACCAGCCTTAGTCTGAGTTACAAACCATGTTTCAGCTTGCCGCGCCCCAGGAACACCATCGCTCAAAGAGAGAGAAGCTTCTTCATAAAAATTCTTGATATCAGCTCCCAATTTCGTTGGGTCTCCCGGTAGGCCAACAGAGGTCCAGTCTTCCCCATCAGCGATTCTCGCAAACAGAGTTACGATTTCTGGAACTTGCTCCGGAGTAACTACTTTGCCAACAGTGGTTCTTCCATATTTTTCATAAGATCTCCGCCATACTGGCAACAAGCCACGTGCCTCCGCTTCAGCAGGATGCTTATCGCTGTCATCAGTAGGAGGAATCGTGCATGAAAGAGGAGCATCAGCGTTGTCGTCTATTTCTTCCGGGTAATCAACTAAAACTGGCCCAGACTCTGCTTTGAGTAAATCAAATGCAGCATCAAGAACTTGATGTTGGAATACCGAATCACCAGGCTTCCCTAAAGGGCGACCTAGAGGAAATTCACAGTGAAGAGCACGTGGCGGTTGAGTAGCTTCTATTTGCTCACGGATAATAGAGATTGCAACAGTTGCTAACCCTGACTGTTCAAATACTGAGGCGAGCGTACCCACGGTACGCGTACATAGTGGTCAAACAGGAGTAAGTAGAACTACGTCCACCTCTTCTTCGAGCAATATTTTTGCAGCAGCTGGACCGGTGTCTAGCCGAATAGTTTCTAAAGTGTGATCAGGCTGAGCGCCCATAAAAGAAATATGAGTATCAGATACTGACCCTATTTTTCCTTCAGCGGCCATCTCGTCAAGACGGTCGAGCGGAATCACAACATTAGAATCAACGACCCAACCAGTTCGATCAAAATTTGGACTGTAGTGACCTAGGGTAAAGTCGCTTTTTTTGCCAGATAAAACTGTGAAACCTTGGTCTCCTGGATTCCAATCAGCGTTGCCCTCTTGGTTTAATCCGGCCGTTGTTACAACCGCCACTCGACACTCTGAAAGCGGTTTTGGGGTTACCCATGGAACCTCATCAAAAGAGTATCCCTCTAACCGAGAAAGCATCTTCCTTACAATCTTGTCGCTCATTCAAATCCTCATTTCAACAGGAATCAAGATACTCATGAGTTACCGTTCAGTAACTTATGTTGCAAGTTTTACCTTACCTCTACGTTTCCAGGTTCGTAACACTAGGAATATGCATTCTTGTTTATATTCAGTAGGGTCGCGTATTGGAGATCAATCCTGATAACAGTAAAGGAACAAAGTCTTGGCTACAGATAAAGCTCTTGCCGATGAAATGATTTCAACCATTCGTTCATGGGTGGATCGTGAAGTAATCCCAAATGCAGACGAGTTTGAACAAGAAGACAAATTTCCACAGGCCATGTTTGACCAAATGTGCGAATTTGGTTTATTTGGCGCAACCATTCCTGAAGAATATGGCGGCCTAGGACTTGATATCACTACCTACACCCGCATTATCGAAGAACTATCAAGAGGATTCATGTCTTTGGCAGGAATCTTAAACACTCACAAAATTGGCGTTTCGATGATCTATCGCTATGGCACCGAAGAACAAAAGCAACGGTTTCTTCCCCGCATGGTAGATGGTTCATTCCGGGCGTCTTTCTCGCTTTCTGAACCAGACGCAGGAAGCGATACCGGAGCACTACGGTGCAAAGCAGAACAAGATGGTGACGAATGGGTTATTAACGGAACCAAAATGTGGGTTACAAATGGCATACGCTCATCCCTGGTAATGCTTCTAGCCCGCACTCCTGATGACCGAATTACCTGTTTTCTAGTAGAGAAAGAACCGGGCGAAAAATTTGAAGGAATAACTGCTTCGAAGAAAATCAGCAAGCTCGGTTATCGCGGCTTAGAAACTGTCGAAATGTCTTACGTGGACCACCGAGTGCCAGACGCCAATGTATTAGGAGGAGAGGACGGGTTGGGCAACGGAAGAAAGTATGCCCTTTCTGCTCTAGAACTTGGACGCATCAATGTCGCCTCCAGAGCAGTAGGAGTGGCTCAAGCCGCATTTGATGCTGCAATGGCTTATGCCCAAGAACGTGAAACATTCGGTCAACCAATATTTAAGCATCAAGCCATTCAATTCAAGCTCGCAGAAATGGCAACAAAACTGCAAGCGGCACGTCTCATGACATACGATGCAGCAGCCCGCGCCGACGCCGGTGAACGAGTAGATATGGAAGCGGGGATGGCAAAACTCTTCGCATCAGAAACTGCGTATGAAATAGCCACAGATGCCCTAAGGATCCATGGAGGTAATGGCTACACAACTGAATATCCAGTAGAAAGGTACTTCCGAGATACGCCACTAATGATTATCGGCGAAGGAACGAGCGAAATTCAGAAAATGGTTATAGCCCGCAAATTATTAGACCGTTATTCTGTGGAGTGAAATGAAACAACCTGGCATTACCTCAACTTCAGTTCTTGGCAACCCTGTACTTCGTCGTGAAGATGCAACACTTGTTCGCGGACAAGGAGAATATGTAGGAAACCAGGTCATCGAAGGAGCATTCCATTGCCATTTCGTTCGGTCCACCGTCGCTCATGGGCAAATCATTTCTATTGATACAAGCGAAGCCGAATCTATGCCTGGAGTACAGGCGATATATACCGCTGACAATCTTGGATTAGAAGACCGCGAAGGGGCCATGGATTTTTACGCCTCAGAAATGACTCGCCCGTATCTCGCAAGAGACAGAGTCCGATTTGTCGGAGAACCAATCGCAGTAGTTGTCGCAGAAACCGCTTATCAAGCTGCCGACGCCGCAGAAAGTATTTGGGCAGATATAGAACCTTTAAATCCCGTCGTTACTCTTCAAGATTCCCTTGCTGCAGAAACCGTTCTTTTTCCCGATATGGCTCACAATGTTTGTTGGGAAAATGAAATAGAAGACCCAATAGATTTCTCAGAGTATGAAGTTGTCATATCACAGGATGTTATTAATTCCCGAGTTGCCCCGGTATCTATAGAGACACGAGTAGCAGCGGCGACATGGGAAGATAATCGTCTTATCTATTGGGCGTCTTCACAAGGAACGCATGATTTCCGCGATGAAGTTGTTTCTGCCTTAGGGATAAAGAAAGAGGACATAAGGGTTTTCGTTAAAGACATTGGTGGTGGTTTCGGAGCAAAGGGTTACGCATCTGAAGAAGAAATTATTATCGCTCAACTAGCACGCCTTCTCCAAAAACCTGTTCGCTGGATGGAAACTCGTACTGAGAATCTAATCGGCTATGTTCATGGCCGCGCCCAAGACCAGACGGTGACAATGGCTGGGAATTCACAAGGACGTATTCAAGCCTTCCGATTAGAAGTCCTTCAAGACTGTGGCGCCTATCCGAAGTGGGGCGCCTACCTCCCAGAGTTCACTCGACAACTTGCTTGCGGCGTCTATGACATAGACCGAGTGGAATGTGAGTTTAAGTCTCTCATGACAAATACTGCTCCAACCTGTGCATACCGTGGGGCTGGACGTCCTGAAGCCACCGCAGCTATTGAGCGAGCTGTTGATTTATTTGCGGCCGAAATAGGAATGGATCCCGCAGAAGTAAGAAGAATAAATTTCATACCCCCCAATGCTTTCCCTTTTACTACAGCAACAGGGACTCTTTATGACAGCGGCGATTATGAAAAAGCATTAGATGCAGCGCTTGAAGCATCTGACTATAAAGGTCTACGAGCCGAACAAGAAAAACGACGTCAAAACAAGAGCACTAAACAAATAGGCATAGGTGTAGCAACTTATGTTGAAATCACAGGATTTGGGGGAAGCGAATATGGCCATGTTTCCTTACGACCGGATGGGACAGTATTAGCTACTACTGGAGCCACTCCGATTGGAACGGGACATTTCACGACATGGGCCATGATCGTTGCCGAGAAACTTGGAATACCGATGGAAAAAATTGAAGTCTTCCATGGAGATACAGATATTGTGCCCACCGGCGAAACCACCGGCGGATCTCGATCCGTTCAACTCGCAGGTTCTGCCATGGCAGATGCTTCCGACAAGTTAATCGAAATCGCCAAGCAAAAAGCAGCTGACCTCCTTGAGGCTTCTCCAGAGGATGTTGTATTAAATACACAAGAAGGAGAGTTTCATGTAGCCGGAACACCGGCTATCTCACATTCCTGGGCAGATATCGCAGAATCAACCGAAGACTCGCTCGCAGGATTATCTGACTTCTCACAAGAAGGCGCTACTTTTCCTTTCGGAACCCACATCGTTGTTGCTGAAGTAGACCTTGAAACTGGCAAAGCAACAATTCAACGAGTTATAGCTGTAGATGACTCCGGAGTGATCATGAATCCACTTTTAGCAGCTGGACAGATACATGGAGGATTAGCGCAAGGAGTGGCGCAAGCACTTCTTGAAGAATTCAAATATGATTCTGATGGAAATCCTCAAACCACTAATCTTGCTGACTACACCGCTATTTCCACAATGGAACTTCCGTCCTATGAGCGTTCCTTTACAGAAACTCCATCTCCTAGTAATCCGTTAGGGGCAAAAGGAATCGGCGAATCGGGCTCAATCGGTTCTACCGCAGCGGTTCAGAGCGCAATCATTGATGCACTTGCACCACACGGCATTCGACACCTAGATATGCCACTTACCCCAGAAAAAATCTGGGCAGCACTCCAGGCAGTCTGATTTCGTAATGGAAGAAGTAAATCCGTATTTAGTTACACGGATGCAAGATCATCAGTTTTCCATCTTTGCCGAAATGTCAATCCTGGCGGCAGAAACTAACGCCATCAATTTAGGTCAGGGGTTCCCTGATACAGACGGTCCTGAAAAAGTAACTGAAGCAGCAATTCAAGCAATTCGAGACGGACGTAACCAATATCCGCCAGATAGAGGCATAGAGCAATTAAGAACAGCAGTGGCAGAGCATCAAAGACGGTTTTATAGCCAACTAGTTGACCCAAAAGATGTTGTCATATCTACCGGCGCAGCAGAGTCTCTTTCTGCAGCCACACTTGCCCTGGTTTCACCAGGAGATGAAGTAGTTCTATTTGAGCCCTACTTCGATCTTTATGCTTCCTGCATTTCTCTAGCTGGCGGGATAAGAAAAACAGTAACGCTTAGGGAGCCAGACTATTCATTCGACATCGATGAGCTCGCTAAACAAGTAACATCGCGCACTCGATTCATACTCCTCAACACTCCACACAACCCAACCGGAAAAGTTTTCTCACTTGATGAAATGCAAAAAATAGCTCAAATCGCTATTGATAACGATGTTCTAGTAGTCACTGACGAAGTTTATGAACACATGACCTATGACGGGAGAGAACATATTCCAATCGCAACTTTGCCTGGCATGGCAGAACGGACCCTTACTGTTTCTTCCGCCGGAAAGTCATTTGGCTTAACTGGATGGAAAATCGGTTGGTGTCATGGACCTACAGAAATAACGAAAGCAGTGCACACCGTAAAACAGAATTTAACATTCGCAAGCGGAGCACCTTTCCAGCCAGCAATCGCCGCAGCACTAGCTTTAGACGACGAGTACTTTGAAGAATTAGCCGCAGACCTTTGCGCCAAACGTGACTTAATTTCTGATGGGTTATCGGACATTGGATTTGAAGTGTTTCCTGCTTCCGGCACCTACTATGTCACCGCAGATGTGAGACCACTTGGATATGAAGATGGAATGAGTTTCTGTTTAGACATACCTAAACGCTGCGGAGTAGTGGCAGTACCCACTGAAGTCTTTTACGATCACCCAACAGCCGGAAAATCCATTGTCCGTTTTGCTTACTGCAAACAACCCGACGTTCTCAATGAAGCAATCGAAAAATTGTCCATCCTGAAGGTCTGAAATGCAGATAGCAGCAATCCAGCACGACATTATTTGGGAAGACCCGCAAGCTAATCATGAGCGACTAGCACCTCTCATAGAGCAGGCGGCTGCAACCGGAACAGAAATGATCGTACTGACAGAAATGTATGCCACCGGATTTTCGATGAACAGCAAAGTTATAGCTGAACCCCCAGATGGAACATCTGTCAATTTTTTGTCAGATCAGGCAAAAATTCATGGGGTATGGGTCGCGGCATCAGTTCCCGTCAAAGACAAAGAAGAAGAAAATCCAGTAAACCGACTGGTGCTCGCAGGTCCGACAGGAGAGAACTACCACTACGACAAGCGTTACCCATTTTCTTTCGCCCAGGAAGACCAGCATTACCGTGCCGGAGACAGATCAACTACAGTTTCAATAAACGAAGTTCGTTACACTCTCACCATTTGTTACGACCTACGTTTTAGTGATGCTTACTGGCCGTCAGCTCCAGAAACAGACTGTTACTTAGTTGTTGCTAATTGGCCAGAAACTCGACGTCACCATTGGAGAAGTCTCCTAGTTGCTCGCGCAATAGAAAACCAGGCATACGTAGTAGGTGCAAATCGTGTTGGATCTGATCCAAACGTCTCATATTCCGGCGACAGTCTGGTTGTTGATCCTCTTGGAGAAATAATCGCAGAATGCCCGCCAGGAATGGAAGCAACGATAGTGGCAGAAATAGATCCGGAAAAAGTAAAGGAAATTCGAACGAGTTTTCCCTTCATGGATGATCGAAAAACGTGACAACTGTTCCTTCGATTCTTGAACGGGCGCGCCAAATAGTAGAACCCGAGGTAGAAACAGCAGTTAATAGTCTGTGCCCCGAGCTTCTTCACCCGGTGCGATATCACTTCGGATGGGAAGAAATTGATGGGTCTCCCTCTGCAACTAAATCCGGTAAAGGGCTTCGACCAGCATTAGCGATCCTTTCCGCAGAATCAGTAGGAGCATCAGCGCAAACGGGAGCGTTAGGTGGAGCTGCAGTAGAACTCATTCACAATTTTTCTCTAATCCACGATGACATAATCGATGGAGACACGGAACGACGACATCGCACTACTGTCTGGAAGGCATTCAGTGTTGATGACGCGGTGATAAGCGGAGACGCATTGCATACTTTGGCATTTCAGATTCTCCTTGAACCGTCTTCTCCGGAAAAAGTTGCAGCAGCATCACGGTTAGCGAAAGCAACTACATTAATGCTCGCTGGTCAAGCAGCAGATATGGCCTTTAACGATCAGCGAGTAGTCACATTTGAAGATTGTGTCTCTATGGAAGCTGGAAAAACAGGAGCTCTTCTTGGTTGTGCTGCCAGTATCGGTGCAGTCTTATCAGGTGCAGAACTCGATCAAATAACAGCGTTAGATGAGTACGGCCAAAAATTAGGAATAGCTTTTCAAGCAGTTGACGACATTCTAGGAATTTGGGGGAACCCCGAGATAACCGGAAAACCAGCTGGTAATGACTTACGAGAAAGAAAAAAATCAATGCCTGTCGCATTTACGCTTAGTTTAAAAAGTTCTGAGTCTGAAGAGTTAGAAGCGATGTATAGGGCATCAAACGATTTGAGTGAACTAGAAATCAAGAAAGCAATGCAGCTCATTGAAGAAGCAGGTGGGAGAGAACGGACACAAGAAGAGGCGCAAACGCAATTAAATGGTGCCCTTGAAGCGCTACACAGTGCTGAATTTCATCAACGTCCTCTTGAAGAACTAAAGGAAATTGCAGTCTTTGTTAAAGAACGAGACCATTAATAAATGGTGTAACCACCGTCTACAACTATGTTTTGGCCAGTGTGATAAATAGCTTCAGGGTCGCACAAGAAAATCGCAGCCGGCACCATGTCTTCTGGCTCTCCCCATCGACGAACAGGGGTTCTCGTCGTTGTAGCTTCACGAAACTTATCCCAGCCATAGCCTTGCTCAGTCATATCGGTTTTTGTCCAGCCAGGACTTAGAGCATTTACACGGATTCCGTATCTAGCTGCTTCGACTGCAAGTCCGCGTGTGAGACCAAGAAGACCAGTTTTTGCTACTCCATATGGAATATTATTTGCCGCACCGTGTATAGCAGCAGTAGAAGAAACAGAAACTAAAGCGCCTCCCGCTCCGCGTTCAATCAGATGCTCTACTGCGGCACGAAAAGTCATAAAAACACCGTCAAGGTCAACCGCCATGACTCTTCTCCACTCGTCAAGCGAAGTCTTGTGAATAGGGGACCCATCGCCAGGAACCCCCGCATTTGCTACAACGATGTCAATTTTTCCCATTTCAGCAACCGTCTGAGTAAAAGAATCGTTAACAGAGGTTTCGTCACCTACGTCAACAACGTAAGCATGAGCTGTTATCCCTTGATCACAAAGAGTGGCTAGTGCTGAATCATTTTTCTCCGGGTTTCTCCCCCAGATAGCAATATCGGCGCCTGCTTTCCCCAAACCTTCTGCAATTGCCAAACCAATACCGCCATTGCCGCCAGTAATTAGTGCAGTTTTTCCCGTGAAATCTTTCACAAGAGTTCCTTTCTTATAGGTCTTTTAAATGAATGTAACTCTTCTTCGACGTCATTATGAAATTTACAACTGAGTAAATGATCGTTGACCAACCCGACTGATTGCATAAAGGCATACATAGTGGTTGGGCCCACAAAAGACCACCCGCGCTTTTTTAAATCTTTACTCAAAGCAGTTGATTCTTCTGTACTAGCAGGAATGGAGCTACTAGATTTATGGATTGTTTTTTTAGGCTCCCATGCCCATATATAAGTTGAAAAAGAATCAAATTCTTTTTTAAGTTCAAGAAATTTTTGAGCATTGTTTATAACAGATTCAATTTTGCCGCGGTGTCGCACAATGTCTTTGTTCTGAAGTAATCGCTCCACGTCTTTAGCTTTAAATTTTGCGACAATCTCCGGATTGAATCCCTTAAAACTTGATCTAAAGGCTTCTCGTTTTCGCAAAATTGTTAACCATGAAAGGCCGGCTTGAAAGCCTTCAAGACAAATCTTTTCAAACAAACGAAATTCGTTGGTAACAGGTCTTCCCCACTCAAGATCATGATACGCAATGTAGTCTTCGTGATCTCCGGGCCACCAGCAACGGTCTATTTCATTGAGTCCAGAAATTATTTGATCAGACATTCTGCGTTCCTGATGTGTTTCGACATACACCCTTACAGTACGCTCAAACAACAGTTATTTGTCTAACTAGCGGAGATATCAATGATTATTATTGCCGGAACTATTACCTGTGATCCTGAAAAGATGGAAGGCGCAGTAGAGGCTATTCGCCCACTTATGGAAGCCACTCAAGCGGAAGAGGGATGTATCGATTACGTGCTCAGCGCTGATCCTCTAACTCCAGGCGTTATACGCATATTTGAGAAATGGGAAAGCGATGAGGCGATAAAAAACCATATGCGTGCCCCACACATGGCAGATTTCCAAGGAAAAATAGCCAATTTTGGGGTTACAGCAATGTCAGTTGACCGCTTTGACGGGGCTACGCAAAGCAAACTTTTTTAACTAAGCAGGAACATCAGTTCCTACAGGAATCCCATCAATAATTTGATCAAGGTACTCCGAAAGCCCCCATCCAACAGAATCATCGCAAGTGTATTTTGTGAGGCCTTCCGTTATACGAGTTAACAATTCGTCACCATCAGGAGTGGTTCGTCGGTTACGCAGAGGAATCAGCGAAGCGACCTCTCCTTTCACCTCATAACTCCGTTCGTCCGTTCGGATTTTTGCTACGAGGCCGGTTTGATACCAGTTTTCATCCCAAGTTGATTCAATAGATGCTTCTCGAATCAGATGGTACTTATCTCCTTCAAGAACCATTCCGCCAGTTCGAACATTGATCCCATCGCTACTCACCAAAGAAATCATCATTGCGAAATCGTCACTGAAAGCCATCGGCAACCAGCGATACCAAGAAATTGCTTGCCAAAAACGTGCCCCCCAAGATTTGTCACGTAGGCCAAGTCCGTTAATTTCAAAAGATTCCCCATCAACTTCAATAGTCCCTGTTCCTCTTACATGCTGCTCATAGTGAGCTTTTGAGAAGGATTCTTCAGGATTCTGTTCTGGTTCTTTGCCAGTAGCAGCGTCAACCGGCCGGCCACCAAACATTGGAGAAATACCATGAAAGTCAATACTCACTTCGCATTCCACTATGGGATTTTCAGTAAAAGCTATTTTCGGATTCGCCATTTGTAAAGGGTCTGCTAGTAAACAAACGTCACCGGAGTATTTCACGCGGAGATGTTCAAAAGGTTCGACCACTTCAATGCTCAGTCCTCCAGCATCAAAAACATTGTTTGTCGAGATTTTTGGGCGTTGATACATGAAACCAATTCGACCATCGGGTAAGTAAATGCAACAGGACATCTCTGCGTATCCCTCATTTACTCGGTTGCCGATACGGAACCAGCCTCCAACTCCTTTGTCATGGTCAATAACGTTGAAATACATTGATTCATTGAAATTTAAAACTTCTCCAGCATCATGGTTGAACTCATCTTCGGGTTCAAGAACAATTCGGGTATTTAAACGGTCAGATTCACTCATGATCTATATCATGACAGGCCTCAACGGTTAAGGCTTGATCGGACAAAATCACAAAGATTAAAAAAATTTCGGCCCGCTTATATTTAAGCAGTGAAACTCGGTGTAAATTCAGAGTCATGGATATACGAAAAATTACCAGTGTTGCCGACATCATCCTTACAGGTGCGGCAGAAAAACCCGAAGCAGAAATGATCGTATTTGAAGGTCAGCGCGTCACGTGGCAAGAAATGAAAGACCGTGCAGGTCAAGCAGCCAATGCGATGGCCTCCGATGGAGTAGGGAACCAAGAACGCATCGCCTACTTAGATAAAAACGGTCTTGAATATTTTGAACTAGCTTTTGGATGCGGGTTCATAAATGCCGTTACCGTTGCTGTCAATTGGCGATTAGCCCCTCCAGAAATGGCGTACATCATTAATGACTCCGAAGCGAAAGTACTCGTCATCCACGAAGATTTTTCAGAACAACTCGCTGCTTTCGAATCTGATCTTGAACACGTACAAAGAATTGTTGTCATAGGAAACCATGACACGCACATCTCTTATGACGATTGGCGTAACGCACAGCCAGCAGAATGCGAAATGACTCCAGCAGGAGGCGGAGATGTCTCCATGCAGTTGTACACCTCAGGAACAACAGGCCTTCCTAAAGGAGCTCAACTTACAAACGACAACTTTCAAGCATTATTTAAAGTAGTCAAATGGCAAATGACCGACGACTCAAGAAACATGGTTGTTATGCCGCTATTCCACATAGCTGGAAGCGGCTGGGCCTTATTTGGTATGGGGTGCGGAGCGACATCTATCATGATGCGCGACTTTGACCCAGTACCTGCCCTTCAACTTATTGAGTCTGAAAAAGCCACTCACGCTATTTTCGTTCCGGCAATCCTGGGGTTCTTCTTACTAGTCCCAAGCGAAGGTATTGACTTGAGTTCTATGGAACTCATCGCTTACGGTGCTTCACCAATAACTCAAGATGTGCTGGTTAAATCCATGGAACAGTTTGGATGCCAATACATGCAGGTATACGGACTATCAGAAACTACTGGTGCTGTAACCCAACTAGATCCAGAAGATCATGATCCAGGAGGACCAAGAGAACATCTACTTCGATCAGCCGGAAAAGCGATTGAAGGAGTGGAACTAAAAATTGTCGATGAAGAAACCGGAGACTCACTTCCAGACGGAGAAGTAGGCGAAGTTTGGATCAAAGGCAATCAGAACATGTTGGGATATTGGAAACTTCCAGAAGCAACTGCTGAAGCATTACCTGGAGGCGGATGGTTCCGATCAGGTGATGCCGCCTATATCGAAGACGGATACCTCTACATACATGACCGGGTAAAAGACATGATTATTTCTGGCGGAGAAAATGTTTATCCTGCAGAAATTGAAAATGCTCTCATGGGTCATGAAGCAATAGCTGATGTTGGAGTTATTGGAGTCCCAGACGACAAGTGGGGAGAAGTAGGAAAAGCAATGGTGGTAGTAGCCCCTGGCAGTGAAGTAACTGAAGAAGAAATTATTGCTTTCGCCAGAGAGAGACTTGCTGGATTCAAATGTCCTCAAACCGTTGACTTCGTAGAAGCGCTTCCACGTAATCCATCCGGAAAAATACTTAAACGCGAATTGCGTGACCCCTTCTGGGAAGGTAGAGAAAGACAGGTTTAAGTAACCGCCCGCTAGCGCTACTTACGCTACTCCCGACTAGAGTCACCGATCATGGATAGAAATTTAGAAGGAAAAGTAGCGATCGTTACTGGTGGATCCCGAGGGATAGGTCGATCAATAGCTCAAACAATGTCGGAGGCTGGCGCCAAAGTAATGATTACAAGCCGCAAAGCCGACGCTTGTGAAGAAACTGCGGAAGCAATTACTAAAGAAACAGGCGGCGAAGTAGCTTATGTGCCAGGTCACGTTGGAAGATCTGAAGATACTGAACGAGTC
>Ga0208130_1000384_pt1 | contig 23333 bp, 17 predicted proteins | sample ETNtaG_31_FD_185771 | JGI IMG/M metagenome (GOLD analysis project Ga0208130, IMG submission 185771) | Marine microbial and viral communities from oxygen minimum zone, Eastern Pacific Ocean - ETNP201310SV78 (SPAdes) (version 2) | ecosystem: Environmental > Aquatic > Marine > Oceanic ... | reverse complement strand
CATCGATTTCATGAAGCAGGAAGGGGTTCCCATGCAAATTTTTGGCGCCAAGCGCAACGCTCGTGACTTCCGTCAGTGGGAGTACATCGAAGCCCACAAAGACGAACTCAAGGGCACCATCGCCAACATCGAATTTGCTTGCGACCTCTCCCTTCAGCCTCACTTGACCGAGGACAACATCCGAGTCATTGCCCAAGTCATGCACGAGGTGCTGGCTTACATCAACGGCGAATGAATTGCCCCAAATGAAACGGCTTGCAAAGGTGGCCGTAAGGGGTTGGCTTGTTAAGTGAGCATTTTCTCGTGGTGGTGTTCGCATGTCTGAATCAGCACCGCCTTCCATGTTTCGCAAGTGGGCCATGCGCCAGTACTGGCGGATGCAACAATCTCAAGCGGTGGTCGGTTTGTTGTTGTGGGGCACGACCATCACCTTGCTGGTGTGGCCCTATGTTCGATGGCGATTCGAAGCCTCGTGCAGTGAAACTCTTTGTTTCAACGATTCCTTTGTGGGAATTCCGGCGACGTACTTCGGTCTTCTGGCCATTTTCCTCACGGTCATGCTCGGCGTCTTGACCATCGGCTATCTCTACGACCAGGTCTTCTCGCTGTGGACCGAATGGACGCAGGTGAACGCAGAACGAAACCCCTACGTGACCTACGCCATGACGCCAAACTGGATGTTGATGACCGCGCTCCAAGCTGAAATGCTTCGCCGCCAATCCGAAGGAGACGAGGCCATGCAAGCGCAGGCCGAGTGGTTCCTCAAGTGGTGCAAAGAAAACGCCGAAGGTGAAATGTTTGCCCGGGCGGTTCAGCGATGGGACAAAGACCTCGGCCCCACGCCGACGTTTTGGTTCACCGACGATGCCGCTATGCAGCGCGCACGGGACCTCAAATTCGACGATGAGGATTGACAAATATTCTTCATCCCTTGACGGCGCTTTGTCAACATGGGCCGTCCTTCCCGTTGGAGTGAAGAGCGCAAAGCCAACCGTGAACAAGCGGAATGGATCGTTGGTTGGTTGCGCACCAACGGACCCGCCACCACGCCGCAAATCATCGAAGCCTTGGAAGGGGCAGGACGGGACGTGCGAGCCCACATTCTGCAACGAGCTCTCCGAAAGTCGCCCTTTGTCCATCGCCTTGGTTCGCAAGAAGGGGCAAAGGGAACCGTCAGCCTTTGGGCTTGGGGCGTGGAAGAGGACGACCTCACCTGAGATTGGCGGAAGTGCTTGAAAGCGGGGGCAACCTCCCTGTTCCATGAGCGAGGGCGCGCATCGCAACCCTTCCAGCGGCCGGGATGCCTCATGGCTCGTTGGCGCCGACCTGATGGCGGTCGCTCTGGCCTTCCTCGGACAAATCGTTCTGACCCATGCGCTCTTGGAGGAACAATACGGCTGGATGGTCCTTGCCATCGACCTCTATGCCTCGCTGTTTTTGATCGTCGACCTCGGCTTGCCCACACTTCTGGCACGCGACGGCACCAAGGCACCTTCGATGGTTTCCACAGCGGTTTGGCGAACGTACCGCTGGCAAATCCTCGCTGCGTTACCTTTTGTTTTCCTCGCTGTGTTTGCCCGCCCGGAGGGCCTTCTCAACATCGAGGCTCCAAACGCACTCTTGGTGTTGGCGGGGCTGATTGCGCTGGTTCACGTTGCTTCCTATGCCCCACGTTCGGGCCTTCGTGTCTTGGGAGAGGCTCGACTCGAGGCGATGACAAAAGTGGTTGAGCGCGGCCTTACGGTCGCAGCCTACGCTGTGCTCGCTTCGCAGGGCTCAACTTCGGCAACAGCCTACACGGGCGCGTTTCTGTTCGGGGCAACGGCTGGTTGGCTGCTTGCTCTCTATTGGCTGATGCGTACGGCTCCAAAACCCACCTCAACGATCACCTGGAACGATTTGGGTGCGAGTTGGTCTTCGTCCAAAGCCCTCTTGTTCTCTGCGTTGCCCTTTGCCATCACCTTGGGTATTCTTCCGTACGTGGTCCGTATCGAGAAGTTCATGGTGGCTGCGTCCGGAGGAGCGACGCTCGGTGCTGTGTTCCACGTTGCGCAACTCGTCTGGTTGGCAGGCCTCGTGGTGCCGGCTGCTATTCGTTCGGCTCTTCTGCCGGTGTTCGGGCAGGTGAGGGACGACCCTGCGGAGCACCGAAGAGAACTCGGTCACGCCACGAACATGTGCTTTGGGTTGCTGCCCTACGGGTTGTTTGGCGGCTACCTCGTCGTTCATGTTCTTGCACCCATCGCCTTTCCTGCAGCCTACCTTGACGGAACCCACGGCGCATCAGCGGTCGACCTGTTCACCGTCTTGCTGGCCGGATGGGGGTTCACGTTACTGGCCACGCCCACGTATGCCAGCTTGATGGCGGGGCACCGACCGTGGCGTTTCACCCTCTTCATCCTCCTCGTTCTGCTTGCTGCCGTAGCCTTAGGCGCCGTATTGGTGCTCAACGGTCCGGCTGAAAACGGGGCGAAATTGTACGCTGCCGCCATCGCCAGCAGCCTTTCTGCCGGTGTTCTCTTGGTGCTTTCATGGTGGATGAGCGGTGAGCTCACGTCCGTGCGTGCACGTCAAGACGAATGGACGCTGGTGCTCTTGTGCATGGCCTTCATCGTGGTTGGATTGACCACCCAATCCCTGTGGTGGGTGTTTGGTCTGCCGTTGTTTTTGTTCACGAAACAAGGCTGGCGAGCAGTTCGCTCCACGCTTGACTGACCGCCTCGGTCGAAGCGAAGCGCAATCGTTCGTCCACCGATTCTTCTTCCGTCCATCCTGTACGTAAGGCCGCTTCAATGCCGTCGGCCAAAGCCTCGGGGTCTTCGGGCTGCACCCATGATGGTGGCAGGTAATGCTTCACCTCGCCAACATCGACGCTGACCACAGGAGTGCCGCACAGCAGGGATTCGCGAGCCACCAATGGGCCGGCTTCTCGCCGCGAGGTGATGAGGGTGACATCAGCGGTCAACATCCTGTCATAAACGATGTCTCGGGGTTGATGACGCAGCGAGGTGATGCCCACCATCCAACCGCGACCCTCCAAGACCTCGCCGGTCTGGAGCGCCAAAAGGTGGCGTTTTTCCGGACGCCGCGGGTCTGCAGGGAACAGGATGTCAATCGGCTCTTTTTGCCAGGCCTTTTTCATCGGGGTGACGGGCCGGCGCCATTCCCTGTCGATCGTGGTCACGCACGGAATGGTGGCCACCCGTTCAGGCGCGGTCGAGAATGCATTGGCCACGTTGGCCAAACGCTCCGAAGCACACACCAATGCAGAACATGCCGTAGCAGACGCTTGAATTCGAGGGCTGATGCCTTTGAGCGTCAAGCCAACATCAAAATCGTAGCCGTGGACGACACCGACCCACGGACATCCCCATCGCTTTGCAAGGCGTTCAGCCAGCCCGGCAACGGGCCACAGGGTGTGGCAGATGATGATGTCAGGGCGCCATGAGCCGAGTTTCTTTTCCACCCACCCGACTCGACGAGCGATGCTGCTGGCGGTCAAGCGCGGATAAGGGTGGTCTGGCAGCGCCAAGAATCGAGGCACCAACACCTCCACGCCTCGGTGTTTCCACGCACGCGGTGCTTTGGAGACACCCATCATCGTCGAGCGCCTGGCCTCGGCGTATTTCGGCATCCGGGGGAGCGGGTTGACCACTTTCACATCATGACCCATGTCCTTGAGCAGGTGGACATGGTCCTCTACGAAGACGCCACGCGTGGGGTTGAGTGGGACAGGATAGAGCAAACTCACCACGAGGATTTGGATGAAAACCCCTCCTCAATTGAGTGCTTGATGAATTTCGGTTAGGTTGTCAGCAACGGAGGCGCGGTCGTTGAACAAGCCGGACCCCACCACACAATTCGTAACGCCCCAGTCTCGCAGCATGGCGATGTTGTGGGCTTTCACGCCGCCGTCAACTTGGATTTGAACCGGACGCCCTCCAGCCGCCACTTGTTCGTTGATGGCTTCTGTAAGTCTTCGAATTTTATGCTCAACGTTCGGGATGAAGGATTGACCTCCAAATCCGGGGTTCACGCTCATGATGAGCACCAAATCCACTTCGCTCAACACCTCAAGGGCCGCTTCAACCGGCGTAGCGGGATTGAGGACGATGCCAGCGGTTGCACCGCCTTCCCGAATAGCGCCCAGCAGGCGGTGAAGGTGCTTCACGGCTTCCACATGGACGGAAAGGTGATTGCAGCCTGCATCGATGTAATCTTGGAAACAGGCTTCGGCGTTTTCAATCATCAAATGGGCGTCAAAAACAGCGTCAGGGCCCAAGGCCTTTCGGAGGCTGCGAATGACGGGGGGGCCAAAGGTCAGGTTGGGCACGAAGTTGCCGTCCATCACGTCGAGGTGCAGCCAATCAAGGCCCGCTTCCATCGCTTCCTTGCAGTCGGTTGACAGGTCGGCGAGGTTGGCCGTCAGGACGCTGGGTGCAATGATCATGTCATCCCTCATGCTCATCCAGAGGCCGCCATTTGAAGAGACTTGCCATGTTGGCCGACCAAGAAAATGTGCGCAAACGCCTATAATGCCCCTTCTTGACCGGGTGATAGGTGAACCCATGGGTGAAGTAAGGAACATCAGCGACAGTGAATTCAACGATACCGTTAACGAAACCGAATGGGTCATTGTTGACTTTTGGGCGCCATGGTGTGCTCCATGCAAGGCCATCGCTCCCGTTTTGGCCGCAGTGGCTGAGGAGCGCGAGATTCTTGTCGCCAAGGTTGACACCGAGCAAAACACCGCCACGGCCGGGCAGCTCGGGGTTCGTAGCATCCCTGCTCTTTTCATGTATCGAAACGGCACCATTGTCTCCCAAAAGACAGGAAGCATGCCCAAGGCCAAGTTGCTCTCGTGGATTGACGAGGTCATGACGGCCGACGACTTTTGAGTCAGGTCAAGCGATTCTTCCGCGCTTCGCTGGCTTCGCCCACGTCTCTTCGCAACCGCTCTCGCAGCGCTTCATGGAGCCACATGCCTTCCTCGAGTTCCAACAACAGGCCGTGTTTGAGCAAGTTCTCAGGAGGCGTACCGTTCCAGCCTACGCCTGCGGCCAAGGTCTTCCATTCCACCGGCCCCTCGGCGACGGCCAAGGTGGCTAACAATTCCTTTTCCTGTTCGGGAAGTCTTGTCAAGATCTCCTCATCCAAAAACCGAAGCCAGTCTTTGTGCGTTGGTTGGCCGTAGAGTTCGAGGAGTTCCATCGCCAAGGGGTGGCCGCCCGTGGCCGCATGCACTTCTTCAGCAGGAGGTGAATCGCTGCCATCCAGCGATGTCAACCAGGCTTCGGTGGCTTCCAAACTCAATCCTTTGAGCGGCAGTTCTCGGACGTTGTCTCGGATGTGAACGTCCCTTCGATCGTAAACACTGAGTTCGGTTCGAGAAACCAGCAGCACGCGCAACGGGCCTTTTTGAGCCAATTGAAGCAAAGACCCGAGAAGATGTTTCGCCTTCTCGCTGATGTAATGGACATCGTCCAAAACGATGAGCCAGTAGGGAGGTGGGCCGCCAACGCTGTCCTTGAATCGCTCTCGGATGGTGTTGGCATCCGTCATGTAGGCCATCAGACGACGGCGCCACGTGTCGACGTCCATCTCGGCGCCGGGGGTCAAGGGCAAGGTCTCAATGATGCGGTAAGGGTCATGCGATTCGTCGATGCCAAAGCGATGAAGTAAACTGGTCGCAAGGCCAAGGGCACGGTCCCACGGTTGACAGGTGTACCAGCAAACGGAGAGATGCGGGTCGTTCTCCATGTGCTTCTGGAGCCAATGGGCGATGAGGGTGGATTTCCCAATGCCAGCAATGCCGTGAACCACCATGCAAGGGTGGCGGTCAGCAAACCAATCGTGGAGGGTTTGTAACTCATCGTCTCGTCCGTAAACAGGGCGTGTCGTTGGCGGTTGATTGGCGTAGGTGGCGTGAACGCCGACCAACGGGGTTAACCTGCCGGGCTCCGGCAATCCATCGGGTTCTGCAGCCTTACGAATGCTACCAAACCGGATATCGCCGTAGGTGAGAACGCCTTCGTGTTGGGCGTGGAGAAGAATCTGAAGGAGGCTTAATTCTGTTTCAAGCAACTCCGGAGCTTCCGACGCTTTGACTTCCAAAAGGTCGCCTTCCATATTTCGGAGCAAAACCTTCGTTTCTTCAAGGACGGCCTGTCGTTGTGTGGCTTGCAATCGCCCCTCTTCGGTGAGTTGCCAGGTTTTTTGTCGGCGTTCATCTCCCTGAACAGCTCGTGTGTGTTCCTCTACGAGCAGAGCCTTGAGTAAATCGCGCATGGTACGACTGACGTTTGGGGGATGTTGTGCGCAGGCCTCAGCGATACCGGGGCGTGTCATTGAGGGTGGAACCATGTACCTGTCGGCCCATTCGTCGTTGGCCAAGAGGTGAAGCAGAACGCGGTCTTTGGCGGCGACATTCACCTTGGGTATGTCTCCCGCCATGCGACTTGGGAACCTTTCCATCTGTTCAAAACTTCGTGTGTTCTTGTCCGTGTTGTTTGAGCATTTCTACAAAAACCCCTTTATATGGACAAGACTGGGGAATTCATGGTTCAATCCCGGGGGGCCAATGGTTTGAAAAAACACAGTGCAGTTCTCCTTTCGTTTTTATTCCTCATCTCCGTGTTAAGTCTCGCTGCCCAAGCAGCAGATTCCGACGGCGACGGGGTCATGGACAGCGCTGATGATTGTCCTTGGGCAGCCGGGACCTCATCGGTTGACAAAGACGGATGTCCCGACCGAGACGGTGACGGCACCTCCGACTTCAACGATGAATGGGCCATCGGCAATCCGAACTACCAGAATGAATTCACCACGAGTTCCAGCAGCGATTATTACGGCGTGGATTATTCCCCTTCCGGCGAATTCATCGTCACCGGTTCGGAAGATGACTTCGTTCGCATTTGGAACGCCAGCACGTGGACCAATCTTCGCTCCGACAACACGGGCACGAACGTCAACGATGTTGATTGGTCGCCTGACGGCGATTACATTGCTGCCGCCCGTGACGACGACAGCATCGAACTCTTCTACAGCAGCAACCTCTCCTCACTTCATGGAAGCATCAGTGTTGATGTCGGCGGTGGAGATCAGGTCAATGCCGTTGAATTCTCGCCAGACAGCTCAACGGTCGCCGTGGCCATCGGTCGCTCTGGAAACAGCGGAACCAACGGTGAAGTGACGGTCATCGATGTCCAAACCGGGACGGAACTCTTCGCCGTCAATCCAAACGGCGAAGACCGCTTCTACGACCTTGCGCATTCCCCTGACGGCCAGTACATCGCCATGGCCGGCAACGGCGAGATTTACATCGTGAACACGACCTCGCGTGCCACCACTTGGACGTTCACCAATCCTCCAGCGGCCGTGAACGCCCTGGCTTGGTCCCCTGATGGCAACTACATTTCGATGTGCGGCGGCTGGGAAGGGTCGTCGGCCAGTTTTGATATGTATCAATATGTCAACGGGGCCTGGAGTCGCATTTGGCAAAAGACCGTCTCCACCTCATGCGCTTCCACCACCTTTTCCGCTGACAGCTCTCAAGTGATTGCGGGCATGTACTGGTATCAAACCGATGGCGCGACCGCTCGGGTCTACGAATCCGATTCGGGCCTTCAGGTCGATTCGTTCAGTGGCCCTCGGCCTGGCGGTTGCTCCTCCGGTAACAACAACCAGTGCGGTACGATTTACGGCGTGACTTGGAGCCCCGACTCCACGCACATCGTCTCGGCTCATGGCCGCAACGACGAGGGCGTCTATTACTGGTACGCTGACATCGATGAGGACAACGACGGCTACAACACGACCGATCAGGGCGACGGCGTCGTCGATGCCTTCCCTTCCGACGGTACACAATGGGATGATACGGACGGCGATGGCTTTGGCGACAACCCCGCACCGGCTAACGAGCCCGATGCTTGTCCAAACACGCCTGGAGCTTCGACGGAAGACCGCTTTGGCTGTCCCGACAGCGACGGAGACGGTTGGTCGGATGAAGGCGATTGGGACCCGGCAAACCCCGACCAGTGGGTTGATGCCGATGAAGACGGCTACGGCGACAACTACCTGTTTGATTTGGATGAATACCAGTACCACGTCAACCAAAGCGGTGACGCCTTCCCCAACGACCCCACGCAGTGGAATGACACGGACGGGGATGGCTACGGCGACAATTACGAGAACGCATCCTGGGACACCTACCGCCCGGCCACCTGGCCCGGTCTTCTTCTTTCAACGGCCAACATGCCCGATGCTTTCCCACTCGACCGCACCCAGTACATTGACAGCGACGGGGATTGGGTCGGTGATAATCAGAACAGTGACAGGGCCGATGCGTGTCCCAACGCGTGGGGCGATTCGCAATACGACCGACTCGGATGTCCCGATACCGACAGCGACGGTTACTCCGACCCCACGGCGAACTGGCCCAGCACGCCAGATTGCTATGGTGCCGACGCTTTCCCGAATGACCCCACTCAGTGGTGCGATGAGGACGGCGATGGCTTTGGAAGCAATCAAGACGGTAACAACCCGGATGAATGTCCAAACAGTGCGGGTTCTTCGACCATCGACCGCATTGGCTGCGCTGACCGAGACGGCGATGGCTATTCGAATGCGGGCGATCCGTTCCCTGATGACGCCACCCAATGGTCTGACCGAGACGGTGACAACCGCGGTGATAACGCCAGCGGGAACAATCCCGATGCCTTCCCTGATGACACCAGCCAATGGAAAGACAGCGACGGCGACGGCTACGGCGATAACCCCGGTGGATTCAACGGCGATTACTTCCCAACCGATTCAACCCAGTGGAGCGATGAAGACGGCGACGGCTACGGCGACAACACCGATGGAACCAACGGCGACGTCTGCCCGCTTGAATACGGCGAGTCGCAGGAACCTCTCAGCCGAGGGTGTCCCGATTCAGACCTTGATGGCGTAACCGACCCGCTTGATGCCTTCCCCGACGATCCTTTCCAGTGGGATGATTCGGATGGCGACGGCTACGGCGACAACACCAAGGTGCCCAACGGTGATGATTGTGTGGACGTCTTTGGCAAATCCTTCGAGGAAGGTCGCCAAGGTTGCCCTGATGCAGACCTCGACGGCTATGCCGATGTTGATGACGCCTTCCCCGACGACTTTGAACAGTGGTCTGACTTCGACGGCGATGGCTGGGGAGACAACTACTACTGGGAGAACTCCACCGTAGCCGATGAAGAAAACATTGGCTTGTTCATCACCCTGCGAGAACAGCGCGGCGACGCCTTCCCCGAGATTGCAACCCAATGGTCGGACATTGACGGCGACGGCTGGGGTGACAACCTGAGCAGTTCCAATCGCGTTGACAACTTCCCTCTTCGGGCCTCTCAGTGGAATGACTTTGACGGCGATGGCTTCGGCGACAATGCGGTCGCAGGCTCCTATCAGCCTGATGCCTGCCCCAAGGTTCCCGGAACGTCCACCGCCAACGATGAATTTGGCTGTCCCGATGCCGACGCCGATGGCGTCTCTGACGATGCCGACCCGTGTCCTTGGGACCCCGCCATTTCCGAAGGTGCACGAAGCACGGCCAACTGTGCCATCACTTCTGACCCGAGTTTGAAATCCAACGATGGCGATGGTGGGTCACTCCTTGGCAGCGGTAGCGGTACGTTGCAACTGATGGGCGGGGCCATCATCTTCCTCCTGGCCCTGATCGTGGTCGCACAAGTCGCTCGAGCCGCAGGGAAGCGCAAGGCCGTTGCCGCCAAGCGAGAAAACCAACTCTCCCAAGCCTCAGTTGCAGAGGAAGAAGAGCGTCGTCAAGCATGGATTCAACACTACCTTGCTGAAGGAAATTACGCAGAAGCGCGTTCGCTTGGTTGGGAAGGTACCGAAGGTTTGCCCGAATGGAAGCAATACGAAATGCAACAGCAAGCCGCACAGGATGCTGCGATTCCCACCATGATGGACCTCGAAAACCTCTGAGATTCACGCATTTTTTGCACCGCTGACCTTTCAAAGGAGAACAGGCCATGTTTTCACATGGGCGAGAAGCCGGCAGGCCGATTGTTGGTGTTGGCGGGGTTGTTGGTGACCTCGCTCTTCATCGGTATGGTATCGGCTGAAACGGACACCGTTTCCCTTCTTGTTGAAGAGGAGACGCCGCCGGAAAACGCTTGGTATTCGCCCGACGAACCACTCGTCTTGACTCCCACATTGGTCAACAACGGGCCCGATGTTTCAATGACCGTCAATCCCGCATGTACCTTCGTTTACAACGTCTACAACGCCACGGACGTGATGGTCGTCAACGGCTCGGAAACCTGCCCCGTTCGCGAGCAGGGCATGGACCTCTTCGCCGGTGAACGCGTCTCGTTTGCGCCCGTTGAATGGTCCATGAAAGACGCCGAGGGAGCCTGGCTTGAAAGCGGGACCTACACCGTCGAATTGCTTCACTCAGGTGGCCTTTCTTCGTCCATGTTGGCGACGGTTCAAACCCCTGTTTCGATTCCCGAGACGCTGACCTACACGGTAGAATCCACCCAGCGAGCCGATGATGCAGATGGGCCCGTGGTCTACATGGTCAACCTCCACAATCCGACCACATCAAGCGTGGATTTGGCTGTTCATCCTGTTTGCCTGCTCGAAATTGGCATCGACGGCCAAACAGAACTCGGTTCAGATTGTTTTGCCAACGTCAACACCTTGATGCCCGGTGAAGTGATTCTCGTCGACCAATTCACAGCACCCGCCCACCACCTCGTTTCCATCTCAACACCCGGCGACGATTTCAGTTTCACCACCTCGGCAGAACCCTCGGATGACCCCGCAACCTCAGCGATTGAAATGGCGGTCCATATCAGCGGCAATCAACTTCCCAAGTTTGGCCCGGAAGATGTTCTTCTCAGCGAAGTCCTTCTCCAATCACCCGATGCCAACCCCGTATCCATTGAATTCACATCATCGTGCAAAGCGGAGATGTGGATCATCGATGACCTTGGCCACACCGTCTTTGATTCAAGAACGGACAAGACCTGCACTGAAATCGACTTGGAGCTCACGCTTGGTGAAGAACCCGAACGCCTTACACTTCCCCAGTGGAATTTCTACCTTGAAGACGGCTGTCGTGCACAACCCGGCACCTACACCGTCATCGCCGAAGTGCCTGAGCACGGCTTGGTCACCAGTCAACACATCGAATACGTTTCCATGGAAGCCAATCCCTGCGCTGAGGCCAGTTCCGCCGAGCTTGAAGCCTCGTTAACATGGAACGATGACACCACCCTCCAGGTGGCATCCTTGATGTCCAGCGATTCAAATGAATACCTTCGAATGGCGCAGCCCTGTACGTTCGAGGTGGAATTCCTCAACACCAACAACGAGGTTGTCCACCGCTTCCAGACCTTGTGCGATGCATTCGACGGGCGAAAGATTCTCTTGCCGTCCAACGATGAACCGCTGCAATTTGACCCGCTTGACATCAGCCTGGTGCAGGACGGAGAAGCCTTGGTTCCGGACGGCCAATACACCCTCCAACTCACCGTTCTTTCTACGGCGTCGGCCACGACCACGCTTCCGTTTTCTTGGCCACAAGATTTCAGCGAGACCGTTGTTGAGGAAGCAGTAGAGGAAGAGACCTCTGAGCGATTTGAACTCCTCGGCACATGGACGGGGTTGACCACCGAACAAGGCCTGTGTTATGTCATGGACAACGGCGAGGAAACCCATTTGCTGTCCAACGCCAAAACCCTCCCCTCCTGGACGCCCAACTCAGAAGTTCAAGGGCTCTATCTTGTCATGGCAGCCGAGCCTTCACCTGCTTGCGCAGGCTTCCTTGCACCTTCAGTGGAAGTGGTTGAGGTCCGCATGGAAGAATCACTCCTGGTCGAAGAAGAACCTGCCGTCGCTGCACCTGTGGAAGACGTGGCGACCGTCAACCAAGCCAGCCCGGTGATTGCGGTCGTCTCCGTTGTCGTTACGGCCTCGCTGCTCTCGTTGTTCGTGGTCGCCGCTTCCACCAACGAAGCGCTTCGCCTCCCCGCAACGGTGGCGGGCCTGTGGTTCCTTGGCCTTCTTGGCAAGACGCACGAAACCACGGACGGCCGCTACCAACGCGGTCGGTTGATGGGGTATCTCACGGCCAACCCGGGCTGTCATTTCCGTGCGCTGATGAGCGCTCTTGAGATGAGCAACGGCCAAATCACGCATCACTTGAGGGTTCTTGAATCCGAGGAACATGTTTGGCGTAAGAATGACGGGCGGCTCGTACGCTTCTACCCGCTCACCAACCAACTTCACCCCAACACCAGAGAGGAAGACCTCCCGGTGCCTCCGCTTTCCCCAGACCCCAACAGCCTGCAAGGGAAGATCCTGAACCTTCTCGACCAAGACGGCGGCTTGGGCCAGTTCCCAACCCAAGCGGAACTGGCAAAGCGATTGGAAAAGAGCCAGCAATTGATTTCTCATCACCTTCGCACCCTCCAAAAATTCGGGCTGGTCGAACGCCGAAAAATGGGTGTAAAGAACCGATACAAACTCACCAGAGAAGCCATTTTCCTATTGGAAACGAGTGGTGACTTCGCTCACGAAGACGCCCTTTGAAGTGCGTCCCTCGTGGAAAATTGAAGCGTGGATTTCATAGCGTGTTGGCGAGTCGGGCGGTATGTCCAGTGGACGGTGAGTCTTGATGTCAGCAGAAACGACCCCCGTTGACGAGGTTGGCTGGCAGAAAAAGTGGGACGACGCCGGGCTCTTCCATGCCGACATTCACGGTGAACGCCCCAAATTCTACTGTCTCGAGATGTACCCTTACCCTTCGGGAAAAATGCATATGGGGCACGTTCGAAACTATTCTATCGGCGATGCAGTGGCCCGATTCAAGCGATTGATGGGCTTTGACGTCCTCTATCCCATGGGCTTCGATTCCTTCGGTATGCCAGCCGAGAACGCTGCGATTTCGGAAGGCGGCCACCCTCACGATATCACCGAACGTAACATGGCTTCCATCACCGCTCAAATCAAACGCATGGGCTTCTCTTACGATTGGCGCCGAACGCTCAAGAGTCACGACCCGAGGTACTACAAATGGAACCAGTGGTTCTTCACGAAATTTATGGAAAGCGGTTTGGCGACTCGGGAATTCGCTCCGGTCAACTGGTGCACCTCCTGCACCACCGTCCTTGCCAACGAGCAGGTGAAAGCCGGACGCTGTTGGCGGTGCAACGGCCCCGTCACTCAAAAAGAGATGAGCCAGTGGTTCCTCAACCTCCCGCTCTACGGTCAAGAACTGCAGGACGGGCTTGAGACCATCAATTTCCCTGAGAACGTCAAATCCCTTCAGCAGGACTGGATCGGTCGTTCCGAAGGGGCGAACATTCTGTTTGGCATCGTTGATTCGGATGAGGACATCGAAGTCTTCACCACCCGTCCAGACACGCTTTTCGGTGCTACATTTGTCACCCTTGCGCCCGAACATCCTCTCGCTGAATCGTTGGTTTCGGGTACGGAACATGAAGAGGCGTGGAGGACGTTGCATGACGAAGTGGCCGTAACCTCCGAGTTTGACCGAATCAAGAACATGAACAAGAAGAAAGGGGTGTTTTCTGGAAGGTACGCTGTTCATCCGTTGACGGGTGAAAAGGTGCCGATTTGGTTCGGGAATTTCGTGATCGCCACCTACGGTACAGGGGCGGTCATGGCCGTGCCTGCTCACGATGAACGTGACTTTGATTTCGCCCAGCAATACGACATCCCGATTCATCGGGTCTTGGTCATGTCAGAGAACGGTGATGCAGCGGCTCCCGTCAAGAAGGCCGAAGTTGAACTCGGTTGGATGGTGAACAGCCCCATGGAAGGCTTTGATGGTCTCTACGGTTCTGAGGCTAAAACCGCTGTTTGTCAGGCGCTTGAATCCAAAGGACGCGGCCATCAAACCATCAACTGGAAAATCCGACCTTGGCTCGTTTCTCGCCAACGGTACTGGGGCACGCCTATTCCTGCCATCCACTGCAAATCGTGCGGCGTCGTCCCCGTTCCAGAGGAGGATTTGCCGGTCGAATTGCCGCGGGACGTTGTGTTTGGCCAAGGGAACCCGTTGGAAACTTCAGAGTCTTTCTTGAACGTCTCCTGTCCAACGTGCGGCGATGAAGCTCGCCGTGAAACCGATACCATGGACACGTTCATGGATTCATCGTGGTATTTCCTCCGCTACACCGACGCCCTCAACGACGACCAACCCTTTGCCAAACAGGTCGCTGACCACTGGATGCAGGTTGACTTCTACTGCGGCGGAATCGAACATGCACAGATGCACCTCATCTACGCTCGATTCATGACCAAGGCCTTGCGAGATTTGGGCCTCACCACGGTTGATGAACCGTTCAACGAACTCCTTTGTCAGGGGATGGTCAACAAATCAGCGCCGTTTTGTTCATCCTGCGGTGTCACGCTTTCCACCTCCTACGAAGGCTCACCTTGTCCACATTGCGATGGAGAATTGGGTTCACGCTCTGCAAAAATGAGCAAATCACTCGGAAACACGGTGTCGCCAGAGGACATGATTCACCGCTACGGCGCCGATACCGTGCGCCTGTTCATCCTCTTTGCCGCCAATCCAACGGCGGGCATGGATTGGTCGGATGCAGCGCTCGATGCCAATCATCGCGTGATGCTGCAAATGCAAACCATGCCTCAGCAACTCATGGATTGGTCGAAAGGGCCAACGGTCATGGACGAGTGGTTTGATGCACGCTTCACTCAACGCCTTCACGAGTTTGGTACCGCCATGGAAACCTATGACCTTCGTCGAGCGGTCGAGTTGTCCCATTACGATGTCATCAAGGACATCAACTGGTATGTTCGCCGCGGCGGTGGTAATCCCGCTGTTGCAGAACGCTGGCTCCCCCTGTGGGCGCAGATGGTTTCGGTCTCTACACCCCACTTGGCGGAAGAGTGGTGGGCGTCGTTCTCCTCCACTTCTGGATTGGTTGCTGGGAGCCGTTTGACGTTGCCAGAACCGTTGAGTGAATCGCAGCAGTTGACGCTATCGGGAGAGCAATACATCCGGGATATTCTTGACCAAGCACGTAAAGTTCGTATCGTTGCTGAACGGCATCTCGGTGGACCAGCAACCAAAGCCACGTTCGTGGTAACCCCCGCATGGAAGCGTGAGATGGCGGTCGCAGCTCTGGCCTTTATCGGCGAGGGAGGTCATCCAAAACAGTTCATTCCGGTGTTGAAAGAACTTCCATTGGCCCAAGGCGAACGCATGGGCGAGATGATGGGCTTTTGGGGCAAAAAAATGCTGCCTCAAGTCTTCAAATGGGACGATGCTTCCAGAGAGGTTCTTTGTTCTGCCATGGACGAAGCAGCGGTTCTTTCAGCGGCTTCAGCCTTCATCGCTGACGAACTTGAATTGGCTGAGGTTCATATCGTGGTGGGAGAAAGTTCCGATGACGATACGGGGCGAGCCGGCTCGGCCATGCCCTTGTCCCCAGCCGTCGTCTATGCGTGATCAGGCTTCTTCATCCATCGGTGGACGTTGAGGCGGTGCTTCGAAACCAACCGGTGGTTTTGGCAACGGAGGGCCTGGGCGCTTGTTGTTGAGGTAGATGGCATAGACCACAATGGCGCCCGTGAGCAAGAACATCATACCGGCCAAACCGAACCCTCCACTTTCCGAATCACCTGCCGGTGCAAGGACTTCAGCCCCACATCCTCGCTCGTCTACAACGGCGTTGAGAGGTGAATCCAAGCAAAAGTCGAAGGCGTTGAAGACCCCATCTTTGTCATCGTCAAGTTGGTATTGGCTGCATCCATCCGAGGAGACTTGTTCCGAGGGGTCGGTGTTCGCACATCGGTCGAGCGGGTCAAGAACGCCGTCTTGGTCGTCATCGTCGTCTTCAACCGCATCGATGCACCCATCGCCGTCGTTATCCTGTCCTGCCTGTGCTAAACCGATGAGTCCTCGTGGGCATCGGTCGATCGGGTCTTTGATGCCATCTTCATCATCGTCATCATCCTCCACATCGTCGTGACATCCATCGCCGTCGTGATCAAGGGTTTCGGCTTGGTCTCCCCAGTTCTTTTCACCCAGAGGGCATGCATCGTTCACATCGATCACGGCGTCGTCATCATCGTCCTCATCGGCGCTTTCATCCAAACAGCCATCGCCGTCGTAATCGTTCCAACTGAACGAAATCCATGAATTGATGTCGTTGGGGCAGTTGTCATCGGGAATCGAGATGCCATCGCCGTCTTTATCGAGGTCGCAGGCATCACCAACGCCGTCGTTATCCAGGTCGGCTTGTGTCGGGTTGGCCATGCTTGGGCAGTTGTCTGCTTGGTCCACGAAACCGTCGTTGTCGTTGTCTTCATCCGAGCAACCATCGGATTCAATGTCATTTTCAGAAGTGGATACCCAGCCGATGGGTCCCTTTGGACAGGCATCGTAATCGTCGAAGATGCCGTCTTCATCGTCGTCAGCATCTTCGGTAGCATCTCTGCAACCGTCGCTGTCATGGTCGGAGATGCTGTTCGCAGCCCACCCCACATCACCGGTCGGGCAGTCGTCCTCTTCATTGAGCACAGCATCGCCGTCGATATCGTCATCGCAGACATCACCGTAGGGGTCGAAGTCCAAGTTGGCCTGGTCGTTATTTGCCGTTTTTGGGCAGTTGTCAATGCCGTCAAGAACGCCGTCCAAATCCAGGTCGGTTTCGTACAACCAGAGACCCATGTCGTACTGTTGGCGTTGGTCAAAGGCGTGCGTGCCAAAAGTGCCATCATTGTTGGAAATGAAGGACACCACCGGTGAACCGGTTGCACTCATGCCGAGGCCGTCGGGAATATCGTCGCCTTGTCCGCCACCAGAAATGGCCCAATCCCAATCGCCGTTGGCTTGTCGCTGGCCGAGAAACACGTCGTGGTGGTTTCCGTCGTTGATGCCGTCGATATCGTTCAGTGCGAACTCACCAAGGGTGAGGGAGCCGCTGGATTTACCGACGATAATGGAATCCCCTTGCTCGGTCAGGTGAAGCGCAACGGCATGGTCAGCACCGTCTCCACCAAAGCCGGTGGCGTGTAACCATGTGCCGTTGGAAGAAAGATGGGCTTCATAGAAGTCAACCCAAACAGCGGCTTCGACTTCGACATCACCAAAGGTCAAGTTCTGAAGGAAATCTCCGGTGATGGCCACGCCGCCGTCATGCCGTCCCGCACAATCGGTGACCACAGAATCACCTGGGCCGCCAGCACTCGACGACCATAGCCATCCGCCGGAGTTGTACTGGCCAACGGCGATATTGGAGCCCCCAACACTGCTCTGGGGGTGGTCACCGAAATTCACCACGTCAACAAAAGTGGTGGCCAAATACGTCTGTCCGGAGTAGTCCATGCAAAGCGAACCGGTGTTGTCCAAATTCTCGCTTGAGAAGACGGTGTTCATGCGAAGGTAGTTTCCGTTTTCATCAAGAACGAGAATGGCAATGGAATCTTCGGAAATACTCCCCGGTGCCATGTCTCCGCCGGCAGCCAACGAATCCCGATGCAACAAAGCGAGGTGAATCTGATTGTTTTGAACCACCATCAAATCGATGACCGACATTTGGAACGAATTGGAAAACGAGGTCGCCCAAATCCATTCTCCAAACGGGTTCATGGCGGCCAAAAACACTGCATTTTCATGCTCATCATCGGATTTGTTCAACGGTTCCAATGCCCCAAGTGTCATGTTGCAAGGGTCGCCCTTGGTCATGCCGCAAAACGTACCGGCCACCAAAACGGTCCCATCGCTGAGTCGGTCCATGGCGTCGATGCCGTCCAAACCTGTGCTGGTGCCTGACACGGTGTTGGTCCATGTACCGTTCTCATCCAGCCAAGCGAGGAAGAAATCAATACCGAAGGATGAGTCTTCGCTGGAAAAGCCGATGACATCGCCGTGAAAATCAATGGATTGTTCAAACATTCCACCGATGATCATGCTACCGTTTGGAAGGGCGACCATGCCGTTTATGCGTTCGTAGCTTGAACCTCCAGCGCTGGCCAACCAACCGCTTTCGTTTTGCTCCGAGGTCAAATGAACCGCTTGAGGTTCAGCCATACTGGGCTGAGGTTGCCACGCTATCGAGGAGAGAGGGAAGGTAAGAAGCATGCACACGGCCAACCCGGCAAGTACCACCTTGAAACGCATGAATCACCATCGGCCTCTTGCATAAGAACCCGTCGTGTAGCCGATTAGCGGGGGAGCCTTCATTGAGTGTCGCCGCAAATCGTGCATCATGGGTGAATCGCCTCGGCCGCGTCGGTCTTCCAATCAGCGACGACGCTCTTCATCGCAGCGCCGTTACGGAGGCCCAAAACGCTCCACTCAAATGGAACGTTTTGCCTCAGAGATCGCTTCCATGAACGCAGATGCTGAGGCGAGATTCGAACGGTCACCTCTTCCCATGGCGTTCCCCAAAGAGATGGACCCGCCCCGAACCTTTCACCTGTCTTGGAAACCTGAACCTGTTCCACTCAAAGCAGAGGAACGCGTGGCGTCCTTTGTCGTCAAGCGCGGAGATTTTGGCTGGTTGAACGATGACCGGGTGGATGAAATCGCGAGTTCACTGGAGGGCGAGGCGATGACCCTTGACCAAGCGCTCTCTCTTCGTTCAGCTTTGCTTCAGCAAAAGACGGTGTACTCGCATCACAAGTTGAAGTCCAAAGCCCGTGAACTTGCTCGTCATTACCGTTCAGGGACCTCTGTTGTGGCGCTGTCCAAAAAATACGACTTCCCGCCCATGAACATCTTCAGGGTCGTGCTTGAAGCCATGGGCTGGTCAAAGAAACGAATCAAGGACAGTCTCCGAAACCCGTCCTCGATGAAACAGCGTGAACAAGATGAGTTTGAAGCCGCTGAAGCGGCAGACCGAGTGTCAAGCGTCGACCAATCTGAGACACAAGTGAAGGCTGATTTGTTCGAGGACATCCTCGCTGATTGGTTTGAGGCTCAGGGCATTCGCCTACGCCGTCAACCCGAGATGGTGAAAGAGCAATCTGAGTTGCTGGGCCGCCCCGTTCGTACGCCAGACCTGCTCTTCCTCGACCACGTTTACATCAACGATCAACCCGTTGCATGGATTGATGCCAAGCATTTCTACGGTGCTGATGTGGAATTCCAGCGTAAGAAAATGAAGAAACAAATGAATCGATACATCGAGGAGTGGGGCAGCGGAGCCATCATGTTCCGCCATGGCTTCTCGGAAAACTTGTTCCTTCCCGGCGTGTTGATGTTGGATGCCGCACCGATTGATCTCTCGGCGCTCACAGCTGGGGATTGAGTCCAGAAATCGACGTGGTCATCGTCGCAAAGCCAAGTTCCTCGGCCTTCGAAGCAACGGCCTGCAAGGTGGCTGTATCTGCAGGAGTGTCCAATCGGCGGGGCAACACCGCAACAGAGCTTCCCAGCATGCACAGGCGGACAGCAAGGGTGGCTTGAGCCTCAATGGATTGAATGGCTTCGAGGATACTCTTGTAGAGGCGAGCGCGCTCTTCTTCTTCCAACATACCCGACTGCGTAGCGAACACTCGAGACTGGGTTAACAAATCGGGCCACTGCCCGGCTTCCCATGGCGTTGAGGCCAAAGCGTCAACACAGGCATTGCCCGCAGCGGTGATTGACCGTTGCCAGTTCGGGTCGTCGATGTAGGTCGCTGTGTGGCGTTCCTCGTGAGGGTTCCAAATCAACAAGACCTCTGCATCGCAGGCAAAACCCACCGCTTCTCCCGGCCACCCAGGGGCGCCGGGAGCCAATCGGAGTTCAACACCACCAACAGCGGCGCCGAGCACATCTCCGAGTCCTGCGCCGTGTGCCCTTTCTATTCGGTGGGCTATTTTCAGATACTGGACCAATCGTCCACGCTCCGTCAAGGCATGGACCGCTTTTCCAAGGCCAATCAACCCGGCTGCTGACATACCGAATCCTTGACTGGTGGGGCATTCCAATTGAACGTTCACCTCCAGCCATTCATCAGGTCGAAGCAACGTGGCCTCTCGACAGGCCTCAACAAAATCGAGGTACAAATCGGTGTTCTCAAGGTGTTCGCCGTGCATGTTGGTAACCGAGATCATCGAGGGTTTTGGTTCCAACACGGGGTCTGGTCGACCCGGAGTGATGCCGCTCATTTTCCATGAATCGTCCTGTTCCATACGATGAAGCGAAGCATCAACCTCTACCCCATGGTCGATGGAGAAACCTGCACCTCTGCTTCCTTGGCTTCGCATCAAGGCATTGGATTTGTCAATGCTGAACAAGAGCGTGATGTGTCCGCCGCAACGCTGAACGGTCGTGGACGTCATCAAACCGGGCGAGGCGGTGATGGCTGATGAACCCCGCGTTGAGGTCTTCAAGCGAGGGCCGAAGCCAAGTCTTCGCCCAAGTTGTCAAAGCGGGTCTTGAGTTCGTCAAGGGCCATGTTGAACGCCGTGACCGGGTCAAGGCTGCCATCGGTCTCAAAGGAGAAGACGTAGGCGTTGGCTACAGGTTCGAGGGTGATGGCATCATCAAAGTCGCCTTCACGACCGGTACCGGGTCCAACTTGGTGGAGGGCCTTCTCGAGGTCCATCACGTGGTTGATGTCGGTCAATTTCTTGTCCTTTCCAAAGAGTTTGGCGTCAATGGGTTTGCCATCGGTGGTCGTCAAACCGAGGTCGAAAAGAACACTGGCCTTCTTTGGCTTGTTGAGGACCGCGATGTTCTGCGGTTGGAAACCGACGGCGGCGGCGGGGGACCACTTGGCGTGGTCGCGTCCTCGTCCGAGGACGGCAAAGGCGTAGAATTCCAAGAACTGGCCCTTGGCAAGAACGGTCAGAGGGATTTGCTTGTGCTCATCAAGAATGTCAAACACAGGGTCGGAGATGGTGGTGATATCACCGGCGTAGACGGTTTTGAATTCTTCTTCTGCGTCGGAGGCAGGGCCTCGAGCAGACAGCGTGTACAACACTTGGCACATGGGGCAACCCTTGTCCTTCTCAACGACATCCATGCAGTTCTGGCAGACATCGGGGAAGACCAAGCCTTCATCCTGGTTGGTGGGGATGGGGATCATGGCCAAGCGATGGGCGAGAACTTCATCGGGAAGAACGTTGACAGATTCAACGACTTCACCCTTGTTGTCTTGGGTGACGCCTTGTGAGAAATCGACTCGAGTGATGGCCAACTTGGGCACATCAGCGATGAGTGCACGTCGAATGGCGTTCACCTGACTTGCGTTGGTATCGCTGATCAGAATGCGAATTTCATGGCCTTGTGGCCAGCCTTGAACAACTTCGGTCTTCATCTCATCACCTTTTCTTCAGACACGTCGGCCACGTCGGCCACCCTTCTTCTTGGTTCCATCGTGAGCGATGGGTGTGACGTCTTCGATTCGAGTGATGGTCATGCCCGCACGGGTGAGGGCACGGATGGCAGCTTGGGCGCCGGGTCCGGTGTTGTTGGACAGGTTGCCACCGGGTGCTCGGTACTTCACGATGAGTTCGTTGAACTCCTTGTCCTTGAGGGCGTCTGCCATGCGTTCAGCGGCTCGGGTGGCAGCGAATTGGCCGCCCTTGTCCTTGCCAGCTTTGACCACTTCTCCACCGTTGCAGGTGGTGATGGTTTCGGCGCCGGTCAAGTCCGTGGCCGTCATGAGAATGTTGTTGTAGGAACTGAAGATGTTGACAATCGCTTTGCGGGCCATCACTCATCGCCTCCTTCAAGAGCAGCGGTCGAGGCTTCTCCGGCTTCTCGAACTTCTTCAGCGAATTCCGGGGTGGCCTCGGGGTCAACTTCGTCTTCCTCGTAGGAGGCAGCTTCTCGAACGCCCTCAATCGCCTTTCGAATGGGGTGGTTGGGGTCGTTCAGCGGCGAAGCAGGATGGTAGCGTAGTTCGGCTTCATCGTCTCGACTTACGGCGTAAGAAGGGATGGTGATCTTCTGTTCACCAATGCAGATTTGACCGTGGGTGATCAACTGACGAGCTTGCTTCATGGTGCAGGCGAATCCCTTGTAATAGACTTGAGCCTGAAGGCGTCGGTTCAGGACGTCCTCGGTGCTCAGCGAAAGAATGTCGCCGAGGTCAGCGTCGGATTCGATGAGTCCCTTGTGGTGAAGGGAGCGGAGCAGGTCTTCTCGCTCTCGCTTGCCGTGGCCTTCCGAGGTGTCGACGTTTCCAATCAAGCGCATGGCTTGGCGTCGATGTCGGCGGAGTTGGGACTTGGCCTTCCAAATCTCCTTCATGTTCTTGAGGCCGTGGTTGTTTTGAATGGCGTGTTCCTCTTCAATTCGGTCAGCCTTCCACGGGTGGGAAGGTGTGTCGTACTTGGGTCGTGAAAACTTTGGCTCTCCCATCTTGATTCCTCCTCATCACTTCTTTCGGCTGACACCCAGGGTCAGGCCGCCACGACCGTTTGAGCGGCCGCGCTGTCCTCGAACCTTGTTGCCAGATGCGTGGCGGACACCACGGTAGCACTTCATGGTACGAAGACGGTCGATATCGTCTTGCAAGGTGAAACGAACTTGTTGGCCCGTCAGTTGCATGTCGGTACCGGTTTCAAGGTCGAGTTGTCGGTTGAGCATCCAGAAGGGGACCTTTTCTGCATAGGATTCAATGGCGACCCGGAGTTCTTCCTGCTGCTCGGCGTTGAGGAAGCCGGCGAGGTTGTAGGGGTCAAATCCAGTGTTCTTGCAGATTTGGATGGCGGTGCGTGCACCGACGCCTTTGACCGATGTCAAAGCGGTTGCCAACGGCTTCAAGCCGTCCATGTCGGTATCTGCCATACGCAGAATGTATGAAAAGTCATCACCAAGGTCCTCATCCTTCGGTCGTGCCATATCGTTTCCCTCAACGTTAACACCACAGTGTCACGCATCCCTCCGACCAACCTCCCATATATCAAGACCGCGATGATGACATTCGCGCCACTGAGCCGTGAAATCGCCTTCAAATGGAGGGTGTATCTTCATCCTTTGCTGGAGAAACGCAAAGCAGCAAGACATCGGCCACCGGGTGGCGAGCCACAAAACCCTCCCGAACACCGTGTCGTCGGCGCAATTGCCGGTCCAATGAGCCTTGTAAAACCGGCTGGAGCGCCGGGTCGAGGTCGAAGCGGAGTTTCACCGAGGCCATCCGATGTTCGAGCGCCATCTCCACCAAACGGTCAACGGTGGTTGCGTCGAGAGCAAAAGTCAGCAACTCAACCACCTTGCCCGTAGCTTGAACGAGCCATGAATCATCGTCATTCATCTGGAGCGGCCGGTCATGGTGAACTTGGGGCCGCCTGCCTTCGGTGGAAGCCCATCGAAGTTGGTCCTCGGGTGC
>Ga0208130_1000382_pt1 | contig 23336 bp, 23 predicted proteins | sample ETNtaG_31_FD_185771 | JGI IMG/M metagenome (GOLD analysis project Ga0208130, IMG submission 185771) | Marine microbial and viral communities from oxygen minimum zone, Eastern Pacific Ocean - ETNP201310SV78 (SPAdes) (version 2) | ecosystem: Environmental > Aquatic > Marine > Oceanic ... | reverse complement strand
CTTTTCTTTTTGCTTTGACTCCTTCTGGGCCAACCGTGGAGCCTGGTCCGATAGCATCACCACCGAAACGTTGGCGGATTTCGTCAACTGCCTCATCTACATCTCTTTGCGTGGAGTAATCTTCTTCTCCTAACTGAAGTTGGCGCACCTCAGAATCCTGTAAGTTACTCACTGAAACTCCCAACAATCTCACTCCGTCGGCAATATCCATTTTTTCTAGAAGAGTTCGTGCGATGGATAATATCTCTGCGCTCGTATTTGTTGCATTCAAAAGAGTTTCAGATTTGCTTGTGGTGATGAAATCTGGAGAACGTAATTTAACACTTATAGTTTTTCCCAATTTTTCGGATTTTCTTAAACGTCCCGCTACAGCATCAACTATTCGAGAAAGTTCTTTATTCAATTCAGATAAACCATGGCGATCCTGAGGAAACGTTTCTTCATGCCCAATGGATTTTAATTTTTGGTTCGGCGTGACAACTCTTTCATCTATTCCCCTGCACAGCCGCCATAGTTGTGTTCCGGCGGCTTGCCCTAAAGCTGTGACCAGAGTCGTCACAGGTATCTTTGTTAAATCTCCGATTGTTTTTACCCCGAGTCGAGTCAAACGTTTTCTAGTTTGTGGCCCCACTCCCCATATTGCGCCAACTGGCAGAGGGAATAAGAATTCTTCAGTGTTTTCTTCAGTTACTAAACAAATGCCTGATCCTATTTTGGTCTCTTGACCTAAAATCTTTGGTTTCGCCGCATCACTAGCCAGCTTCGCTAAGAACTTATTCGGTGCAACGCCGACAGAGCACATGAGGTGTTCAGCCTCAAAGACTCTTTCTCGAATTTGTTTAGCCAAATCTAAAGGGTCGCCTAATAGTCGTTTACTTCCCGATACGTCAAGAAAAGCTTCGTCTAAAGACAATGGTTCTACCAAAGGGGTGTAATCCTTGAATATCTGCATTACCCGACGGCTCACCTCTTCGTACAATCCATAATTCCCCGGTAAGGAAATCAAATGAGGGCACAAACGTTGTGCTTGATGAGAAGGCATCGCTGAACGAATGCCATATATTCGGGCCTCATACGAAGCTGCAGCTACTACTCCCCTTCTTCCTGTCCCTCCTACAACAACGGGCTTACCTTTAAGTTCTGGATTCTGTACAACTTCAACAGCAGCGAAAAACGCGTTCATGTCCACATGAAGAATGGAGGATTCCTTACTCATGCCACTTCGATACACGTGTTACTTTTCGTTTTGAACCATGACCTTCAACTCGATAACGAAAGTGTTTAGTTTCTCCCCACCAAGGACTTTCTAACCACTCACTTAAAGGCTCATACACCTCTTCGTAGTTTCTTCTTAGAAGGTTGTGAACAAGGTATTTCTTAGCAAAAAGACCGTGCTCGACAATTCGGTCGGGGTCTCTACTGAAATCAAGATCTCCTAACCATTTAGTGCCAAAATAAACTTCAAAATTAGAATTGACATCCCTCTTACCGCGACCCCGATTTCGCTGTTTAACCCGAGTGGTATAGAGACGGGACCAATCATCTTCATCTACAAGTAAGCCGGTTTCTTCTTTGAATTCTCGAGTTAAAGCTTCTGGGTAAGATTCCTCTCTACCGACAAGACCGCCAGGTAAACTCCAATTGACTTTGTCTCCCCGCCGTCGGTTCGCTACAACCAAGATCCGTTTAGTCTCGGGGTCTTCTAACACTCCCCAAGCAACATAAGTTTCTCCAGGTGCACTCATTTATCTATTCTTTCACCTTCTCTCCCTTTAGGCGACGGTAGTCTCTTAAAATATGGAATCTTCAAAAGAGAATCGATTGAGTTCGCTGAAGTCAGCTGCGCCTTCTCGCCCTGCACGAATACTTTCATTTATAGCAATCTTGATATCCGGGGCCTGCGGTGGGCTAGTCGGATATACGGTTACCGATCTTCAATGCTCTGGAGATTGTGTGGCTCTTTCAGGAAGTGTCGGTCTCGCTGGTGCAGGACTAGCTGCTGGAGGTGTCGGGATCGTGTGCGTATTAACACTGCGCGCAATGACAGAATGGAAAACCAACGAGCAACAACAATCACTTCGAGATCGATACCCAGTTGAAGAACCCTAAATGAACGAAGCAGCAGAGTTTAGAGACCTCGCCCTAGAGGCGGGACGATTAGTCTCTTCTGAAATCAAATCGCGAGCCGGTCAAATAAATGAACGTGATACCAAGAGTTCTCCAACTGACCTAGTCACAGCTGTTGATAGATGGTCGGAAGAGAGAATCACCGATTTCATCACAACAAAAAGACCCAATGATGAAATACTCGGCGAAGAAGGGACGACCATAACGGGAACGTCTGGGGTGAAATGGATCATTGACCCAATTGATGGGACAACAAATTTTTTCTATGGTCTCCCCGGATACACAGTTTCTATAGGTATCGCAGCTGATGAAAAGATTGTCGCAGGAGTCATCATGAATCCCTTCGCTCAAGAGGAATATGCTGCTGCTCTTAACGAGGGCGCTACCTGTAATGGGTCTCCAATAGCCGTCAATTCCCCTATAGACCTTTCAGAAACCTTGCTTTCTACAGGATTTAGCTACCTTCCAGAAAAAAGAGAAAACCAAGGAAAAGTGCTCGTTGAGATACTTCCAAATGTGAGGGATATAAGACGTTCTGGAAGTGCTGCTAATGATCTGGCTTGTGTGGCGAGTGGAAAAGTTGATGCATATTTTGAATATGGACTCAATATTTGGGATATAGCTGCTGGTCTCATAATTGTTCAAGAAGCGGGAGGAAAAGTTTCAGACTTAGAGGGAAATTTCCCTTCTGGAGATTTTGTTATTGCCGCTTCTCCAACCATTCATACCCGTCTTCTTGACCTGCTGCAGACTTTGAGAGCAGATGAGGTCTAAACTGTTTAATACAACTCATTGCAGGTAAAGGTAATGTCAGTCTCAGAAACTCAAATACTTACTGTTGAAGACGACGAGCGAATTAGAACCTCTGTTCGTTTAGCTTTAGAAGAAGAAGGCTGGGGTGTAGACGAAGCATCCACAGGGGAAGAAGCGCTCGTCTCTTTTACCCGCAACCCAACAGATGTAGTTTTGATAGACATCATGCTTCCAGGTATAGATGGATTTGAAGTTTGCCGAAGCATCAGAAGAACTAGTGACGTTCCAATTATTATGGTTACAGCTAGAAATGATACGCACGATGTGGTAGCCGGTTTAGAAGCTGGCGCTGATGACTATCTAACGAAGCCTTTCGCCCCTAAGGAACTCTCAGCTCGTATTCGAGCCTTGCTTAGGCGTGCAAGATCAAGTGATAGCGGAACAAGCCGCATTCAGATAAACGGGCTTGTGGTAATCCCTGAAGAAGGTGTGGTACTAGTCGACGAACGCGAAATACATTTAACGCGTACAGAATTTCGCCTCCTAGTTGAACTAGCTAGTAATCCAGGCCGAGTCCTAAGTCGAGAAGATCTCCTTCAACGTGTTTGGGATTACGACTATTTCGGTGACGGGCGACTAGTCGACGTTCATGTCAGACGACTTCGAACCAAAGTAGAAATAGACCCAGCTAAGCCTCGATACATAATCACCATGAGAGGCATGGGCTATAAATTGCAACCTGAATAACGGCCACTTGGAATGAGTAAAGAACAAACTCCGCGAGTCTTCACTTTCGGCCTGCAAACACGGATACTTTTCTCTTACGCAGTAGGTGGATTAGCTATTTCTCTTCTTCTTGCTGCTGTAACTTTAACTTTTGCCCGCCAACAGCTCGTTGATGATCGCGAAGCTTCCGCTGCTGCAATTGCAGTCAACAACGCAAGTCGCCTCAGTAACCAGCTAACCCCAGAGTCAACCATTGAGGATGTCCCCGGAATTGTTGACTCTTTAACTCGAATTGAGGGGGCACAGACGATTGTTAGGCTGAACTCGAGTTGGCTTCCAGGTCCAGAAATCGGAGTTGCTGACCTTCCTGCCTCCTTGGTTTCTAAAATCACAGACGGATCCCCTGGTCAAATGCGCTCCTCTATTGATGAACGGCCATACTTAACAATCGGCATCCCGCTAGTGGCGTTTGATGCAGATTATTTCGAAGTTGTAGATCTAAGTGACGTCGATGACACCTTAAATACACTTCAAATAATCGTTGGCGGTGCGGCTGGCTTCACCACATTCTTAGGAGCTTTAATTGGTTTGTGGGCTAGCCGAAGAACTCTCCGCCCGTTGAGAAGAGTTGGAGAAGCAGCAGCAGCAATCGCTGGTGGAAAACTTGATACCCGTCTAGATGACCAAAATGATCCTGACCTTGACGTGTTAACAGAATCATTTAATGAAATGGTGGAAGCTCTTGAGGATCGGATCCGACGTGATGCCCGTTTCGCTTCTGATGTGAGTCACGAGCTGCGAAGCCCACTCACCACCCTCACTTCAAGCGTTGCAGTATTAGAGGCTCGCCGCAATGAATTATCTGAACGGTCACGCACCGCACTAGATCTACTCTCTATAGATCTTGCTCGTTTTAGCAGGCTTGTAGAAGATCTGCTAGAAATCTCTAGGTTTGACGGGGGTGTTGCCGCTCTTGAAAACTCTTCAATAAAAATTCATTCACTTGTGTCTGCAGCGCTAAGAACACATCATCTTGATCCATCTATCCTCAATGAACTAACACCTGTCTCTGATTTGCATGTAAACGGAGACAAACGACGTCTAGGGCGAGCCCTCTCAAACCTTTTAACAAATGGCATCCACTACGGAGGTGGCATTACTTCTGTGTCAATATCCACAGAAGACCAAATGGTCCGAATCGCGATCGAAGATGAAGGACCCGGTGTTCCAACTACTGAGCGTTCTAAAATTTTTGATCGTTTTTCACGTGGTGCTTCTGCAGGCCAACGCGGTGACGATACTGGTAGCGGACTCGGGCTAAGTATGGTGCGTGAAGACGTACGTTTGCACGGTGGTCAAGTTTGGGTTCAAGACCGAAGCGATGGAAAATCAGGAGCTCGTTTCATTATTGAACTTCCTATGACAGCAGAAGGAGAGCTAGAGCAATGACAAAGAAACTCCTTTTCTTAATCTCTCTCTTTCTTTGTATTTCTTTGATTTCATCCTGCGGAATAGCGTTAGAAGATAAGCCTCGAAGCCTCTCTGCAGAGCTACCAGATACGTTAATTGAGGGAGCAATCACTACTACAGAGGCTCCATCCATTCTTGAAACAGTCCAAATATTCCTCGCAAAAGATTCCGAAGAAGGAACAATGCTGCTTGAAACAGTTGAACGAGAGATCGAACCTGATGGATCAGTAAAGCCCATTCTTGAACAAATCCTAAATGGACCTACTGCAGACGAACAAGAACGAGGATTAGTGTCACCTTTTGCCGAAGGAAGCACCTTAGTTGGAACCACCCTCGAGGGTTCCACTCTCTTGGTGTATCTGGACACTCTGGATGGATTCCCAACTGATGATTCAGCCAGTAATCAGTTAGCTTTTGCAATGCTGGTTTGCACATCAACCGAGTTGTTGAAGGGAATCGAAATAGAGCAAGTGCTGGTACTGCTTCGACGTGATGATCAAACTACTGCTGTGAATGCCCCAGTAAGTGATGGTGAGCCTCCTGCTGATGGAGAAGCTGTTCGCTGCTCTAACTACCTGACCTACATGCAAGATTCGCTGTTGCCACTAAAGTCTTGAAGACATTGGCCATACTCTTTATATGTCTTACTTAATAGCCATTGATGCAGGAACTACGAGCGTTAGAAGTCTGGCCATAGATGAGGCCAGTTCGATAGTAGATATCTCCCAACGCGAGTTAACCCAATATTTTCCTCGACCTGGATGGGTTGAACATGATGCCGAAGAAATATGGGCTGCTGTATCAGAAACTCTGCACGACGTATGTTCAAAAATCACTGAACCCATTATTGGTATCGGTATCACAAATCAACGTGAAACAGTTGTGGCTTGGGATGCATCAACTGGGCAGCCTCTTCATAAAGCAATTGTTTGGCAAGATAATCGGACAGTTGCCCATTGTGAAGATCTTATTGAAAATAATCATTTAGAGCTTGTTCGCCGAACTACAGGGCTTGTATTAGACCCGTATTTTTCTGGGACGAAATACTCATGGCTTCTAAACGAAGGAGGGGTCACGAATAACTCTGACTTGCGCCTAGGAACGGTTGATTCATGGATACTTTGGAAATTGACCGGCGGCAAGGTTCACGCCACTGATCCTTCAAATGCAAGCAGAACCATGCTCTTTGACATTGATCGTGAAGAATGGTCTGAAGAGCTCTGTGAACTTCTGTCTGTACCTATCAACTCATTACCAGAGGTCATGAGTTCTGCAGGGAGATTTGGAGAAACCGGACCAGAGGGCCCTATCAATTCTGGAATACCTATAAGTGGTATTGCTGGAGATCAGCAGGCAGCTCTCTTCGGTCAGGCTTGTTTTACTTCGGGTCAGGCCAAAAACACTTACGGCACCGGTGGTTTTGTATTAGCCAACCTTGGGAACGTCCTCCCTGATCCGGTGGAAGGGCTTTTAACTACCATTGCGTGGAAATTGTTAGACCAACCTTGCGTTTACGCCTTAGAAGGTTCAATTTTCTCTTCTGGTTCAACTGTTCAATGGCTCAGAGATGGGCTCAAAATTATTGATCAGGCTTCTGATCTTGAAGAGGTCGCTCTTGGCGTTCCAGATAATGGAGGCGTCTACACTGTTCCCGCTTTTAACGGCTTAGGTAGTCCTTGGTGGGATCCACGAGCCAGCGGCATGCTCATTGGCTTAACTAGAGGGACTGGTCGCGGCGAAATTGCTCGATCTGTGATTGAGTCCATGTCATTTCAAACCCGTGATGTCATTGATGCAATGCGCGCACAAGGGCATCCGGTGAATGATTTAAGAATTGACGGCGGAGCGTCGGCAATGAATCTTCTCATGAATATTCAGTCTGATCAGTTGAAAATTCCGGTTACTCGTTCTGCCACCACTGAATCCACAGCCCTTGGAGCAGCGTGGCTGGCAGGGCTAGCTGAAGAAGTTTGGTCTTCAACCGATGATCTAGCCCAACTATGGGAAGCTGAAAGAACGGCGTTCCCTTCTGCAGAAGAGTCGCTAGTTGACAGCGACTACGAAAGATGGATAAAAGCAGTTGAGCGAAGCAGAAACTGGAATTAGTTCGATCTCTTTAAAGAACTTGAAAGAAACATCGTTAAAGTTTCAGCGTCGTTTGTTCCCAAGAGGAATCGTTTGTCATCTTTCTTTAGAATCTCAACACATTGACGTTCTCTAACTCGCCAAAGTTTTCCTTTTTTGGAAACTGTCTTTACCCCCCATCCCCACCAAAGCGAGATTTCTTTTATTTCAACGGAATCAATATCTGATAAATCAATTACCAGTTTTGGCCACTTGTATCGGAATCTGAATTCCAAATAATCACTAGTTAAAGAAATGGTTGACTGTGTAATTGGAAATACGAAAAGGAACAAAGTGAGCAGTAGACAAGGAACCATTATTATCAAGACAATTATTGGATATCTCCACCATATGTATCCTGGAATCAGAGGCCCGAGAAAAAAGAGAGAGATCAAAAGAAAATCTCTAACCACTGACACCTTTTGCGTGTGTTCGTAGCTCATCGGTATTCAAGTTCCCATTGCGAAAAGTATTACTGATACAACCCCGAAGACTCCACCAGTTATTTGGAGTGCCGATATCTCTTCTTTGAGGAATTTCCAAGCCACAATGACACTGACTCCCGGGCATAACGCAATTAACGCAGTTATTACCGCCACTGAACCCCTCATATATGCTGCCGTGCTTAAAATAAAGGCTATTCCGCTTGTGCATCCAAGCACGAAACCAAATTTTCTCACTTCAATATCCGGCCAAAAAGAGCCAGATCGAATCCGAGCAACCGGAGTCAGCAGTAACACTCCCATTCCTAAAATAATTAGAACAGGGAGTTGACCTGCGTCAGGATCAGCTTTTGACGTGAAAATTCCTGCCAAGCCAATATTTGTTCCAACAACTAGTGACAGCCCAATTACTCTACTTTTCACTATTTCACTCAACTTGGGTAGACCATCTTGACTAGAAAGAAGCACTACCGCCGGAACAGCGCAAATAACTCCAAGAACTTCCAACGCTGACAGGCTCTCACCTATGAACGGACCTGCTAACGAAGGCACGGCAATCATCGTCAACCCGAAGCCTGGAGCAAAGACTGTTATTGGACCACGAGCCATCCCCTCATACAAAAGTGGTCGAGTCGCTGCCATCAAAAGACCCGCTAATGCAGGCCACAATACGTCTCCGGAATTAATACTTTCTGGAGGACTAATCAATAGGAATACACCAAGAAAAACAACACTCGTAATGTTCGCGACCGCGGCCATGGAAATAGCTGCACCCTTACGGCCTGACCGTTGAACTCCAACCCCCCCAAGCACATCTCCTACGCCATAAAATACGGCAGCAACAACTGCAAATAAAACAGGCATGTCAATCTGGCTTAGGTGCTTACTGGATGCGTCGTATCCCGTTTAACATCCATCAAGTGATTAGCGGAGATTGACTATCTATATTCTCTGAGGAGAACCCACCAGATTCAACTCGTGATTTGAGGTCGTCTACAGCACTATGAACAATCTTTGCTTCTAAACGTCGTTTCACGAATCCGGGAAGACGAACTAGGAGGTCTACCTCTAGATGGTAGTGAACTTGGCTGACCCCAGGTTCACCCTCTACTGCTACGAACTCGTATTCGCCGTCCATTCGTCTCATGATGTCACCCTCAAGAAGACGCCATGCGACGCGCAGCGGGTTCGACCCATAACTGTATCGAAGCGTATAACTACTGCTTCTTCCCATTGCCGCACTTCGAAATGTGGCATCACCTGTTCTGCCTTCATCATCAAATGCAATAACTTTTGCCTCTTTGATGTCATCTATCCACTCTGGATAACTCTCTACATCCATCACAGCTTTGAAACATTCTTCAGGAGAGGCTTGAACTAAAATTCTTTGACTCGCGTGATCTGTCATCTTTCTTCTCCTTACCTTGACTTTATCCTCTAACTTGAAGCCAAGAAGAGTTTTTCTGTTTTTTACCTTGGTTCGAAATCTCCGTGGTTGGCTGCCCACAGACCAGAAAGCCCTAACCCGAATACAGGAACAAGTACTGCTGAGGCGACAACGGTAAATGGTCGAAGTGACGCTGCAGTAAGTGAGATGACAACCTGAAAAGAAAGTAGGCCCATCATTTGGCGTCTTATTTTAGGAGGAGCGCAGCCGGAGAGGAAATAAAGACCTCCAACTCCAATCGCCTCGGTTCTACTTCTCTTGACTGCTCTAGCGAATGCGGCCATGAATGTGCAACACCCTGTTATAAAGAGAAAAAGGTTGAAAACAAGTGAAGTAGTCCTAATTAAACCTTCGAAGAAGACAGAACCAGCAACCAGAACAACGAAAATTATTGTTCCCCTTCTTGCTGTATCTAAAATAAATTTTTCTGAAATATCTTTCATGGCTATTTAATCTTGGCTGAAGAAATCCCATCTTCAAGTTTCTTAGCTAAATAGTCATAGGAGAAAAATTCCTCTGCTCTCTTTCGAGAGTTCACACTCATTTCTCTTCTTAACTCTTCATTCGTCAATAACTTTTTAAGAGCAAGAGCTACCGCATCCGGATCATCAGGTGGATCTACAATCATTCCAGTTTCACCATCTTCCACTGCATCTCCTGCTCCCCCACTGTTTCCAGCGACTTGAGGAACGCCTGCAGCTGCGGCTTCTAAGAAGACTATCCCAAACCCCTCTTGCTCTAATCCTCCTAAGCGACTCCTACATAACATTGCAAACACGTCTCCAGCCCCATACAAGCCAGGGAGAAGGTCGTCATTCACCCTTCCAAGTAGGCGAACCGGAGCTCCGGTTGTTTCAATTAGGTTTTCTAATCGTTTTGCGTCTCGTCCTGTGCCCGCTATCGCAACAACTACATTTGGGATAGCCTCTCTTAGTTTTACTGCTGCCCGAATCAGCGTATCCATACCTTTCCGTGGAACAAGACGGCTTACGCTGACCACTAACGGAGCCTCGATCGGAAGGTCAAGTTTTTTTCGTACCTCATTTTTTTCATTTTGAGTAAGAGGTTTGAACCGATCAATATCAACTCCTGGTGGAATAATGAGAGTAGGTAAAGTTTGTCGGGCTGCTCTTTCTGCTTCTGCCGCTGGATAGTTGCCGGCACAAATAACCACAGCTGCTCCACGAAGAACTTTACTTAATAGAAAACGGGTTAAAGGAAGCCTTCCAGGGATGGTGACTTCGGCGCCATGCAGGATAACCCCATATGGGATCCCTGTGCGTATAGCGGAGAGGCCGACTGGTAACGCTGGATCCCAAATCACCATCTCCGCATCAAAATTTTCAGATAGTTTTTTAATTCGATTTGGTAAAAAGGGATGAGGCAATAGAACTGGCTCTATGGAACGCTTGATCTTGTACGGCTCCACTGCATCAAACATAGAGGAGCTCTCATAAGGGGTTGTATACACGTAAACGTCTTCGGACGGAAGTCGACGCCATAGCTCCCAAAGGTACGACTGGATCCCTCCCACCTTAGGTGGAAAATCATTTGTGACTAAAAGATGTCGCCTCATAAGGTTCTCCGTCGGCTACGCGCCCACTCTGCGTGTTCTTTAAGTACCGGATCAGAATCTGAAAGATACTTTGCTATCCCTTTTTCAATATCTGAACTTTGTTTTTTAGAGTTCCCTAATACTACTAGAGCATTTCTTCGTAAATATTTTGGGTTGCGTTCTGCGATATACCAATGTCCATAACGATCTAGGATTTCTTCATCTGAGTAACTAAGTAACTCTAGAGCGGGTATATCAGCAGAGGAGTTCTCTATTTCTTCTTTCATCCTCTCATGTCGCCCCACTGGACAAACCTCTTGACAGTCATCACATCCATATAGCCGATTTCCAACTGCAGTTCGAAATTCGAGTGGAATTGAGCCTGGGGCTTGCACCAGCCATGCAATGCATCGTCGAGCATCCACCACACCTGGTTCAACGATTGCACCCGTTGGGCAAAGATCTATACAACGAGTACATTTCCCACATTCATCTTCAACAACGTCTTCATTAACTGCAAGTGGAGCATTCGTGACTACAGAGCCAAGAACAAACCAACTTCCTTTCTTCGGCAACAAAACGTTTGAGTTTTTCCCAACCCAACCTAAACCTGCGCGAACAGCTGCTGCCCTGTCAACTAAAGCGTTGTCGTCTGCTACCACTCTAGTTTTCCACCCTTCACTCTCTAAAAGTTCTGCAATTGACTTCAAAGAGTTTCGAAGGTCAGAGTAATAGTCTTTACGGGCGTAAGCAGATATTCGAGAATCTCCCTCGGAAGACTCAGGGAGACGAGGAGCTGGAGTGTGCATTGCTCCAACTACTAACGACTGTGCATCTGAAATAATTTTTGTTGGAGTTGTGGAGCGTTCAGGATTGCGATAAGTGAACTGCATATTTGCCGCGTATCCGGCTTCTTTTCGCTCTTCAAGGATTGCGTGGGCTTCCCTGAACGGTTCTGCTGTCGTTATGCCCACTGAAGATAATCCGGCTTGCTTGCCGACTTCAATGCAGCGTTCAGAGAGTCGCTCTACCTCTTCTTCTATCTCTTCCACATCTTTATCGTCGCAGGAGATAGAGCAAGGTCCACCCTTTAGATGTCAACTTTGACTTCTAAATGACGTAAGGGAGGAACGAGCCCGCTCTTGTTTAATAAACGTAATGCACGTTCTTCTTCTAGGTCGATCACTAGGGCTTCCCCAGGTTCACGATTGCAAATGAAAGTCACAACGCATTCTTCACAAACACTTGAATTCTTTGCGACACAAGTATCGCAATTAATTATCAAATCTTCATTTTTATTATCTTTTATTAAACGCTTTATATTTCTCATGCTCTAATCATGCCAATGACATGTGACAGTCAAGAAAACCCTGTGTTTAAAGGGAAATTGCGTCTAGTTTCTCACTGGCTTTACCATCATCTATTGACTGTTGAGCGAGTTTTATTCCCTCGTGAAGATCTTTGGCTTGCCCTCCTACTACAAGTCCTGCTGCAGCGTTAATTAAAACGATGTCGCGTTTAGGTCCAGTTTCTTCACCAGAAAAAATTGAAAAAGCTATTTTTGCATTCTCTGCTGGTGATCCGCCTCTCAAGTCAGAGTCATTAGCTAAAGAGAATCCGTAATCGCGAGGGTCTAGGTCCCACTCTTTAATTCGTCCGTCATGGAGTTCCAACACTTTTGTCTTTCCGGTCAAACTAATTTCATCTGTTTCTTGATGCCCGCAAACCACCCAAGTGTGTTCGGAATGGTTTGCTTGAAGGACTTTCACCATTCGGTTGGCAAGATTTAAGTCGGTTGCACCCACTATTTGTCTTTGAACACGACCGGGATTAGATAGTGGACCTAGGACATTGAACACGGTGGGAATTCCAAGGCCTGCTCGTACCGGTCCAGCGAATCTCATCGCAGGATGAAATGTTCGAGCAAAAGCGAAGCCGATCCGGTGTTCTTCAATCTGGTCTTCTAATTCTTGTGGAGTTAGTTCGACATTTATGCCGAGAATATCGAGAAGGTCAAATGATCCTGAAGTTGACGAAGCGCGACGGTTCCCGTGCTTACAAACAGTCGCTCCTGCTCCAGCTGCTAGGAAACAAGCCATAGTAGAAACATTCAATGCGCCTTCTTGGCGCTTTTTCCCTCCCCCGGTTCCGACGATATCAATAGTCCCTTCTGGAACTTTCAAGGGTTCAGCGACTGCCAACATTGCGCGAACCAAGCCAGTAGTTTCTTCTACTGTCTCACCTTTTATCTTAATTGCAACCAGAAAAGCAGCTATCTGAACTGGATCTGCTTCTCCTGCCAAAATCTCGGTCAGGATAGCTTCTGTTTCATCTGCGCTGAGTTCTTTGCCTTCGCACAGTCGCGTCAAGAGATCGGGCCATCCGCCATAATTCTCTAACGTCATAACTTCTCCGACCACTCGCTACCGCAATATTTTGTTGATTTGTAAAATCTAATGAATTGATTTCTTTTAGGAATTCTAACCCAAAATGTCATTCCGGTTGAGTGAGAAAAACTTTAACTATGAATACTCGTAAAATTTCGTTGCAGATTATGGGTAAATCAAGACAGACTGTTAGGGATGGTGAGTCGACAAGGTGACCGCAACATGGTTTGCTGTGTTGAGGAAGGTCGGGGCTCCATAGGACAGGATGCTGGTTAACTGCCAGTCGGGGCGACTCGAAGGAAAGTGCCACAGAAAATAAACCGCCGATGACTACAACACTTAGTGTGTTGCAGAACAGGTAAGGGTGAAATGGTGCGGTAAGAGCGCACCAGCAGTTAAGGAGACTTAATTGGCTTGGTAAACCCCATCCGGAGCAAGGCCAAATTAGGAGAGGGCGGTCCGTCCGTAGAGACTCCAAGGTGGGCTGCATAGATGGATGGTCACTCAGTCGGATTTCCGTGAGGAACCGAGGGACAGAACCCCGCCTACTGTCGGCTCACCATCACTTATACTTGCCTACTTCCTCTCTGCTACCCTTCCTATATGACTCCAAAAAAATTGAGAGATGGTAAGGAGTTGCTTGCATCTCTGCCAGAAGATCTTTCGGGAGTTGACTTAACCGATGCAGATTTAGCAGGTGTTGATCTCTCCGATTCTTGGCTGGGTGGTGCGCTACTAACAGGATCAGACCTTTCAGCAGCTCATCTAGTTGGTGCAGATTTACGCAACACTGTTTGTCGGTCAACTATCTTCAACGATGCTGATCTTCATCATGTTAATTTTTGGTCTTCTGATCTCTCTGGTGCACAATTTGTTGGTGCTGTTCTGAGTAGAAGTTGGATCGGTAACGCTAATTTAACAGGAGCGGATTTTCGATCTACAGAGTTGGGGGGCGCTTGGTTAACTGGTGCAGATCTAACAGAGGCTCAGTTTGGGGGCGCAACTTTAGCTGGGGCTTCTTTATCTCGGACGTGCCTGAGGGACGCAAACTTTACCGGGGTGTTCGCTATGAGCGCAGATTTTCGAAGTTCCATTTGCTCGGGAACTTCTTTTCGTGCTGCAAATTTAACCGGTGCTATTTTCAGGGGTTCTTCACTGGTGAGCGTAGATTTCTCTTTCGCTGATCTTGGAGGAGCAGATCTGTCTGACACTCTTTTTGAAGACATCAAATTAGAAGGTGCTCGTCATGATGAATCCACTCAGTGGCCAGAAAATTTTAATCCTCCGCCTTCAAGTGGTGTAACTCACCACGAATAACCGAACTAGACGAGTTTATTTTTAAACAGTACCTTCGTTAGAACCACCATTTACATATAGGGAGAACCAATGAGTTCAAAAGATTTTCCGTCAACCATTGAAGAAGTAACTCCAGAATGGCTTACTCAAATGCTCCAGAATTCGGGAGCACTCTCTGAAGGTCAGATAAAAAGTTTTGACTCAGAACTCATAGGTCAAGGGGTGGGTATTCTTGGCCTTTTGTACCGAGTAACGCTTGATTACTCCGCTGACTCTTCAAATGCTCCTGAAACTCTTGTCGTCAAGTTGCCTGTGCAACACGAACACACCCGACATCTAACTCGAACTTTTATGTTCTACGAAAAGGAGGTTGGGTTCTATCGCGATATTTCCACTAGTAGCCCTCTCGGCACTCCAGAATGTTTTGCCGCTTTTCATGATTCTGAAAGTGATGACTTTGTTCTTGTTCTTGAGGATTTGACCGGTGGCGAGGTTCATAGCCAAATTGATGGATGTCCAATTCCTCAAGCCGAATATGCGGTAAAAGCCTTGGCGGAGCACCATGCTGCATTCTGGGATAGTTCACGTTTTTCAGAAGATTTAGCCTGGGTTCCTCGTGGATGGGATCCACCGATGCCACAAGGAGTTCAGCAGGGAGTTGCAGATGCTTGGCCGATTTGTCAAGAGATGTTTGGAGACAGGATTTCAGACCGAATAAGGAAAGTGTGTGAACGTTTCCCCTCAGTGACTACAGAGTTGATGCAGTATCCCGAAGCTGGAACTACTCTCTCGCACGGAGACTTCAGACTAGACAATCTATTTTTCAATGGGTCAGAACTAACTGTTATTGACTGGCAAATCTGTATCAGAACTCGTGGCGCCTACGACCTTGGTTATTTTCTTAGTCAAAGCCTCACGGTTGAAGATCGGCGAGCGCACGAAAAATCTCTTATAGATCTTTATCAATCAACGCTGGCATTATCTGGAATTGACTACTCAACAGACGAATTAATGACCGACTACCGACGGGCTGTTCTGTTCTGTATTTGCTACCCAATCCAGTCTGCTGGAGGCATTGAATTAGTTAATGAACGGGCGGTTCAACTGGTAAATGACATGTTTGATCGTGTCAGTATCGCCATCGAAGACCTTGATGCTGACGAATTGATGCCTTAACTATCAAGATGACTGACATCGTTGAATTTTCTCAGCGACGGGCCAGATCCAATCGTCATAACTGAAGCTGGAGAAACATAACTTCTCCACGCTATTTCATCTCCTGCATTAAGGGTCCAAGCAAGTGCTGCTTTTATTGGTGACACGTGGGACACAACAACAATTTCTTTGTCCTTTATTAGGGGAGATAATTCTTCGCATGCTTCTCGGATTCTTTTTCCGACTTGGCGATGTGACTCTCCTCCAGTTGGCGCCCAGTCAAGATCGCTTCTCCACCTCTGCCAAATTTTAGGGTCTACTTCATTCATGGGAACTCCGTCTAGTTTCCCGTAATCCATCTCTATCCAACGTTCATCTATCTCGATAGGTATCCCGAAAGCTTCAGCGGTCTCATGGGTTCTAAGCAATGGGCTAGAAATGAGAAGATCGATTTTCCCAAATGATGCCGCTAACTGTTCTGCTTGATGGATTCCTACGTCATCTAGGGAGGGGTTTAAGCGGCCTAAGAGTTTTCCTGAAGCATTCATCTCTGTTCTTCCGTGGCGCACGATGTGGAGCATTATTTTCTCAACTCGATTAATTTTCCCTCGCGAAGAAATGCTTCACGGTTGGTTTTATCTTTGAATCTGAATTTCTTCCATAGCCAGCATCCCACTATGACCCCGATAATTTCCAACAGTAAATTCATGGGCCACCATTCTGACTCCGGAACTCTTGACCCGCCTAAAGAGTCAAAGCCCATGAGCGGCCACCAGAACACTTTCGTTCTCGCCCAGGTCGCGTCTAAAACAAGATGCGTGAATAAACCAATAGGTAAACCTAGCCATCTTCTTTGGACGAGACGCTTACCGCGCGCTGTAAACATGATAAAAGTCATTACTGTCACCGGGAAAATAAGAGTGTGCCCTATCCATGGCCCTCCGAAAAATATTTCAATTATTGGCAAGAGAGAACCAAAGGCGACTAGGCGATAATCAAGATTCGGGCTGTCAAATACTAGGGCTACGCCAACGATTGAAAGTGTCAGGAACCAGAAAAACACAGCAGTATTTAACGCACAACCATCCGACCGCACTCTGTGCAATCAGAGAAAACGCCTTCAGGGGTATTTTTTAAACGATCGGATTCCATAGCTGGCATGGTTGAAGGGCATCCTTTGCAATTATTTCCATCAAATTTAACAACGACGCTAGAACCAAAAGCTCCGCGAAGGCTTTCATAACGTTTCAATAATTCTGCATCTGTCGCATTAGCAGCCAGCTCTCTTCGCTCTACCGCTGCTTTCAAAGTTTCTTCTATTTCAGATTGTGCCACCGAGAGCTCTTCGCGTGCGGTAATTAGTTCCGTTTCTCTTGTCTCTATGCGTCCGCTTATTGAAATGATTTCTTTTTCTTGTGGGTCGACTTCTTCCATGAGTTCAAGGATTTTTTCTTCCAACTCATCTTGTCTCTCTTTGAGATGCCGGATTTCGGTTTCCAGACTTGTTGCTTCTTTCGGAGAGGTAATCATTCCTCCGTACAACTTTCCATCCAGTTCAGAAATTCGGCTCTCTACCGCCCCCACTTCTTGTTCACATCTCTTTTGGCGTTGCACTATCTCAAGTTGCTGAACGGAAAGCAATTGCTTCATATTGGACAGTTCTGCTAACTCGGTTTCTATTTGATTTACTTTCTCGCCTTCAGGTAGATTTTCTCTGCGGTGATGCAACTGTCTAAGAACAGTGTCTTCTTCCTGAACTGTAAATATGGACTCCACTCTGTCATCGTAGGTCAAGACTGCAGCCAGTACCACAAGAAAAGTGAAGACCTTTTCTTTAAGAGATTTTTCCGTGATCCCAAGACACAGTTTTTTCTGGCACTATCGTCACCACCGTTCGTTTCCGAGCGAGACTAGCCGCCGCATCATCAAGCATCTCTTCTGGGACTTCAGGTTGATTTCGCTTTATTACTTCACGAGCTATTTTTTCGACTTCTGCTGATTCCTCAGTCAATAGTGCGATTCCTTTAATCATTACGCCTCGTAAATTGTTGTATTCCAATCCATCTTCAAGCAGAACAGTGATGCGTGAATCGCGCTTGAGGTTAAGGATTTTTTGAGAAGAAGTGTAGGTTTCGAAAACAATTTTTTGATCAACTACCGCAAACCAGAGTGTAGATAAATGAATAGATCCATCACCGTTTAGTGTCCCCACTTGCAAACTTTTTTGCTCTTCTATGAACTCATCGATTTCTGTATCGCTCATGCGTACTTTTTCTCGAAGATTTTTATTCATATTTCCCCCTTCGTTATGAGTATCTTAAAGGCTATCTGGGCTGAAAAATGGCACATCCCGCCTGGGGGGGAGTCGGCGGGACGTGCGAGATATTTAGCCTGAATCTGAAGTTTCAAACTAAGTACTTGTTTGTATTAGAAAAGATTTCTTTTCTAACTAAATGAAATAATACTTGTTCTAATTAGCGGAGTCTTTATCTTACTAACGGTCAGATGTCACTTTTCTTCGCTATGTGCATAGCATCACATTGTGGTTAATGAGACTTTTCCCTCTGCTCTAGATCTGTCGCCGGAAGGGCGTCGTCAAATGGGTCTAGCTAAATGGAATCGTTATGGTGATGCTTTAGCAGCGTGGGTAGCTGAGCACGATTTTGGAGCTCCGCCCGCTGTTTATTCAAGGCTCCAAGAGCTCGTGAACGGGGGGGCTTTTGGCTACCACTACGAATTTGAGCGAGTTCTTGATTCATTCGCTCGCTGGTCAGAAGTGCGTCACAAGTGGGTTCCGAATCCGGAATTAGGCATTCTTACCGTAAATGTGATTCAAGGCATCTGGGCTTGTGTTGAAGCTTTTACTGAACCAGGAGATGGTGTTCTTTTCTCTACGCCTATTTATCCGCCTTTCTTCAATATTGGGCCGACGACAAATCGACGACCTATTGAGTGGTCTATGACTCACGATGACAATGGCTGGCATTATGACTTTGAGAAGTTAGAAAATCTTCTTGAAGCTGATTCCGGTATTCGTTTAATGGTTCTTTGTCATCCACATAACCCAACCGGGAATGTCTTAACAGAGGAAGAGCTTTCTCTTCTTGTTGATATAGCGCACCGTCACAACTTGATAATTGTTTCTGATGAAATACATGGAGACCTTGTTCATCCAGGAGCTGCTCATATCCCCATGCTCTCTATTTCTGGCGCAGATGATTGCACCGTCACAGTTACTTCCGGTATTAAAACCTTCGCCTTTGGAGGTATTCGTTGCGCAGTAGCTCAGACAGGCAGCAAAAAGATTTTTGATCAACTAAGTACCGTGCCCGCAGCCCTCTTAGGTGGCGCTAACCGCATGGGTGCTGAAGCCTCAATAACTGCGTGGGATACAGGAGAGGCTTGGGTGGATCAGATGAAAAATACTTTAGATTCAAATCGTCATCTCCTTTTCGATCGATTAAGTAAAGAGTTGCCAGCGATCAACATGCACCTGCCACAATCAACTTTTGTCGCTTGGTTAGATCTATCAAACTATGAACCAGGAGAACGCCCCGCGACTTGGATGCGTGGCCTAACGGGAGTAGCAGGACAGAACGGCCTTAATTTTGGATCTGAGGGTTCCGGACATTTACGTCTAACTTTTGGAACCTCTTCAGAAGTTCTCAACCAAATGATCGACCAAATGGTAGAAGGGTTGCCTGCTCTTTAAGTCTAAGGGGCTGCCGTAGTTGTCGTAGTACTAGTTGTCGTAGTGCTTTCCGTTGGTGCTTCAGTTGTTGTGGTTGTAGTTGGAGGAGCAGTCGGCACATTATCTGTACCCAAGCCACGTGCTTCTAGTTCGGCGATATGAGCAGCTTGTGTTCCACCCCCGTACCAACCATCTGCAGTTATTCCAAGAACTTCTTGCAAAGCTACAGTCTCATCACTTGGGCCCCATGCATAAGTGGCTAGAAGAATTGCTTCTTCATCGACTACTTCGTCTTCTAGATTTTCTGGAGGCGTAGTCACAGATTCAGAAGGAGCTTCAGAAGTCGTAGTCGTAGTCGTAGTCGTCTCCACCGCTACCGGTGAACTCTCAAGAGCAGCGACATCTGATTTAAGGTCAACGATCTCTTCTGTAAGAATTGCGACCTCGGAACGCAGAGTTTCTATCTCTCCGTCGTTTGAAGAGAAAAGACCACATCCTGTCGGCAAAACAACTAATGCGAAAAGTATGGTCAGAGATAATAGAAGACGTTTCATATCAATAGTCTGCCAGAGAAAGTGCGCCAAGACGACTCGCCCCTAAAAACCCTTATTTCTAAAGGTTTTATTCGCGTGGCCACCAATCATTTCCACAAAAAGATTCCGAAGAAGCAAGATCAGCCGTAAGAGTATAACCGTCTACCTCTGGCGACCAAGAAGTGACACCTATGACATAATCTCCTGTTTCGGAAGGAGTGAAATTGACTTCAGAAGATATTCCATAAAGGCCACTTCCCGAATCATCATTAGAAGCCACTAACACGTCGTCATAATAAACGCTCATCAAAGGATCAGAAATCGAATCCACACGGATACGTACATCGAAGCCGGCAGTCAAATTGACTTTGAAATAATCTACATCCATAGAAGAAAATATTCCCGTCGTTGATTCCCCTAAGTTGATTTCTGTGAATCCTTTAGTATCTGAAATAGGGATAAGCGGTAAGGACGAAACCACATGTATTTCTGATCCATTTGAATCTGGACCCACTCCAACATTCACAAAGTACGTTCCCGGGTCTAACTGTGTTTTCACTGTTTCGGGGCCATCGTAATAATCGTCAACAACGAAATAATTTAATTCGTTTGACTCTGAGTAGTTCTCTGATTCTTCTAAATAGTCGTACGAATCTATTCCATTGTCAGTCAGCGGTGCCTCACCGTAAAGAGTGCTTATTTCAATCCAAAGGTCTGCATTCTGTGTCGGAGTCGCTGTCGCTTCAAATGCAGTGTTGGGGTCTTCTATCGTGAGCAAGAATTGAACTGATTGGGTAGCTGTAAGTGTGGTTGGCTTACTGATACCAATAACCGCTTTCTGATCGGTAGATAAACCATCTGGAATTCCTATTAGCGGCAGAGTTCCTGCTTCTAATTCTCTTAGGCCTTCTAACGCATCTGCGGCAGAGAGTACGAGAGCAAAGTTTGCTTCGGTGAATCCTCCGAGACCAGATATGCCTATAAGGTCTCCTTCGCTATCGACCAGAGCTCCGCCGCTTTGGCCACCGGCAATTAGTGCATCCGTTTGGAGAAATTCAAGACCGGAGCATCGGTTGCTTCGTGTCCGACTCACGATTCCTGACGTTATAGAAGGAATAGGCTGAGACTCGCTCTCTCCTGGAAACCCGATGAGGAATACTTGTTCTCCTGGATTCATTTTTTTAGACACTAAAGAAAGACTAGGAAGGTCGGTCTGGAAGGGACCCACCAAAGCGAGATCTCTGACCCAATCTCTGGCATACACAGGAACCGAAGCATGATTTTTATTATCGGACCAGATTCGTACTGTCGGATGTAGAGAAACTACGTGTGCGTTTGTTAGTACGTAACCGTTTGACAAGATGATGCCACTTCCTGTTCCATCCGGTGTGTCTATATAAACAAGAGAAGACGATATTGAGTCGTAAATATTTGCTGGTGAAAGTGTGAGTTCTTCGGCTGCGTCAGACTCGACTTGTTGAGTAGTTGTTGAAGGTATTTCGGCCATGACGTTGGGGTCTGAAATGTCTTTACTTCCGCAAGCACTTACGACAATGAAGAAAGACACTGCAACTAGTAATAAATTCTTCTCTTTGGAAAAGTTTTTCTTCATTTCTCTCATTTCAATATTCTCCTCACTGAAGAAACACTATGGGCGTTGAAGTAACATTAGGTACACAGGCAAGGAGAAGTGTTGCATATGAAAGAATTTTCAGATCAGGTTGCTCTTGTTACGGGATCCACCAGTGGAATCGGAGAGGCTACCGCTAAACGTCTTGTTGCACTTGGAGCAAAAGTGATGCTTAACTCCTCAACCAGCATCAGTGAGGGAGAAAGCCTGGCTTCAGAGCTAGAAGGTGCTTCCTACCATCAAGCAGATATAAGCAGTGAAGACGAGTGTAGAGAATTGGTTGATACGACGATCGAAACTTTTGGACGGTTGGATATTTTAGTGAATAATGCAGGTTTCACTTCAGTAATCCCTCATGCCGATCTAGATGGCGTAACCGAAGAAGTATTTCGAAGAATTATTGATGTAAATATTTTTGGTACTTGGTATTTGAGCCGAGCTGCCGTCCCAGTACTGAAAGAAAACGGATCTGGAAACATCGTAAACATCTCCTCTATCGCCGGGCTTCGACCAGTAGGGAGTTCAATTCCGTATTCCATCTCTAAAGCAGGTGTCAACCAGATGACAAGATTGATGGCGAACGTGCTTGGCCCAGAAATTCGAGTCAATGCGGTAGCTCCTGGTTTAGTTGAAACTCCTTGGACCGAGTCTTGGGATACTCTTCATGCGGCCGTAGCCGCGCGCTCTCCTATGAAACGTTCAGCTACTGCGGAAGATTGCGCTGAGGCTGTGCTTGGCATTTTGAGAAATACTTATCAGACCGGTGACGTTGTTGTTGTAGATGGCGGCCTTACCTTAAGTTGAGAGTTCAAGAGGCATACAGTTTTTTATATCTGTCTTTCGTTTCTGCATGATTAACGAGAGGTTCGGGATACCCCACTTCTTTACGTAATGACGGATCCGGGTCATGAATTTCTCTGGCGGAACACGCTTCCAATTCTGGGATCCAACGTTTTATGTAGTCTCCATTTTTGTCAAATCTTTCGCTTTGACGGATTGGGTTAAATATTCGATGCGGGTTGAAATCGGTTCCTGTTCCTGCCGCCCATTGCCAATTGAGTTGATTAGATGCCACGTCACCATCGATTAAGTGATCCATGAAATGTTTTGCTCCTAGACGCCAGTCCATGTGCAAATCTTTCGTGAAAAAGGAGGCAGTTACCATGCGAGCCCTGTTGTGCATGAATCCTTCGGTCAATAATTGCCGCATCCCGGCATCCACTAGTGGGTAACCCGTTCTGCCCTCTTTCCAAGCCTTGTATTGAGTGGCATTACTTATCCATTTAAAGTTTCGCGGCCGGTAATCTTGTTTTGCACTATCTGGTCGACTGTTTAGTACTTGTAAGAAAAAATCTCTCCAACACACCTGGCGAACAAAAGATTCATCTTCGGCATCATTTGATAGGACAGCGACTTCTAATGGGGAGATGCACCCAAAATGTAAATATGGGGAGAGCCGAGAAGTTCGGTCACTTGCGAGGTCGTTGTGGAGATCGGAATAGTTTTCAAGATTTTCCGTGATCCAACTTTGCATACGCTTTTGACCAAGTTTTTCGCCTCCGTTCATTCGGGAATGTTTTTCTATTGAAAAGAATTTCTTATGGGTTTCGAAACTTTTCTTATCTCTTTCGATTGGCGAAAGATTCTTGGGCTTTGGAAGAACTTCTCTCCATTCTTTCTGGTTCCATTTGCGGTAATACGGTGAGAAAATTTTATATTCTTCTTTCGAAGGAGGAGTAAGTATCCCAGGTTCAACTACAGCTACACCTTCATGAATTTCTAAAGATGCACCTATTTTTTTTGCCTTATCGCTGAGGTTGTTTTGGCGTTTCTTTGACAGGCTGCTGTAGTCCTTTGCGATATGAATTGTTGATGCTTTTTTTTCTTTCGTAAAGTTGATAACTTCTTCTACCCATTTCCCGTTCCTCAAGAAGAGAGTCGATCCAAGGTCACCTAGTCCGTCTTGTAAGTCTTCTAGGGATTCGAGCAGGAAAGTCAT
>Ga0208130_1000381_pt1 | contig 23345 bp, 25 predicted proteins | sample ETNtaG_31_FD_185771 | JGI IMG/M metagenome (GOLD analysis project Ga0208130, IMG submission 185771) | Marine microbial and viral communities from oxygen minimum zone, Eastern Pacific Ocean - ETNP201310SV78 (SPAdes) (version 2) | ecosystem: Environmental > Aquatic > Marine > Oceanic ... | reverse complement strand
ACAAGTTAGGGATGAATTTATAAATCACGCTAAAAAATTTAAAATTTAAAAAAAAACTTCCATTATTGTTAATAATTTGCTGTATATGTATATTCAAAAATCGAGGGGTTTCTTGATGAATAACTTCAAATTTGTGGATGTGTATATTTCACAAAATAATTATAACTTTTAACTAAGAGAAAATAAAATGAGCGATGTAGGAATTTCATCTATTGCAGGGTATTTACCCCGTTTAAGACTTTCAAAAAAAACTGTTGCACAAGCCAACTCTTGGATAGCACCAAACCTAATGGGTAAGGGAAAGGGAACAAGGTCAATGGCAAATTGGGATGAAGATAGTGTAACAATGTCAGTTGAGGCTATTAGGAGAATTCTTGGAAAGGATGATGATAGGTCTCATGTTGATAGTTTATTTTTTGCCTCTACCACAATGCCTTTTGTTGACAGACTAAATTCAGGAATAATAAGGGCTGCGTTAACTTTAGAAGAGGAAACTGAATGTATAGACATATCCTCCACGCTTAAATCAGGAACAACTGCTCTTATTCAGGCATTAGATAAGGTAAAAAGCGGAAGTAGTAATTATTCAATTGTTTCGGCATCTGATAAAAGAAAGGCTAGATCTGCAAGTTCCCAAGAGCTTGATTTTGGTGATGGGGCCGTTGCTATTGCAGTTGATAATAATAATCTAATAGCAAAATACATTAATAGTTCATCTTTAAGTATTGATTTTATTGATCATTTTAGACAACCAAATGAAGAATTTGATTATAATTGGGAAGAAAGATGGATTAGAGATGAGGGATATTTAAAAATAGTACCAAAAGCTATAGAGGAGTTATTTTCCAAAGCTAATATATCAGGATCTGATATAGATTATTTTATTCTACCTAGTGTTTTTCCTAGGGTTGATCAAATGATTGCAAAAAAATGCGGTATAAATCCAGAAAATGTCGTTGATAATCTTGCTTTATCAACAGGCGATACTGGTTCTGCACACTCTTTGTTGATGTTTGCAAGTATTCTAGAGAAAGCAAATCCCGGAGAAAAAGTACTTATTAGTAGTTTTGGTGGTGGTTCAGATGCAATTTTATTTGAAGTAACTGATAATATTAAGGATTATAAACCTGAGCAAACTATTGAAAGTCTTTTAAATAGTGGTGTTGAGGAAAACAATTATATGAAATACCTAACTTTTAACGATCTTGTTAAGTGGGAGAAAGGTATGAGAGGTGAACAAGACCGTAAAACAGCCCTAACAACTTTATATCGTCATAATGACGCTATTATGGGCCTAGTGGGAGGTAAATGTACAAAAACTGGAACTATTCAATATCCTGCATCTCCTATATCTGTAAGTCCAAATAGTCCTGATCTTAACACTCAAGAACCATATAAATTTGCTGAAAAGAAAGCTAAAATTCTATCTTGGTCAGCAGATTACCTATCTTTTTCAGTAAATCCGCCTAATCATTATGGTGTGGTTGATTTTGAAGAAGGGGGAAGAATAATGGTTGATTTTACTGATGTTGAAAAGGGTGATATTGATTCTGGTATGGACGTAAAAATGGTTTTTAGGGTAAAAATTGTTGATGAAATTAGAGGTTTTACTAGATATTTTTGGAAAGCAATACCAGTTTAATTTTTATAAATTTTATAATATAGTTAATTTTTAAATATACGGAGATATTCATGGCTACTGGAATTAGAGATAAAGTTGCAATACTTGGAATGGGATGTTCAAAATTTGGAGAACGTTGGGATGCAAGTCCGGAAGATTTAATGGTTGAGTCTTATGTTGAGGCTATGGAAGATGCCGGAATAGAACCAAATCAATTAGATGCTGCTTGGTTTTCTCACCATATCGATGATATTGGTGCTGGAAAAGGTGGTACCCCAATGTCAATTGCCTTAAGACTTCCTAATATTGCTGTTACCCGAGTAGAAAACTACTGTGCATCAGGCTCTGAAGCTTTCAGAGGAGCTGTTTATGCTGTAGCAGCTGGTGCAGCTGATATAGCAATTGCTGTTGGAATGGAAAAACTAAAGGATACTGGTTTTGGTGGCTTATCCCCAACAAATTATGGAACATTGACTCCTCAAATTGGACCATCTGGCTCAGCTCCTGGAAATTTTGCTCAATTAGCATCTGCTTATAGAGCAAAACACGGTGTTTCTGCAGAAGATTTAAAAAGGGCTATTGCTCATGTTTCAGTAAAAAGTCATGCAAATGGAGCAAAAAATCCAAAAGCTCACCTCCAAAAAGAAGTAACTGAAGAACAAGTTCTGAATGCACCAATGATTGCCGAACCTCTTGGTTTATTTGATTGTTGTGGAGTTTCTGATGGAGCCGCCGCCGCTATAGTAACAACACCTGAAATTGCAAAAAGTTTAGGTAAAGATAATATAATATCTGTTAAAGCTCTTCAGTTAGCAGTATCTAACGGTCTTGAAAATCAACATAATAGTTGGGATGGATCATATTTTCATACTGTAAGAGTTGCTGCAAAAAAAGCTTATGCCGAAGCCAATATAACCAAGCCTCGTGAGCAAGTTTCAATGATGGAAGTTCATGATTGTTTTTCTGTTACTGAATTAGTCACAATGGAAGATTTGTTTATTTCTGAAGAGGGCAATGCCGTAAAAGATGTTATGGATGGTTTTTATGATGCTGATGGAAAGGTCCCATGTCAGATTGATGGCGGTCTTAAGTGTTTTGGTCATCCAATAGGTGCCTCAGGTTTAAGAATGCTCTACGAAATGTATTTACAACTTCAAGGAAGAGCTGGCGAGAGACAATTAAGCAATCCATCAATTGGACTTACTCACAATTTAGGCGGTCAACCTGCCAATAATGTATGTTCTATTGCAATAATTGGCGCTCTAGATACCTAATTATTTTTTTCAGCCAAATACCCTGAGTAATTTGGCTGATCAATACTTAGTTTCTCCATAGTAGTCTTATAGAGATGGTCAATTAGATCATTATCTTTGATATTGATTTCATCATTATTAATTTTTTCACACAATATTCTATTTAACTCTTTCAAATCACCATCAATTTTTAATATTTCGGCAAGTCTTTTCCTTTCTTTGGAATTATTTTCTTCTTCTAAACTTAATTGTCTTAAAATTATATTTAAAGAATTTTTTGCAACATGTGCATGAAATCGTTTCTGTCCTTTTAGCTCACTTATTACATCATTTTCTATGTAATTTATTATAGAAATAATCAATTCTTCTTTTGATGGGGGGTTATTCATCAATAAACTCCTTTGTTATTAGCCTAAGTAAATCAATTTCAGTTTCAGAGGACCTTCTTCCAATTGCAGCTCTATCAACACTTTTGTCATAGCCGGATTTATAAGCATCATACATTTTTAAACACATAATACCCCATTTTAATGTTCCTAATACTTCCCAAAACTGTAAAGATTTTTTATTAATTTTAAATCCTGAGTTTTTTTCATAAGAATTATAAAAGTCTTTTCTTTTTCCAAAACCACCCACAGGATTATTTATTCTTCCAAATCTCCAACTATTTACGCATATCCAAGCAAGGTCTTCGTGAGGATCGCCAAGATGTAAAAGTTCCCAATCTAATATTGATTTAACGCCAGATGTTTTAGACATAAGTATATTTCCATTACGAAAATCTCCATGTAACAAATAAGGCTTTATATTAATTGGTATATTTTCCTCTAACCACTTAATGCTAAAATCAAAAACAGGAATACTAAGATTATAATTTTTATATATCTCTTTATATTTTACTAACTCATCAGCCGCTTCAGATTTTTGTATATTATTTAATTTTTGATAATTAATCGAATGTATCTTTGATAGATATAGGCCACATTGTTCGGACAAATTTACATCTTTATTTTTAAGAAAATTTTCATCTACAATTTTATTACCAAGTGCTACTCCATCAATAAATTCCATAAAAAAACCTTCACCCAAATCAGAATTAGAATCTGTCGAATACAAAACCTTAGGAACTGGAACTTTAGCCTCATAGGCAGCCATCATTACATCTGACTCTATTTTTAATGATAATGGAGGGTATTTATTATCAATATTCCTCATTCCTTGAAAATGTCTTCTTAATACTATTTTTTTTTCTTGTGATGTATTGTTGTATTTTATTATCCAGGTTTCATTACTAGAGCCTCCTGGCAATTTATCAATTTCAAAAATTGAATTAAATTTTCCATCTTTTGATATCAAGAAATCTTTTATAGTTTTTTCTGTTTTATTCATTTTTCTATTTAATAATAGTTTTTTTCATAAGTTATTTTATGATACAAAGTTATTATGACAAAGAATAAAGACAAAAATGTAAATTTAAAGCCTGGTTTTTTTTCAAAAATTAGAACTTACTTTTTAACTGGTATTGTTGTTGCTGCTCCAATAACTGTTACTGGATGGGTCGCTATTTGGTTTGTGCAAGCAGTAGATGGATGGTTTTCTCCATTTGCTCCAAAAAGTTACAATGATCTCCCTTTTAACATACCTGGGCTTGGAATTATTTCTGCTTTTATTATCTTAACTATACTAGGTGCTCTAACAACTAATTTCTTTGGAAGAACCATAATTGGATATGGTGAACGATTAGTTGATCGCTTACCAATTATTAGAAATATATACGGTACTTTAAAACAAATATTTCAAACAATTGCTTCAAAATCTTCTAATAACTTTCAAAGAGTTGTAATGCTTGAGTATCCAAAAGAGGGGTGCTGGGCTATTGCATTTGTAACAACTGAAGCAAAAGGTGAAATTGCTAAAAAACATGAAAATGAAATGCTTTGTGTCTTTCTTCCAACAACACCTAATCCAACATCTGGCTTTTTATTATTTGTTCCTAAAGACAAGGTGATTGAACTTGATATGTCTGTTGAAAGTGCGGCAAAATTAATAATTTCAGCTGGTTTAGTTATGCCTGAAAAGAAAGACTAACCAGCCTCTAAATATTTGAGAGCCTCTTCTTTATTAAATAAATGAAGTAAAATCTCTAAATTTTTTCCTCTTTCTGTTTTCCCTAAAATATCGCTATCAATAATAAAATTTGCATCGTTTTTTGCTAATTCTAATAACTCTCTATCAATATTTAAATTTGCTATTTTAAAATAGGGTAAACCAGATTGCTTTACTCCAAGTATTTCACCAGCACCTCTTAGAATTAAGTCTTCCTCTGCTATAACAAATCCATCATCAGTGTTTCTTAATGTTTCTATTCTTTTTTTAGCATTTTCTCCCAGTGGAGACTTATATAATAGCAGACAACTTGACAACTTATCACTTCTTCCAACTCTCCCTCTTAATTGATGGAGCTGTGATAAACCAAATCGTTCTGAGTGCTCTATGATCATAAATGTTGCATCAGGTACATCAATTCCAACTTCAATAACTGTTGTGGCGACTAAAATCATTTTTTTACCATATTTAAATTCATTCATTACTTTTTCTCGATCTTCAATTTTCATCTTTCCATGAACTAATGCTACTTTATCTTTATAAATTAAATTTAGTTGATGAAATCTATCTTCTGCAGCCGCCAAATCAATTTTTTCTGACTCTTCAATTAGAGGACAAACCCAATAAGTTTTTTCATCGATATTTATTAGTCTTTCAATAGAATCAATAACTTCATCAATTTTATCAATTGGCTTTGCAATTGTTTTTATTGGTTTTCTTCCTTTGGGTTTATCTAAAAGCCTAGAAACCTGCATTGACCCAAATGCGGTAAGTTCAAGGGTTCTTGGGATTGGTGTTGCGCTCATTATTAGAATATCTGGAGGATAATCCTTGCTTTTAGAGGTTAAGGATAGCCTTTGATGAACACCAAAACGATGTTGTTCGTCAATTATAACCAATCCTAGGTCATTAAAAATTACCTTTTCTTGAAAAAGAGCATGTGTACCAATAATTATATCAATTTTACCTTCCTTAAGATCATTAAGTACTTTTTCTCTGTCTTTTTGTTTTGTCTTTCCTGTTAAGATACTGACATTAATATTTGATTTTAAACATAAATCTTTGATACTCTCGTAATGCTGTCTTGCAAGTAATTCAGTTGGTGCCATCATTGCTCCTTGTTTTAATGAACCAGCTACGTGAAAAAGGCCAGCAAGTGCAACAATAGTTTTTCCTGATCCTACATCTCCTTGAAGTAATCTTATCATCCTATCAGGTTTGCATAAATCATTTGATATCTCATCAATTGAGACTTTCTGTGAGTTAGTAAGTTCAAATGATAAATTATTTAATAATTCTTTAACTAGTTGATTTTTATCATTTATTATCTGACCTCTAGGTGCTTCAAAGTTTTTTGCAATTAACGCTAAAGATAATTGATTTGCTAATAACTCGTCATACGAAAGTCGTTGTTTTGAGATATTTTGATGATCCAAGTCTTGTGTGCTTTGAGGATTATGACAATCTTTAATTGATTTTGAAAATGTTGGCCATTTCATTCTTTTTATAAGCTCTTTGTCATGCCATTCAGGTAAATCTGGAACCATATTTATAGCTTTTTTTATGTAGTTTCTGATTACTTTATTTGATAAACCCTGAGTTAGTCTATAAACAGGCTCAATATCTTGAAAATCATCTACTTCTTGATTTTTTACAATATGTTGGGGATGTATGATTTGTTTTCTATTTTTATAGGTTTCAATTTTACCACTAATAGTTGCATTTGAACCAACAGGAAGTATATCTTCTAAATATTGTTTTCTGGCATTAAACCAAATTAAATCAACTTCTCCAGTTTCATCTATACAGGTTATTTTATAAGGTAATCCTCTTCTTCTTGATGGAGAATGCTTTGAAACTGTTATATCTATTGTTACAATTCTATCATTTTCAGCAGAAACAACTGTAGGTTTATAACTCCTATCAATAATATTATTTGGAAGGTGCCATAAATAATCAACAATATTTTCACCAATTAAATATTTTAGTTTTATTTTTAACCTTGGTCCTATACCTTTCGTAGTTTCTATAGGTTTAAATAATTTATCTAGAATCTTTGGTCTCATTACTCTATTAAAGTACAAATTATGGAAAAAAACACAGAAATAATTAGAAAAAAAATTTTATTTCGTTCTTGGCATCGCGGAACTAAAGAAATGGATCTTGTTTTAGGAACTTATGCTGATAATAATTTATCAAGTATGTCATATGATGAGTTGATGCATTTCCAAAGCTTTTTGAATTTATCTGATCCCGATTTGTATAAATGGTTAATTTCTGAAGAAAAAGCTTTCCCTGAGGAATTTAGAGATTTAATTGAAGATATAATTCTTAAAACAAATTCTTAGGTCAAAAATGAATAATTTAAAAGAAATTCTTTCAAAGGAATTTTATTCTAATCTAAATAATATCTCTCATTTAGGTGAGGTTCCTGAGGGCTCAGAATCATTACTGGTTAATGAAATATCTAAGAATATAGATAATAATATTTTTATTATAGCCAGGGACTTAAAAAGATATCAGCAAATTAAAGATGGGCTCGATTATTTTGTAAATAAAGATGTTTTATTTTACCCTCAGTGGGATTGCGTTCCATATGATAGAATTTCCCCAAATAAATTAATTACTTCTAAACGTTTAGAAACCCTATCTATTTTATCAAATGAAGAATGCAAAAATAAGATTATTTTAACTACTATTCAGGCCTCATGCCAAAGAACATTATCAATAAATGAAATTAAAAATAAATTTATTTCATTAAAACCTGGCGAAATTGTGGATATAGACAATTTATTAAGTTTCTTTGTAAATAATGGCTATACAAAAACCTCAACTGTTAGAGAACATGGTGAATTTTCTATAAGAGGGGGAATAATTGATTTTTTTTCACCTTTAAATAACCCTATAAGGCTAGACTTATTTGGTAATAATATAGAGTCTATAAAATCCTTTGACTTAATTTCACAGAGATCTATTGAGTTATTGAAAGAGGTTTTAGTTTATCCAGCCTCAGAAATTGCTCTCAATGATAAGACTATAGAAAATTTTAGAATTAATTTTAATAAAAAATTTGGATCTCAAAAAGAAAAAATTAAAATTTACGAAAGTATTTCTGAAGGAATTTCCTACCCTGGTATGGAGCATTGGCTTCCTTTTTTTTATGATAAAACTAATACAATTTTTGACTACACTAATGATCCAGTAATCATATTAGATCATCTTTATGAAAATTCATTAGAGGATTTTCTTTTAACAGTTAACGATCATTTCCAATCTAGAAAAGAATATGATGAAAATAAATTGTCAAAGATTGAAAATAAATATTTTTCTATTGAACCTTCATACCTCTATCAAGAAAAAGAGGAATATGAAAAAAACTTAGATTCAAAAAACTGTTTTCAAATTAGTCCTTTTAAGAAGCCAAAAGCAATAAACTTAAATGGAAAAGTTTCTTCAAAATATTCGAATATTAAATCACAAAGAAATGACTCCTCAAGTTATAAAGAGTTAAAAAAAGATATTGATAGCTATATCAGAGAAAACAAAAAAATTATCTTTGCCTGCTCAAGTGTTGGTTCAAGTGAAAGAGTTGCCAAAATATTAATTAATAATGGTGTTTTAAATCATTTAGAAAACTTAGATTCCTTCAATGATATTAATCAAGGTAATATCTATATAACCGTTTTAAATTTAAATAACGGATTTCATTTTGAAGATTATATTTTTATTTCTGAGCAAGATATTTTTGGTGAAAAATTTTATAGACCACGCATTATTAGAAAAGCAGAGAATTTTATTAGAGAAATATCTAGTGTAATGCCTGGTGATGCTGTTGTTCATGTTGACCATGGAATAGGAAGATTTCAAAATTTATCAACACTTGAAATTAATAATGCAAAGCATGAATGCCTTTTAATTAAGTATGCCAATGATGATAAATTATATCTTCCAGTTGAAAATATTGAAGTTTTGTCAAGATATGGATCCGAAATATCAGATCAAATGCTTGATAAACTTGGTGGTTTATCTTGGACAACAAGAAAAGAAAATTTAAAGAAGAAAATAAAATTTTTAGCAGAAGAGCTAATTTCAGTCGCTGCCAAACGTCAGCTGTCTAAGGCTGAAATGTTAAATGTTCCAGAAGACTTTTATGAGGAATTTTGTTCAAGATTCTCATTTGAGGAAACAAATGATCAATTAAATGCAATAAATGATGTTCAAAATGATCTTGAAAAGGGACTTCCAATGGATAGATTAATTTGTGGGGATGTAGGTTTTGGAAAAACTGAGGTTGCTCTTAGAGCTTCATTTTTGGCCGCTATGAGCGGGAAACAAGTTTCTTTATTAACTCCTACTACTTTGCTAGCAAGACAACATTTTGAAACATTTAAAGATAGATTCAAGGGTTTTCCAATTAATATTTCAGAATTATCTAGATTAACCCCAAAAAAAGAAAGTGTAATTACAGGAATTAACTCTGGATCCTGTGACATAGTAATAGGTACACATTCTTTATTAGGTGAAAAAATTAGTTTTAATGATTTGGGTCTTTTGATTATTGATGAGGAACAACATTTTGGTGTTAAGCATAAGGAAAAAATTAAAAAACTAAGAGATAACATTCATGTTCTTACATTAACAGCAACACCAATTCCAAGAACTCTTCAATTAGCTATGACAGGTGTAAGGGACCTATCAATAATTGCATCACCACCAATTGATAGAAGAGCTATAGAGACTTATGTTTTTCCAAACGATCCATTGGTAGTTAAGGAGGCATTATTAAGAGAGCGACATAGAGGGGGTCAGAGCTTTTATGTTGTTCCAAGAATTTCTGATATTGAGGATATTGAGGAATATTTAAAAGAATTTGTTCCTGAGATTAATTATATAACTGTTCATGGTCAGATGCCTTCAAAACAAATAGAGGACAGAATTAATGATTTCTATATGGGTTCATATGACGTTTTAATTTCAACAACAATTATTGAGTCCGGCTTAGATATTCCAAATGCTAACACATTAATAATACATAGATCAGATATGTTTGGTTTATCTCAATTATACCAAATAAGGGGTAGGGTAGGACGATCAAAAGTAAAAGCTTATGCTTACCTTACTTATAAAGAACATAAAAAACTTGGAAAGAAGGCCCTAAAAAGACTTGAGGTTCTTCAGTCTCTTGATTCACTGGGGGCTGGTTTCAATCTAGCAAGCTATGATCTTGAGATACGTGGATCTGGTAATTTACTTGGTGAAGAACAATCAGGACAAATAAAGGAGGTTGGTATTGAGCTTTATCAAAATATGCTTGAGGAAACTATTGAAGAGTTAAAAAATACAAATCAAAAAAATAATAATAATCAATGGTCACCAAAGATATCCTTGCCTTTATCTGTTTTGATACCTGAAGATTACATATCAGATTTAACTATAAGGATGGAAATATATAAAAGGTTATCATCAATTTCTGTAGAGGAAGAAATAGATGAAATTGCTGCAGAATTAATTGATAGATTTGGAATCCTTCCCAAGGAAGTTGAAACATTAATCGATACAATAAGTTTGAAGAATTTATGTAAAAAAACAAATATAGAAAAGATTGATTGCGGAAAGAGTGGTTTTTTAATTTCTTTTAAAAACAATACTTTTTCAAACCCTACAGAGCTTGTTAAATATATTAATAGTAATAAGAGTTATATAAGTATTAGGCCAGATCAAAGATTATTTGTTAAGCTTAATCAAGAAAAGGAAAATATAATTGATTTTATTAAATCCGTAGTTATGGATTTTGTGAAAATGATTGAAAACTAATTAGAATTTATATGTTTTAAAAGTTTAACCAATGATTCAACTGATTGAGACCCTGTAAGGGTAATACCATCATTTATTACATAAGTTGGAACACCCATAACTCCATTTTCTCTATTTTTTCTCTCTTCTTCAATTACATTTTCATTATCTTTGTTTTCTAAAAATTTATTTCTAATTATTTCTTTGTCTAAACCTGATTCTTCGGCGATTTCTATTAATGTGTCAATATTACTTATATCTTTAGATTTTTCAAAATATGCCTTGAATAGATTTTCAACCACCTCTGTATGACAATCATATTCTTTAGACCAAAAAATTAATTTATGACTATTAAATGTATTAGGAATTATATCTAACTTATTGCTTATAATAGATATTCCTGATTTTAAGGCTTCGCTTTTAATTCTTTCCTTCATACTACTATGATGATCTTCATTAAATTTTCTTGATATATATTCTTTTCTATTAACACCTTCTTTTGGAAAATCTGGGTTTAATTGAAATGTTGAGTATATAAATTTTACCTCTACATCCGGAACAAGGCTTAATGCTTTATCAAAGTTTCTTTTTCCGATATAGCACCATGGACAAATAGTATCTGAAATAACATCAATTTTTATCATTATTTTCTCTTAATTTTGTAGCTTAATCTTGCTTATTGTAAAATCTAAAGGCATAACTGTCTATAATGGAAATAAAATCATCATATTTAGTAGACAGTCATTGTCATTTGAATTTTAAAGACTTTAATGATGACTTTGATAAAGTCTTATTAAGGGCTCAAGAGTCAAATGTAAGGGTAATGGTTTCAATTTCAACTGAATTAGATGAGATTGATAAAATTATTAATATATCTGAAAAATATGACAATATTTATTGTACTGTAGGCGTTCATCCACATTCAACTAATATAGATAATCAAATAGATGAAGATTTTCTTGAAAAAAAATCTAAAAACTCAAATGTAATTGGAATAGGGGAGACAGGTCTCGATTTTTACTATGAAAATTCTAAAAAAGAAGATCAGATTAAAAGTTTTAAAAAACATATAAATGTCTCTAGAAATACTCAACTTCCAATCATTATTCATACTCGTGATGCTGACGATGAAACATGCTCTATTTTGGAAGAAGAGACTAAAAAGGGTAAATTTCCAGGAATTATTCATTGTTTTACTGCGGGTGAAGATTTAGCAAGACGTGTTATCGATCTAGACTTTTATATATCTTTATCAGGGATAGTAACATTCAAAAATGCCGAAAAATTAAGAGAAACTATCAGAAATATCCCATTAGAAAGGCTAATAGTTGAAACTGACTCTCCATATTTATCACCTGAGCCAATGAGAGGAAAAAGAAACGAACCTTCGCATGTTGTTCATACAGCAAAATATTTAGCAAACTTTTATAATGTAGATGAAGATGATTTTTTTGCATTAACAACAAATAATTTCTTTAAAATTTTTAAAAAAGCAAAAAGGCCTCTTAATGAACAATAAAATTATAGTTACTGTACTAGGCTGCGGCTCATCTGGAGGTGTTCCAAGGATAGATGGTGACTGGGGTAATTGTAATCCAGATGAACCAAAAAATTTAAGATCTAGATGTTCTTTATTAGTTCAAAAATTTAATGACCTAGGTGATGTTACTACTGTTTTGATCGATACTTCGCCAGATTTAAGAAATCAATTGTTAAAAACCAATGTAAAACAGATTGATGCGGTACTGTATACTCATGATCATGCTGATCAATCTGGTGGTATTGACGATCTAAGGATTTTTGCTCTTAGAAAAAGAAAAAGAGTTCAAGTTTATATAGATAATGAAACTGCATCTAGACTAATACCTAGATTTAGTTATTGCTTTAACACACTTGAAGATAAGGTTTATCCGGCAATTCTGGAAAAAAATACTATTATTCCTTTTGAGGACTTTATAATAAGTGGACCTGGTGGGGATATAAAATTTCTTCCATTTCTTCAAAAACACGGAAAAATTGACTCTTTAGGGTTTAAATTTAACAATATTGCTTATTCAAGTGATGTTGTAGATTTTTATCCTGAAAGTTTTGATGTGCTTAATAATTTAGATTATTGGATTGTTGATGCTTTAAGATATGATCCTCATCCAACACATGCTCATCTTGACCTTACGTTAGAGTGGATAAGTAGCCTTAATGTTAAGAGAGGAATACTTACAAACCTTCATATTGATCTTGATTATAACGATTTAAAAGAAACATTACCCAATCATATTGAACCAGCTTTTGATAATTTAACTTTTGAGGTAGATCTTTAGATATATTATTTATACATAATATATATTATGCGCATTACTATGATTAAATTTATAACGAAAAGAATACTTATAGCCATACCTACTCTTCTAATTATAGTTGCTTTTAGCTTTTCAATGATGAGAGTTGCACCTGGTGGACCATTTACAAATGAGAGAGCATTACCACCGGAAATAGAGAGAAATATTAAAGCAGCTTATAATCTTGATAAACCTGTTTATGAACAATTTTATATCTATATTAAAAACTTAACAAAAGGTGATTTTGGCCCCTCTTTTAAATATAAGGACTTCTCTGTTAAGGAGTTGATTCTAAATGGATTACCAGTAAGTGTTACTTTAGGCTTATCCTCGATAATAATTTCATTATTTATAGGATCATTATTAGGCATAATTGCCGCTATTAACAGAAATACTATCTTTGACTACTCAGTTATGGGTGTTTCTTTAGTCGGTATATGTGTACCAAGCTTTGTAATGGCACCGCTATTATCGTTGTTTTTTAGTCTATATTTGGGAATTTTACCAACATCTGGTTGGAATAATGGCAATATATTGAATCTTATTTTACCAATAACAGCATTATCATTACCTCAAATCGCAGTAATTTCTAGGATGATGAGAGCAAGTACTATTGAAGTATTGAATTCAAACTTTATACGAACCGCTAAGTCAAAAGGCTTAAATCAATCATATATTATAAGAAAACATGTAATTAGAGCCTCAATTTTACCAATTATTGAGTATTTGGCTCCTGCCTCAGCAGGTTTAATGACTGGATCAATAATAATCGAACAAATTTTTGGTTTACCTGGGATAGGAAGATATTTCGTTGTGGGTGCATTACAGAGGGATTATACATTAGTAAGTGGAGTTTTAATTTTATACGCTTCCTTGTTGATATTTTTAATATTAATTACTGATATTATTAGAGCAATTTTAGATCCCAGGGTCAAAATTTAAGACTATGAATAAAAATAATATAAAAATAGTCGAAGATTACGCAAATATTAAAGGAAGATCTCTTTGGGTTGATGCCAGAAGAAGGTTGTTTCAGAACAAGGCTGCTGTTGTTTCTTTAATTTTACTTTTTTTTGTTGCTTTTTTATCGTTTTTTGGTCCTTTTTTCCTAAAATATAGCTTTAGTGATACTGATTGGAATTCAATATATTACCCCCCTAGCCTCATCAATGGGCATTTTCTCGGAACTGACGGAAACGGGAGGGATTTATTGGTAAGGATTTTATATGGAGGAAGATTAAGCTTAAGTATTGGTGTTTTAGCAACACTTGTTAGTGTTTTTATCGGTGTTATCTACGGTACTATCGCGGGATATTTTGGTGGAAAATTAGACATATTTATGATGAGAGTTGTCGAAATTTTATATGCAATGCCCTATTTAATTTTTGTTATTATTCTAATGGTAGTTTTTGGAAGAAATATTTATTTTCTTTTTATTGCTATAGGTGCTGTTGAATGGTTAACAATGGCAAGAATAGTAAGAGGACAGACTATATCATTAAAAGAAAAAGAGTTTATTGAAACAAGTAAAGCTCTTGGTCAAACTAACTTTATGATTATATGGAAGCATATAATACCAAATTTAGCTGGTCCTATAATTGTATACATTACTCTTATGGTACCATCTGTAATTATTTTAGAGAGTTTTTTATCGTTTCTTGGCTTAGGTGTTCAAGAACCATTAACATCCTGGGGTGTTTTAATTTCAGAGGGTTCGAGAGAAATGGAAACAGCTTGGTGGTTATTAATTTTTCCAGGATTATTTATGACTATAACATTAGCTTCATTAAATTTTATTGGAGATGGATTAAGAGATGCAATTGACCCAAAAGAATATTAAAAACAATAGTTTATTATTAGATATTAATAATCTTAACGTTTTTTTTAACACCCCTGAAGGCACATCTCATGTTGTAAAAGATGCAAATTTTAATATAAAAAAAGGAACGTGCCTTGGAGTTGTTGGTGAGTCTGGTTCCGGAAAAACTCAAACTTTTTTTTCTATAACGGGCTTATTAGCTAATAATGGCTATGCTGAAGGAAAAGCATTTTTTAAAAATACGAATTTAATAACATGTGACGACGAAACAAGAAGAGGTTTTCTTGGAAAATCAATTGGTTTTATTTTTCAGGATCCTATGACAAGTTTAACACCTCATTTAAAAATAGGTGATCAATTAGCTGAAATAGCTATTTACCATAAAAAAATTAATAAAAATAATGCTATGAAAAGAGCAATTGAGGTAATGGATATTGTAAAATTACCATCTAACAGAGATATAATTAATTCATATCCTCATGAATTATCTGGGGGAATGAAGCAAAGAATTATGATAGCAATTTCATTAATGTGTGAACCAGATCTGATAATTGCAGATGAGCCAACCACCGCTCTTGATGTAACCACACAATCAGAAATACTTAATATATTCAATGATTTAAAGAAAAATTTAAATATAGGATTGGTATTAATATCACATAATATTGGAGTTATAGCTGAAACTTCAAACGAAGTATTGGTAATGAAAGATGGTCAGATTTTAGAAAGTGGAGATACTATCAAAGTCTTAACTAAACCGAAAAATGAATACACTAAGCATTTACTATCATGTATTCCTCCATGGATAGGTAATTAAATGGAAGATAAAGATAAAATTCTTCAAGTAGATGATTTAAACTTACACTTTAAGCTTTCAAGAGGTTTATTTAAATCTCCAATTTTAATTAAAGCAGTCGATAATATTAGTTTTTCTCTTTTTAGTGGAGAAACTTTAGGAATTGTTGGGGAATCTGGCTCTGGAAAGTCTAGTGTATGCAGGCTTGTTTTAAAACTAATAAATAAAACATCCGGATCTATAAGTTGGTTTAATAAAGATCTTGATAGTTTTAATTCCTCTGAATTAAAAAACTTTAGAAAATCAGTACAGGTTATTTTTCAAGATCCCTACGGTAGTTTAGATCCGCGAATGACAATTGGTAAAATTATTTCTGAACCATTAGATATTTATAGAAAAAATTTAAAAATTGAAGAAAAAGAGGAACTTGTTATCACTGCTATGAAAGATGTTGGCTTATCAAATAAATTGTTTAATCGCTATCCTCATGAATTATCAGGCGGCCAATGTCAAAGAGTTGGTATAGCGCGATCATTAATCAATAATCCATCCGTTTTGATATGTGATGAACCAGTATCGGCTTTAGATTTGTCTATTCAAGCACAGATACTGGATTTAATAGAGGTAATTAAAGAGAAATATAAATTGACTATTATTTTTGTTAGCCATGATCTTTCTATAATTAAGTCAATTTGTGATAGAGTAATTGTTCTGAAAGATGGAAATATTATTGAAAGTAATAATACAATTAATTTATTTAAAAATCCTCAAAGTGTTTATACAAAAAAATTAATTTCTTCAGTTCCCTCACCTATTCCGTTAAAATAAAAAAATGAAAATTAAAACTGAAATACAGGCTGTGATATGGAAGATTAATATTGAGATTGGTCAAAAAGTTGATATTGATGACATTGTTGTTATCTTGGAGTCAATGAAAATGGAAATTCCTGTAGAGTCCAAATACAAAGGAGTCGTTAAAGAAATTCTAATCAAAGAAGGTGATAACGTTAATGAGGATCAAGAAATTATAATTCTTGAATAACTATTGAGCCCTAGGTGCCACCGCTAATATTGTATCAGCACCTGATCTTTTTCTGCTAATACTAATTATTGCTGTTCTTAAATCTTTTTCATAAACTAAGAATATTTGATTTCCTTGCTGCTCCATTATTAAAAACCAACCTGTATCGGGCATATGCTCTTTAAAATAATTAAATACAGAGTTAGCATCTAATCCAGAGTTAAAATAAATTTGACCAAACCAATTTTCATCACTACCAACAACTACAGACTTTGTTAAATCTAAATAAGTTTCTGGCGGAAAAGCAACATCACTAAATTGATTTAAAACATCTTCTTGTGTAGGTTCATTTGATTCCGAAACCTCGGACACAGATGTTGAACTTCCAGGATTAGTTAATGATGCAATCTCAGCACATGAAGCAAGTGAAAAAACTAACATAAAAACAAAAAAGGTTCGCAAAAAAGACATTTAAAATCTCCATAAAACTATAACAAATATAAAATTACACTTTTATTAATGAGTCGGTCAAATAATGATTAAAAAATACACATTAATGAAGCTAAAATCATTAAAGACCAACTTCCAATCGCTCCTACAGCTCTCGGAATATTATCGGGACCTAGTCCGTCTCTTGCAATTATTCCATATGCATGTGAACCTCTACAAAGTACAAAACCAATCCCAAAAAGATGAACAAAAAACTCACTTCCTCTATATTCCATGAGCATTAAAAGAATAATCATTAACGGTGCATGCTCTACCAGATTGCCAAAAGCTCTTGATCTTTTAATTAATATATCGTCATCACCGCCAATTGCTGTTTTAGTTTCCATTCTTCTAAATGCTATATTTAAAGCTAATGCAACAGCCATAATACCAATAATACCAGCATAAAGAGCTGTACCATTTAAATCGTCCATAAATTACCTCACAAATTTTTATAATTACTTGTTGATTCGTTAAAAACAGCAATATTTAAGATCTTATTTGTTTTTATTAAAAATTAATATATTTTGAGCTATGTCTTTAACTTTAAAAATTATTTTAGGAATGGTGCTTGGTTTTATTACCGGGTCTGTAATAAATTTTTTATCTCTTAATAATAATTTTTATATCAACACATATTTGATTGAGGGTATTTTTGAAGTTATAGGATCTATATTTATATCTTCTCTAAAATTAATGGTTGTGCCGCTTGTATTTTTTTCATTATCAACTGGTGTTGCCTCATTTGACAAAGAAAAGAAAATTTCTTTAATCGCTCTTAAAACACTATCATTGTATTTGTTCACCACAGCTCTTGCTATCTCTCTTGGACTTTTAATTGCAATATTCTTTTCACCTGGTTCAGGATTAAACCTTGAAACATTATCTCAATTTAACGCACCTCAAGCACCGAGTTTAAAATCCGTAATTATTGATATTTTTCCAACTAATCCAGTTCAAGCAATGGCTGAGGGTAAAATGCTTCAGATAATTGTTTTTTCAATATTTTTCGGAATTGCGCTTAGACTTACTAAAGACATTAATAAAAATCTTTTTGAAATTATGAATAATATAACAAATGTCATAATGAAGATGGTTTTTATTTTAATTAATTTTGCACCTATTGGTGTTTTTTGCTTGTTGAGTTCTCTTTTTGCTGTTCAAGGTTTAAATGTATTAGGAAATTTAGCTGAATATTTCTTTTTAGTTATATTTGTTCTTCTTATACACGGACTTGTTGTTTACCCTTCCCTTTTGTATTTTTTTACAAAAATAAAACCTTATTGGTTTTTTAATAAATTAAGGCCATTGATGATTTTTGCTTTTTCAACCTCTTCTTCAAATGCAACGATGCCAGTTACTTTGAAAACTGTTACAGAAGATATTGGTGTTGATAAAAAAATTGCATCATTCACAATTCCTTTAGGAGCAACTATAAATATGGATGGAACTGCAATAATGCAAGGTGTTGCAACTGTTTTTATAGCAAATGCTTATAATATTGATTTATCGACAATGGATTATTTGATGGTGATTTTAACCGCAACACTAGCTTCAATCGGTACAGCTGGGGTTCCAGGTGTTGGTCTTATTATGCTTGCAATGGTCTTATCTCAGGTAGGATTACCTACTGAGGGTATTGCACTTATTTTAGGAGTTGATAGAATTCTTGATATGCTGAGAACTGTAGTTAATGTTACAGGTGATAGCGCTGTATCAACAATAGTAGCGAGTTCAGAAAAAGCTTTAAATAAAAATAAACAAAATAAGGTGGAGAAATAAAATGAAAAGTGAAGCAATTGTTGAATTAGGTAAACCACTCCAAACAATTGAAACTGAAACGCCTACCCCAAAGGGCAAAGAGGTTCTTTTAAAAATAACACATAGTGGCGTTTGTCATTCTGATGTTCACATTCATGATGGTTATTTTGATTTAGGTGGTGGCAATAAATTACCAGTAGGCGCAATGTTAAATTTGCCTCACACAATGGGTCATGAAATTGAAGGAGAGGTTGTGGGTATTGGTCCAGATGTAAACGATATTGAAATAGGTTCGAATGTTGTAGCATATCCCTGGATTGGTTGTGGGGATTGCCCCACATGTTCCGATGGAGATGAGCACTATTGTAATGCACCAAGACAGCTTGGCATTCAGTTACCTGGTGGCTTCGCAGATTATTGTATAGTTCCAGACTCAAAATATGTTCTAGATTATGAGGGTATTAGACCTGGCTTAGCTGCTACTTATATGTGTTCTGGTTTAACTGCTTTTGGAGCTTTAAAAAAAATTGTCAATGTTAGCGATAATGATCACATTTTAATTATGGGATTAGGTGGCGTTGGTATGATGGGTTTGCAATTTGCAAGATCCCTTTTTAACTGCAAAATTTTAGCAGCAGATATTGATCCCAATAAACTTCAAGCTGCAAAAGGAGCTGGTGCTGATGAAGTTTATGATACATCTGACGAGCAATCTTTAAAAAAATTATTAGAGGATACAGGCGGAGGTGTAAAAGCAACAGTAGATTTTGTAGGTGCAGAAAAAACACTTCAGTATTGTATGGATTCAACAAAAAAAGGCGGACAAGTTGTTGTAGTTGGACTTTTTGGAGGAGGTTTTCAGATGCCCATACCAATGTTTCCATTAACTGCAAAAAGTATTGGCGGAAGTTTTGTTGGAAGTTTAGAAGAGACAAAAGAAATGTTAGACCTTGTCAAACAAGGTAAAGTTGATCCAATACCGGTATCTAAAAGAGATTTAAAGGATGCGACTCAAACATTGGACGACTTGAGAGATGGAACTATTACAGGTAGAGTTGTATTACAACCATAGGTAACAATATGACATATTGGAAACATATAAAAACTAATGATTATGACTGGGATTATTTTGGTGACAAACATGGAAGAGAAACCTCTAAGGTAAGAACATTTTATGAGGGTAATCAGTATATTTGGGAAGCAGATTTATTACCTAATTACGTAGCTGAATCCCATTGGCATCCCTATGATATTGTTCAAATTTTTCTTGAAGGTGAATTTATAGCGGAAGGAGAAGGATCTTTTTACCCAGGAGACATTAGGTGGGTAAAAGCTGGTCAATCAACAAAAGAAGGTGCCGGTGATAAGGGATCAAGATTTTATCTTATTGCATTGGGTGGGGATATTCCATTAATGTGGGATGATTTATACCCTCTTCCCGATGATTTAAAAGAATCTCTCGCTAAAAGAGGAAATGGTGTTGGTAATGCAAATATTAATACTATCCCTTTTATTCCATTTGAAGATGAGTTTGGAAGACCTACACAACCTGTTCAAGTTATATGCGATGAGTCTCCATATATAGTTAGAACCAAGTTTGATCCTGACTATGAGGCAAAAGATCATTGGCATAAATACGATACAATGTATTTTATTATGGATGGAGAAATGTCGTTTAGTGATGAAGAGCCAATTTATAAAAAAGGTGATATCAGGGTTGTCGAAGGCGGTCATTCGTATGGACCAGAAAAACCTGGTCCTGATGGTGTTACTTTTATTTTAATATCAAACGGTGGACCAATCGAGCTTAACTGGTCTGATATTAAGGATCCCCCAAAATCAATTAATTAGTTTTTTGTTTTTTTCCTGCTAACCAAAACATTGGTATTGATAAAGATGATATTAGTGTAAAAAATAACAATGTTTTTGTATAAGGCTCTATAATAGGATTGGTTGCAGTTTCGTTATAAGCCAATAGAGTATCAATAATTATACCAGTTCCGGTTGTTCCTAAAAACATTCCAATCAAGTTTATGTTAAGAATTAAGAAGGCTATTACAGTAGCCTTCATGTGCGATGGTGCTAGCTCTTGAACTGTAGAGAAAGTCGGACCATAAAGAGCTCCTAACTGAAAAGATCCAGCCATCATAGCAAACCAAAAAATATAATTTTCAGGTGAAACCAGTCTTCCAAGTATATTAATTGGTAGAAGAAAAAGCATCAGCCAAAATAAGAACATAGGTCGTCCTAGTTTAAACTTTTCTCTAAATAAATCTGAACCAATGCCGCCAAAAAGATTTCCTAAAATACCGAAAACTACGACAATATAACCTGTATATTGAGCAATTTCAGCTCTATCAAAGCCTCTTTCTTTAACATACCAGACTTGATCATATACTGCAGCCCCCAAAACCAAATGATAAATAACTGCACCATATATACAAAGTGTAAGTGCGGGGTTTTCTTTTAAAGCTTTAGATATATCCATTCTTATTTCTTTAAAATTAATTTTATTTTCAACTACATTTTCTTTAATATTTTTTCTTGGAGTTTCTTTAATAAAAAACATTATTCCAGCAAAAATTAGGCCTATCATTCCAAGAATATAAAAACACATTCTCCAACCAATTATAGGCCCCAAATAACCTGCAATTATTAAACTTAAACCTGCGCCAATAGGAACTCCCATATAATAAGCTCCAGTAACAAAACCCATTTTATTTTGAGGGAATTTATCCCCCAAAAGAGAAAGAGATGTAGGTGTTAGAATAGATTCCCCTACCCCAATAAACATTCTAGGTAATAACAATCCAACAAAGCCTCTAGCAGCTCCTGATATTGCAGTTAAAGCACTCCATAAACCTACGCCTAATGCAATTAATTTAGGTCGATGGAATTTATCAGCCAAAATACCCATAAAAAGGCCCATAATTGAATAAAAAAATAAAAAACCAAATCCAGTTAAAATTCCAAACTGAGTATTTGTTAAAGATAAATCTGGAATAATAAAATTTGCAAAACTTGCTAATAACTGACGATCAACAAAGTTCATTACATTTAAAAGTATTAAAAAACATAAAAAAATGTAATTTCTGGATTCTATTTTTTCTTTTTCTTTTTCTTGAGACATGATAATTTGATAATGTTTATTTTATTAAGTTTAATTTTGTAACTATAGTCAAGAAAGATAAAAAATGAAAAAAGTTATTTTAGCCTTATTATTGGTAGTTTTAGCTCCTTTAGCTGTTAAATCCGAAGAAAGAGTATGTTTTAAAACAAAGGATATTGAAAATATATTATTTAAAAAAGATCACTTAATTTTTGAAAATAGAAGAAATGTTAATTATTCACTAACATGCAAAGGTTCAAGGCATTTAACTTTTCAACATCCTTTGATAATTGAACCAATAAAAATGGGTTATAAAATATGCTCTAATGATGTTTTAAAACTTAAAAATTATTCATGTTTTATTGATAAAATTACATTATTAGAGAAAAAAGAAGATAAAAAAATATAATAATATTAATAACTTACACTATAAAACTATTTTTATGTATTATTTATGAATAAAATATTTTTTTTGCTAATAATATTTTTTGGTTTTTTTGTACTTGGTTGGTTTTTTTTAATATTAATTAACAAAATTCTTGTCTTTTATTATGGATTTTAGTCCTCTAAGTCAAAAATTTCCAAATTGTTAAGCTCTTCATCCCATCCAGGAGTCAGATAATTGTCTATTTTAATGGATTTATCCATATTATTATTTTCTTTTGACAATTCATCAACTTTTAAGTCAACCTCGCTTTTGGCTTTTAAAATCTCTTCTTCAGTTAAATTTTCCGAAAATATATCAGCTAAATGCAATGCTTCGTCAGATTGTTCTTTTGTAGGTGCGGTAATATGAAGAAAAAGAGCATCTTTTAGAGCTTCATATAGGTTTTCCGGTTCTTTTTTTAAGTCTATATCCATTAAAAATCTTTAATTTTAAATTTTTTATTTCTCAATTCTACTTCAACTTCTTTTAAGGCTTTATCAATTTGACTCTTACTAAGCTTTTTTCTTAAATTTTTATCATCCTTACCAAGAATTAAGGATGATTTGAAAGCTATAAACTTAGATTGATTAGACAAATCTAATGATCTCCTTCTTTTATAAAAATCCCATCGACCATTCTTCCTTTTCGATCTTTTATATCATTGTAAGCAGTTTTTAGGCAGTCTTCCATAGAAATGCCTTGTCTCTCCATAATATTAAGCATGACGACCATCATATCACCTAAATCATCTTTAACATCTTTACCCTTACAAACACTATCACTTAATTCCCCTAATTCTTGCATTAATTTCAAA
>Ga0208130_1000378_pt1 | contig 23414 bp, 26 predicted proteins | sample ETNtaG_31_FD_185771 | JGI IMG/M metagenome (GOLD analysis project Ga0208130, IMG submission 185771) | Marine microbial and viral communities from oxygen minimum zone, Eastern Pacific Ocean - ETNP201310SV78 (SPAdes) (version 2) | ecosystem: Environmental > Aquatic > Marine > Oceanic ... | reverse complement strand
AAAGGGATAAAAATGGAGCTCCACTTCAAAGAATCCAAATTATAAAAGGTTGGATAGATAATAATAGTGGAAGGCCAAAAGAAAAGGTTTTTGATGTGGCCTGTTCAGATGGAATGCAGCCTGATCCAATAACTAATAGATGTCCAGACAATGGAGCTCGAGTAAATATTAATGATTGCTCAATTAGTACAAATGTTGGCTCGTCTGAGTTAAAAACAGTTTGGAAAGATCCAGAATTTGCTCCTGATGATAAAACTTTTTATTACGTTCGTGTACTAGAAAATCCAACATGCAGATGGAGTACATGGGATGCAATTAAAGCAGGATATAAACCTAGAGAAGGTTTACACGAAACAATACAAGAAAGGGCTTGGTCTTCACCTATATGGTATATTCCTGAACAGTCTGATGTTGAAGTGGTTCCACTTGGAGGAACAATTCAATTAAGGAATATTGACTAGATTTATCCTATTAAATCAAATTGAAGTATAAATTATCTATATTTTTTATTATTGGATTAACTCTATATCTTATTGATATAGGGTTAAATTCTTACGATGAAAAAGAAATATATATAAGTGATCAAGAGATTATAAGTCTAGTAACTGCATGGAAATCTCAAGTTGGTAGAAATCCAAATGACGATGAAATAGCTCGTATTATAAATAATCTTGTAGAAGAAGAAATCTTGTATAGAGAGGCTCTAAAGTTAGGTTTAGATAGAGAGGATCGAATCATTAAAAGGAGACTAGCTCAAAAAATATCTTTTTTAAAACAAGAATCAATACCAGATTCACCTTCAAATGATGATTTAATTAGATACTTCAATGATAATAATGACAAATACTTTATTGATTCTAAGTATACTTTTAGTCACTATTTTTTTTCATCAGAAAATACCTCTTTGGAAAGATCATCACAAGCTTTTAAAGATTTATCAAACAGCATTCCTATTAATTCTGATCCTTTTTTCTTAGGCAAGAATTTTGTTGACGTTAGTATAAAAAAAATTAAAAGTGAATTCGGTAAAGATTTTAGTTCAAACTTTATAAATGTTGAACTTAATCAATGGATTGGTCCAATTGAGTCACCATTTGGGCACCATATCATATATGTAACAAATTATACTGAAGGCTATCTTCCAAATATTACAAATGTTTTAAAACAAGTTGAAGTTGACTTTTTACAGACTCAAAGGGATGAGGCAATAAAAAATTACTTAAATCAAATTAGATCTGAATATAAAATTTATATAAATCCAGATTTACAAATTTAATGAAAAGTTTTCTTTTTGCTTTATTTTTTTTAGGATCATTAGATATAAATTCTCATGAATTTAATCCAGCTCATCTAGTTGTAAAGCAATTAAATGATGATCTTTCATATGAAGCTGTATGGATGTATCCATATAAAAATATTGGCAGAAGGGCTGAAGTAATTTTCCCTGATAAATGTTCAGTTGAATCAAATGATCTTTTTTATCAAGGAAAATATATAAATGAGATCATATTTTTAGACTGTTTGTCGACTCTAAAGGGATCGTCTATCGAAATTATTAATCTTAGTGTATTAACAGATGCTTTAATAACAATAAACTTTAATGATGATACATTTCAGGGACTTGTAAATGTTCAAAATAATGTCCTTAATATTCCCTTAGAGAGTAATTATTATCCATCCTCCTATTTACAGCTAGGTTTTTCTCATCTGTTTGATGGCTTAGATCATATTTTATTTATATTTGGATTACTTTTTTGTATATCTGGATTAATAAATATAATTAAGACTATTACAGCCTTTACAATTGCCCATAGTATTACACTTGGCTTAACAGTTTTTGAACTAATATCTTTACCTCAAGGAACTATCGAAGCCTTAATTGCATTAACGATCGTATATTTAGCAACTGAGATAAACCGAAATAAAGATTCAATTAAAACACCATGGATAATGGCATTTGGTTTTGGTTTGCTTCATGGACTCGGTTTTGCTGGAGCTTTACTTGATATTGGTATAGCTAATAACAATATGCTTTTATCATTATTCTTTTTTAATATTGGTATTGAAATTGCGCAAATAGCTTTGATACCTATACCATTATTAATTTTATTTTTATCAAAAAAGTTTAATGTCACTGAAATCTCAAAAATTAGTGTAAGTATTTGTATAGGCGGAATGGGTTTCTATTGGTTTATAGATCGTGTGATTGGTATCTTTCTCTAACTAATTTAAATATTACTAAGAGAAATAATTCTATTCAAATATTTGCGTATTTTGACAAATGTAATAATGTAAAAAAAATTAGTTTAATCTAAAAGATAAAATATGTATCACCAATAAAGAAACCGCAAAAGAAAAAAGCAAGTGCCCATAGCGGTTCGTTTTTACAGAAGTCAATTAACCTTTCTATGTAATCATTCATGCAAATACTAATGCAATTTACATACCAATACATTTATAGAAGATTGGCGCGCCCGGAGAGATTCGAACTCCCGACCTCTTGGTTCGTAGCCAAGCACTCTAATCCAACTGAGCTACGGGCGCGATTACTAAACTTTGCGTGCTTCTTCTGGAAGCATTACAGGAATACCGTCTCTTATTGGATAAGCCAAACCAGATTCTTTACAAATTAATTCATTTGTACTTTCATCATATGACAGTGTTTTTTTTGAAACTGGACAAACTAATATATCTAGTAATGTTTTATCTATGGTTGTCATTGCAGGAAAGTATACATGATGAATGAATTTTTGTTTATATATGTTATCTTTAACCAAAATATATTCTCAATATTATGAATTCTCTTGAATTATTGGCTTTAAATAATTTTCCTTTAGTTGAACCAGGTGATGACTTGCCATCAATTATATTTGATTCCATTAAAAACAATAAATTGATAATTAATGACAATGACATTGTTGTTATAGCTCAAAAAATAGTATCAAAAGCTGAAAATAGATACGTAAATTTGAAAACAATAGAAATATCTGAGGAGGCTAAAGATTTATCAAAAAAACTGAATAAAGATGAAGGATTAGTTCAAGCCATAATAAATGAATCAAATAGAATAATTTCTACAAAAAAAAATGTGATAATTGTTGAGCATAAATTGGGATTTATAAATATTAATGCAGGCATAGACCTTTCAAATGTACCTGATGAAAATCTTGCTCTCTTATTACCTAAAAATCCCAAAAAAAGTGCAAAAGATATTCAAAACAATTTATCAAAAAAATTAAATAAAAAAATATCAATAATAATTACTGACTCAATGACTAGACCTTATAGATCAGGTGTAATCAATTTTGCATTAGCAAGTCATAACATCCAGAGTCTTGTCGATCTCAAAGGCAATAAAGATATTTATGGAAAAAAACTTAGAGGAACTGAAGTAGCTGTTGCTGATGAACTGGCATCTGCAGCAGGTTTATTAATGGGTCAAAGTAATGAAAAAAAGCCTGTTGTTTTAATCAAAGGTTTCAAACAAGATAGTTCTGAAACAAATAATGCATTTGATTTGATTGTCAGTGAAAAAGAAGATCTATACAGGTAATATTTGAAATATATAATTAACAAATGAAATTAAGCGTAAATCTTAATAAAATTGCTCTTCTAAGAAACGCACGCGGCGAGAATTATCCTCAAATAGAATACTTTGCCAATAAGGCTATTGAACTTGGAGTTGATGGGCTAACACTTCATCCAAGACCTGATCATAGACACGCAACTTGTGATGACGTCATTAATATTTCTAAATTAACAAAGGCTAGGGGTGTTGAATTCAATATTGAAGGAAATCCATTCTCGAAACCAAATAAAGAATTCATTGGTTTTTGTGAATTGACTGAAATCATAAAGCCTGAACAAATAACCTTAGTTCCTGATGCTATTGATCAAATTACTTCTGATCATGGATGGTCTTCTGGTTCACATGATTCAGAATTAAAAAACTTGATACATTTACTAAAAGAAAACTCAAATGATGCCCAAGTTAGTTTATTTATTGATAATATTGAAGGTGTAGACTATGCGGCTGAAATGGGTGCTAATTTGATAGAAATTCATACCGGTGCTTTTGCTAAAGCTATAAATGATAAAAATTTATCTATAATAGACGAAATAAAAAAAATTATTGATCGTGCTATAAGTTTAAATTTAAAAATCAATGCAGGTCATGATTTAAATCTAAATAACTTACATTATTTAGTTGAAATGGGTAATATTAATGAGGTATCTATTGGACATGCAATTATAGTAGATTCTCTTCATTATGGTTTTGAGGAAACAATATCTAAATATTTAGAAATTATTAGGAAATAAAATGGATATAGAAGAAAAACTTAAAGAACAAATTAAAGAGAATGACATATTGATTTATATGAAAGGTACTCCATATGAACCAAGATGTGGTTTTTCAGCGAGAACTGTTCAAACATTGATTGAATGCGAATCTCAATTTAGTTATGTAGATGTATTAGAAAATGATGACGTCAGAGTAGCATTGCCCAAAGTTTCAGATTGGCCAACCTTCCCACAGGTATTTATTAAAGGAAATCTTGTAGGAGGTGCTGATATTATTGCTCAAATGCATGAAAATGGTGAGTTAAAAAAACTCATAGATTCAGTAGAGTCTTAAAAATCAAAATTATTAATAATTTTACAGAAAACTTCAGCTGTCACTTTAGTATCATATGCAGCAGAATGAGCTTCATCATTATCGTATTCAATTGACAACTTTTCGCATATTCTAGCAAGAACAGTTTGGCCTGTTGCAAGGACACCTAAAGAAACAGTGTCTATTACAGAAAACTTATGAAATGGAGTTTTTTTTATGTTATTCCTTATTACAGATGCATCTAGAAAAGATTTGTCAAAATGTGCATTATGACCAACTAATATAGCTCTTGAGCATTCATATTTATTTCTCGCTTTGTTAATAGTTTTAAATAAATCTTGAAGAGCATCCTTTTCAAGAACAGCTTTCCTTAATGGATGATCTAACTTAATTTTTGTAAATTCAAGTGATTCCTTTTCAACAATAGATTCTTCAAAAGGCTGAATATGATGTCTAAATGTTTCGCCAGGTACGAATTTATTCTCTTTTTCTTCAATGAGGGTAATGGCAATCTCTAAAATTGCATTCACTTCTGGATCAAAACCCCCAGTTTCAATATCTACAACTACAGGAAGATATTTTCTAAATCTATTTTTTAACACCAAGTTTTTCTTGTAATTTTGAATTTGAAGTTGTGTAACCAAAAGGGACTCTTTCTCCAGGATAGATCCTTTTATAGGCCTCTTGAACTGCTAATGTAGTTTCATGAAATCCAGATAAAATTAAATCAAGTTTTCCAGGATAGTCATTGATATCTCCAACAGCAAATATTCCTTCTTTTGACGTTTGATAGTTTTCTGTATTTACTTGTATTTTTTTTCCGTTTAAATCAATATTCCAATCAAGTATTGGACCAAGTTTTTTATTGAGACCAAAAAGAAATAATAATTCATCTGCTTCATAAGACTCAATTTCATTAGTTTCAAAGTTTTTTAAAGTTATAGAATCTACTTTTTTATCTCCAATAATTGAATCAATAAGATATGGAGTAAGTAAATTAACCTTATTTTCTTTCACTAAATTTCTCATGAGCTCTTCAGTATGTTGTGCTCCTCTAAATGCATCTCTTCTGTGAACTAGGCTTATAGATTTTGCAATCTTAGATAATTCAACTGTCCAATCAAGTGCTGAATCACCGCCGCCAAATATAAAAATATTTTTATCTTTATATTTGTCAACAGACCTAACTGCATATTCAACACCATTTGTAAGAAACTTATCCGGATCTTCAATATTTGGAGGTCTCCTTGGCTCAAAAGATCCAGCTCCAGCAGCAATAAAAATATTTTTTGAAAAAAATTCTTTTTCTTCAGTTGTTTTAACCTTCCAAAAATTATCATCTTCATGATTAATTTCTTCAATTGAATCAACCCTTTCTGAAAGATGTAATTCATAGTCAAAAGGCTTAATTTGTTCTAATAGGGCGTCAACATGTTCTTGAGCAGTTTGAAATGGAACACCTGGAATATCGTATATTGGTTTTTCAGGATATAACTCAGCACATTGACCCCCAGGTTTATCAAGGTTATCAATAAGCGTACAATTTAATCCAAGTAATCCAGCTTCAAAGACTGTAAATAATCCAACTGGACCTGCGCCTATTACAATTATGTCAGTTTTAACCATTATCTTACCTTCATCCCAGGTTTTGCACCCTCATCTGGTGAAACTAAATAAATACCTTCATCATTACTAGAGGCAAGCACCATTCCCTCAGATATTCCAAATTTCATTTTTCTCGGCTCTAAATTATTGACTAAAACAATATACTTATCAGTAAGATCTTCAGGTTTGTAAGCACTTTTAATTCCAGCAAATACATTTCTTGTTCCTAAATCTCCAACATCTAAAGTTAGTTGAAGCAGCTTATCAGCTCCTTCAACGTCATCTGCCTTGATAATTTTAGCAACTCTTAAATCAACAGCTGAAAATTGATCAATATTAATTAAATTTACATTATCCATATTTTCTTCCTCAGGAATTATTATTTTTTCAAGTCTATTTAGCAATGGTTTGTAATCATTTATTTTTGTTATTGCTTCATCAACATTATTAATTGAAACTTTCTTAATATTTAAGAATTTAAATGCTTCATTTGTAATACTGGGTATGATTGGATGAAGATATAAAGATAAAATATAAAAAGCTTTTATTGCAGTTGAACTTATATCAACTGCTTCATCTATTTCTTTTTTCCATGGAGTTTGCTCATTTATATATTTATTAACATCATCAGCCAAATCCATAATAATTCTAACTAATTTTGAGTATTCTCTAGATTCATATAAGGACACAACTTCATCTTTTTTAGACGCTAAATTGTCAAGAATATTGTTATCAATATTTGTTGATAAGATATTATTATTTTTCTTTAAGAATGACGCAGATCTTGATGCAATGTTTAAGTACTTGCCAACTAAATCAGAATTTATCCTTTGAACATAATCATCAAAGTTTAAATCTATGTCCTCAACTTTATTATTAAGTTTAGCTGCAAAGTAATATCTCAAAGTTTCAGGATTTGTAATCTCAGCAAATTCTTTTGCTAATATACCTGTACCTTTTGACTTAGACATTTTTTCACCATTTATGGTTAAAAAACCATGAACATTGATTCCACTTGGTAATTTGAGGTTTGCTGCACTCAATAATGCTGGCCAAAATAATCCATGAAAATAAGCAATATCTTTTCCAATAAAATGATAAATCTCATACTTAGAATTTTCTGACCATAAATCTTGCATATTCAATTTATTTTTTTCTGCCCAGTTAGAGATTGATGCTAAATAACCTATAGGTGCATCTACCCACACATAAAAGTATTTATTCTTTTCTCCAGGTATTTCAAAACCAAAATAGGGCGCATCTCGAGAAATATCCCATTTTTTTAAGTCATCATTTAGCCATTCGTTTAACTTATTTTTAATTGATTCTTGAAGATCTACATTTTTTAAAAAATCTTTTAGCATTTTATTCTTTTGAGGTAGATCAAAAAATATATGCTCACTTTCTTTCTTAATTGGAACTGTATTTGAGATAATCGATATTGGTTTTTTAACATCAAGTACGTTGTAAGAAGCTCCACATACACCACAATTGTCACCATTCTGATCTTCAGCTCCACATTTTGGACATGTTCCTTTTATAAACCTATCGGAAAGAAACATTTCTTCTTTTTCGTCATAGTATTGTTCAACATTTGCTTTAGAAATTAAATTATTATTTTTGGCGCATTCATATATATATTCTGAATATTTTCTATTTTCATCACTATGTGTTGAGTAAAAATTTGCAAAATTTATTCCATAAAGTTCATATGAGGATTTATGGTCTTTATAAACATCAGAAATTAATTCTTCTGGCTTTATACCCATTTCATTAGCTTTCAACATAACTGGTGTTCCATGAGTATCATCAGCACAAAAGAATAGGCATTCGTTACCATTAAAGTTTTGAAATCTAGTCCAAATATCTGTTTGAACAGCTTCAAGAATATGTCCTAAGTGCAGTGGTGCATTTGCATAAGGCAAAGCTTGAGTGACAAGTATTTTTCTTTTAGTTTTTTTAGAATTGTCCATTTATTATCTGTATTATATGTGAAAATATTACTTAATATGCCTATAAAAAAAATAATTGCATTCGGTTCTGCTAAAGGCGGAGTTGGCAAAAGTTCAATTACAGCATCTATAGCACTTAGCCTATCTAAGCACAAAAAAATAGGGATTTTAGATGCAGATGTTTATGGACCTAATCAAAATATATTATTTAATCTGGATACAAAAAATGAAATTGTAGATAAACAAATCAAACCGATTACAAAGAAAGGTATAAAGATTATATCTATGGGAAATATAATGAATTATGAAGATGCAGCTGTATGGAGAGGTCCCATGCTAAGTGGTGCCATTAAGAAGTTAGTTCATGATACAAAATGGGGTGAATTGGATTATTTATTGATTGATATGCCTCCTGGCACCGGTGATGTATATCTAACTATTTTCAATGAACTTTCAATAGATAAATTTATTTTGATTACAACACCTAATATATTAGCAATTTCAGATCTCCAAAAGACTATAACAATGTTAAAAAAACTTAATGTGAATATTTTTGGATATATTTCTAACAATTTATTTGATGTTGAAGATCAAAATAGTATCAAATTAATTTCAGATAAAATTAATCATCTTGGTACATATAAATTTGACAAAAACCTACATGATTTTAATTTAGATTATAATTCTGAAATAACAGAGGAGATATCTAAAAGAATTTTGTCAGATACTTAGCTAATTGTGAAATATTTATATTTATTTACTCTTGTCTTTTCTTTTAATTATTTAATAGCAGATGAGGTAAGAGACCCGTATGAAAACTTCAATAGAAAAACTTTTGAATTTAATGAAAGGCTAGATGAGAATATTCTAAAACCAATTGCTAGGACATATTCAAAATTCCCACCCAAAATCAAGATCGGTGTATCAAATTTTTTTAATAATCTTGAGGATGTTGAAACTTCTATTAATCAATTTCTTCAAGGCAAACCAAAAAAATCTATAAATGATTTTTCAAGATTTTTAATAAATTCAACAATCGGATTGGGTGGGTTTATTGACGTTGCCTCAAAAATTGGTCTTGAAAGGCATGAAGAAGATTTTGGACAAACTCTAGCTGTATGGGGTGTAGGACAGGGTCCTTACATAATGTTACCTGGATTAGGACCATCAACTTTAAGGGATACATTAAGTAGGCCCGTATCATCTTTTTCATCAGTCACATTTCATATGACTGATACCGATGTAAACATTGCCTTAAAAACTATAGATGCAATTGAAACAAGAGAGAGGTTATTGGACGTTGAATCATTACTGTCTGGTGATAAATATGCATTTGTTAAAGATGCTTATATACAATCGATGAATTATGAAATTGCAGATGGTATCGATGTCCAAGATGATTTCATTGATGATATGGAAGATTTTTTAATAGACTAAAAGATCTTCAAGTTCGTTTTTATGATTTTTCAAACTATTATCTCTGATAACTTCCAAAATTTTTATTCTAAAGGACTTAGCATATTTGTCTCCTCTGGATAAACCAAACAAATGCTTCATCATCCTGCTAAGATTGTGACCATTTTGAATTTGTCTCTCAACATATTCTAAATATAGATTAAGTACTTCTTTTTTTGAATTTATTGATGAGTCAAGTTTATAAAACCTTGGTTCAACATCTTTTAACATAAATGGATTATCGTATGCAGCTCTTCCAATCATAACTCCATCAACTTTTTTTAAATGATTTAAAGAATCATCAAGATTCTTAATTCCACCGTTTATTATTATTTCTAGATCAGGAAAGTCATTTTTTAATCTATAGACATAATCATACTTTAAAGGAGGTATGTTCCTATTTTGACGTGGGCTAAGTCCTTTTAAAATTCCATTTCTGGCATGTATTATAAAAACTTTAATTCCTGATTGTTTAACGATTGAAACAAAGTTATAAAGAAATTCATAATCCTCATTATCATCAATTCCAAGCCTACATTTAATAGAAACTGGAATACTTACCGAATTTTGCATATTTGATAAGCATTCAGATACTAAATTTGGTTCAAGCATTAAACATGCTCCAAACTTTCCTTTTTGAACTCGATCAGATGGACATCCTACATTAAGATTTATTTCGTCATAACCGAATTGTTCACATTTTTTTGAGCATTCAACAAGATCCGAAACGTTGGAGCCGCCCAATTGAATACCTACAGGATGTTCCTCTTCATTGAATTCTAACTGATCAAAACATTTACCATATATCAATGAACCTGTTGCAATCATTTCGGTATATAAAAAAACTTTTTTTGATATTAAACGCAATAAAAAACGATCATGCATATCTGTGTATTGCATCATTGGAGCGACGCAAAACTTTCTATCCAAAGCTTTCATTAAAGAAATAAATTAATTGCTGTGTATCCGACGATTGATAAAACTATTGTGTATGGTAGTGCCATATATACCATTCTTAAATAGGAGAGATTAATTAGTGGCGCAAGTGAAGATGTTAATAAAAATAAAAAGGCAGCTTGACCATTTGGTGTTGCAACACTAGGAATATTTGTACCAGTATTAATTGCAATAGCAAGATTATTAAACTGTGTTTCAGTAATAACTCCACTATCAAAAGCACTTTTGACTTCATTGATATAAATTGTTGCAACAAATACATTGTCACTTATTGCAGAAAGAAAACCATTTGCAACAAAGAATAGTGAGGGTTGAGTTGAAGGATCCTGTGATAAGACATAATCAATTACTGGAGAAAAAAGATGTTGATCATGAATAACACTTACAATTGCAAAAAACACCGCAAGTAATGCTGTAAAAGGTAGGGCCTCGTGAAATGCCTCACCTAAATGATGTTCTTCCGTGATACCTTTGAATGCAGTTAGCAAAATTATTACACTTAATCCAATTAGACCGACAGCAGCCAAATGTAATCCAAGAGCAATTACAAGAAAAACCGCAACCAAAGACTCTACGAGAAGTTCTGCTCTATCTTTAGCTGTGATATTTTCCTCTCTGTATACTGAATAATCATTAAAGATTTCTCTTATGTTAGGTGGTAGCTGGTTGCCAAAACCAGCGATAGAAAATTTCTCAATGATAAAACATGTAAAAATACCTGCTACAAAAACAGGCATCGTTATCGGAGCCATTCTTAGGAAGAACTCAACAAACTCCCAACCAGCAATGGTAGCGATCAGTAAATTTTGTGGTTCTCCAACTAATGTACAAACACCACCCAAAGCAGTTCCAACTGCACCATGCATAACTAGATCTCTAAGAAAAGCTTTGAAGTCCTCTAATTCTTCTAGCTTCAAAGTATTTATTGACGAGTTAGCATGGTAATCATGCGATTCATCAGAAAATGAGCCACCTGATGCTACAGCATGATAAATTCTGTAAAAGCCTATAGTTACTCCAATTAATACTGCTGTTACTGTAAGAGCATCTAAAAAAGCAGATAAAACTGCAGCAGAAATACAAAATAAAAGTGATAGTAATGTTTTTGAACGAATGCTTAATAACAATTTAGTAAATATTGTTAACATTAAGTTCTTCATAAAATAAATACCCGCTACCATGAAAACCAATAGTAGTATTACTTCTAAGTTATTTTCGATTTCATGAAATACAGATTTTGTTGAGGTTAAACCCATGACAATTGCTTCCAATGCAAGCAGGCCTCCTGGCTGGAGTGGATAACACTTTAAAGCTAAAGCCAATGTAAAGATAAACTGTAATAAAAAAACCCATCCAATTATAAAATTTCCATCTAATCCCATAGAATTAAGTATCAATAATAACGGTGGGTTAATTATAAGAAAGGCTATTATGGTAGACTTGTACCATCCTGGGGCATTACCTAGAAATAATTTTTGGACTTCATTGAACATCAGGGTATTTTAAACTTATTTGTTATGCATTTTAAAAGATTTTTAGAAATAAATGATAAAGAAAATAATAAATTTATTATTTTTAAGAATAATAAAATATTTTACGAAACTGAAATAAAAACTTTTTTACTCGATAGCAACTATTTAGATATTGATATTGATAGTTCTATTGTCATTGGAATAGCTGAATCAGAAAACAAGATTTATGCTGTTGATATTTCTAATTGTGAAAATGATATAAATATTGGTTATAAATCACTTGTTGAATATGATGTTAGACATCTTTTAGCAATTTCTGAACCTGAAGATATTGTTTTAATGGGTAGGGCAAATCAATTATTACACTGGATAAGAAGTAATAAATATTCAGGCTATTCTGGTGAATTAAATAAATTTGATACAAACGAAGAATCATTAGTTTGTCCAACAACATCTACAATGATATATCCATCAATAGCACCATGCGTATTAGCTATGGTTACTAGGGGTGACGAAATCTTATTAGCCAGAAATAATTTATTTCCAGAAGGTTTGTACAGTGTTTTGGCAGGTTTTGTGGAAGTATCAGAATCCGCGGAAGAAACAGTAAAACGAGAAGTTTTAGAAGAAGTAAATATTAAAGTTAAAAATCTTAAATATTATGGAAGTCAACCATGGCCATTTCCTTCTCAATTGATGTTAGGATTTTCTTGTGAATACGATTCTGGTGAAATTAAAGTTGACGAAACTGAGATCGTTGAAGCTAATTGGTATAAATACAATGATTTGCCTTATGTTCCACCAACAACGAGTTTATCTGGATTATTAATTAGTTCTTTTGTCGAGGATCATTCTTAGCTCTAAGAGGAATATCTTTTTTTGGTTTTTTTTCTTTAACGATTTCCTTTATTACAGGTTCTTTAGTTTTACTTTGTAATTCTTTTCTAGGTTCCTGTTTTTTTGATTCTTTAGCTTTAAAGCTTCTTTTATCATTATTTTTTTTGTTTGTATTTTTAGTCTTATTAGTAGATGAAGCTTTATTATTTTTATTTACTTTATTATTCGGCTTATTTTTTAAGTTTTTATTGGACTTACCACGTTGTGCATTATTTTTTCTTCTATATTTTCTTTGTGGTCTTTTCTTCTTTTTGGTCTCTTCAACCTCTATACCAGTGATTGACTTTAACCATTTCATTAAGCCAGATTTTCTTGATTTAGGCATTTTTGGTGGCTTAACACCCTCAACTAATGGTTTCATTGTTTTTGACTGATTATTAGAATCTCTCCAATTAATATCAGGTTCTGGACTATCTGGTGTCAATTTATAAGAATCTGTATTTTTAACATCTGAGCTTTTTATTCTTACGACTTTGTAATATGGCCTTGATTTATATGGATCAGCAATTACTAGAACTTTAACTTTATTTGTTTTTTCGATACTAATAATGTCATATCTTTTTTCATTCAAAAGATAGCTAGCAACATCTGATGGAACATAAACATGTATTTCACCAGTATTTTCTTTTGCTGCATCTTCTCCAACAATTCTAAGAATTGAAAGGCCAAGAGATCTTGGACCTCGGACTAAAACGTGTTCAATATCATAAGATTCATTTAATGAAGGGCGCAATCTTTGTCTTGATATCTCTAAAAGACCAAATCTAGATATATTTGATACTTGTACTCTCGCTCTATCAGAGAATATAGCCTTTCTAAATGCAGACTCCACTTTATTTTGATTATCTTCATTCGTCATGTCTATGAAATCTATTACAACTAGACCACCGACATCTCTAAGTCTTAATTGCCTAGCAACTTCTGTTGCTGCTTCTATATTTGTTCTAAAAGCTGTTTCTTCAATGTCTTTACCTTTTGTAGATCTTGCAGAATTAACGTCAATTGTTGTCATGGCCTCAGTGGGATCAATAACAATGGACCCGCCTGAGTTTAATGATATTTCTCTTTGAAAAGCTAACTCTATTTGAGATTCAATCTGATATCTATTGAATAGAGGTATTTCCTCATCATAAAACTTAACTTTTTCAGAATGATCTGGAATAACAGCTTCAATAAATTCTTTAGCCTCATTAAAAATTTCTTTGTCATCAATTAATATTTCTTCAATATCTTCTTTAAAATAATCTCTAACAACTCTTACAATTAATTTATCGTCTCTGTAAATCAAAGATGGTGATGTTGCATTTGGAATTGTGTTGTTTATTTCATCCCATAAAGCAAGTAGATAGGCTAAATCTAAGCTTAGCTCCTCAACAGATCTGCCTAAACCATTTGTCCTAACAATTGCACTCATATTCTCAGGAATATTTAACTTATCAAGAATATTTTTTATTTGATCTCTTTCTTCCCCACTAATCCTTCTAGAAATACCACCAGATCGAGAAGAATTTGGAATTAGTACTAAAAACCTCCCAGCCAAACCAATCTGAGTTGTAAGAGCGGCTCCTTTAGTGCCTCTTTCTTCTTTTGTTACTTGAACAACAATTTCTTGGCCTTCTTCTAACGTACATATTGATTTACCTTTTTTGTCCTTTTTATAAAATTCACTTGAAAGATCCTTTAATGGAAGAAATCCATGCCTTTCTGAGCCAAAATTTACAAACGCAGCATCTAAACTAGATTCAATTCTAGATACAGTTGCCTTAAATACACTTCCTTTAAGAAGTACTTTTTCAGGTGATTCTGTATCAAAGTCATATAATTTGGCACCATCAACAAGTGCTACTCGCAGTTCATCACCATAGGATGAATTTATTAATATTCTTTTCATTTTTTCTCCCTATATAGGAAGATAATTCAGCAGTGTGCTTTTACTAAGCGTTTATCAGTAAGTCTTACTCTTTAGTGCTTACATGATCAGCTCTATTAGGAGCTTTTTAATATATAACTGTTGTATTTATCTTTCTTATTAATTTTCTAGGAAAACCTAGTTATTTAAGTGTATATCCTATAGATTTGTATGATGACTGTCAAAAAAATACTTATCAATGAAGATAATGAAGGTAGAAGGATAGATAATTTTTTAATTTCGATATTCAGTACAGTTCCTAAAAGTAAAATTTATAACATTATAAGAAAGGGTGAAGTTAGGGTTAATTCTTCTAGAAAAAAACCTAACTATAAACTTAAATTAAATGACCTAATTAGAATACCACCTAATCTTGAAATCTTAGATAAGAAAATAAAGATAATAAAATCAGATCAAATTTTAAAACACACTAAAAATATAATTTATGAGAATGATAATTTTATAGTTGCTAATAAAAGAAATGATATAGCTGTTCATGGAGGATCAAAGAACTCCTATGGATTGATTGATATATTTAGGAAAAGATATGGAAATAACCTGGATTTATGTCATAGACTAGATAAGTCAACATCAGGCTGCATTGTCTTTGCAAAAAACAAAAAAGCTGCAAAACACTTTAGCAAATGCTTAAAGAATAAAGACGTTAAGAAAACATATTCAACAATTCTTAAGGGTAAGATAAAGAAAAATATTTTTGTTGATATACCTATATATAAAAACTCTACTTTGAAATCTAAAGTAGCACTTTCAAAATTTATTTTAAAAAAGAAACTTAAAAATACATCACTTGTAGATGTTGAAATTGATACTGGGAGAACTCATCAAATAAGAATACATGCATCTAAGTTAAACCATCATATTATTTTTGATAAAAAATATGGTGATAAAGATTTCGATAAATCGCTAAATATTGGAAATCATCAAATAGCACTTCATGCTAAAGAAATTATCTTTCCAGATTTAAACAATAAAATGATAAGAGTTAAATCTAAACTTCCAGTGGAATTTAATAATTTGATTTTAAGTCTTGAATAAATTTCCTGTTATTATCAATAAAATTTTGTTAGGATAGCGTTTTTTAGGGCATATTATGGCGGTACAAAAAAGCAAAGTTACAAGGTCTAGAAGGGGTCAAAGAAGATCTCATGATGCTTTAAACTCTAAAACTTTATCAATTGATCCTGTTTCTGGTGAGAAACATCTTCGTCATCAAATGACGAAAGATGGTTTTTATAAAGGCAGATTGATTAAAGATCTAAGAAAACCTATCAAAGAAGAGTCAGAAGAAGTAACATCATAGTTATGCCTAGGCATATAAGTATTCTTTTTCCAGGACAAGGTTCACAGTCTCTTGGAATGCTCAATCATCATTCAACAGACTTAATTAAGTCATATGAAGAGGAAATAAACAATTTACTTGGTTTCAATATCATAGATGTTATTAATAATGGACCCATTGAAGATTTAAACAAGACATCTATAACTCAACCAGCAATTCTTCTAGCATCAATTTTAGATTTTAAAAATATTTCAAATAAACTAGGATTAATTCCTGATATTTTATGTGGACATTCACTTGGAGAATATAGTGCTATGGTTGCAGCAAATGCTATTTCTTTGCAAGAAGGTCTATCACTGGTTCACAAGAGAGGAAAACTTATGGAAAAGTGTCCAAAGGGATCAATGTGCGCTGTTCTTAATGTTGGTCTTGATGTGATTAATGAGATATGTTCCAAAGTTGAAGATGAAATCAAGACAATAGTTACACCAGCAAACCTTAATTCACCTAAACAAATTGTTGTTTCTGGTACCGAAGAAGGAGTTGATGAAGTTATCAATCGTTTAAAGGATTGTGGCTATAAGAAGTGCATTAAACTTAAAGTAAGTGTTGCTGCTCATTCTAAAGTAATGAGCAATACTCTTGATCAATTTGAAAATGAGTTAAATAAAATTAATTTTTCTTTACCAGAGTATTCAATAATTCAAAATGTAAATAATAAAATTCCAAATAATATTGATAATCTAAAGGAAAATTTATTAAGTCAATTAGTTATGCCTGTTCAGTGGATTAATACCATGAAACAGATTAAAGAATATGATGGTATTGTTATCGAATGTGGTCCGAATAAGGTTTTATCTGGTTTAGCTAAAGCTAATGGTATTGAAAATGTGTACTCGACTTCATCTGAAGATTTTTTTGATAAAATTAAGGAAGAACTATGAGTAATGGTAATGTTTTTATTTCTGGCGCATCAAGAGGAATTGGTAATTCAATTGCTTATCATTTTGCCGAAAATGATTATGTAGTTGTTGGAACATCCAGAAATGAATTCGAGTTTGATAAAAAAATTAAAAATCTTATTCCTTTGAAACTTGATGTTACCTCTAGAGAAGATATTCAAAATTGTTTTAATGATTTGAAAACAAAGAATTTGCTACCAGACATTCTTATCAATAATGCAGGTATTACCTCAGATCAGATTTTTTTAAGAATGAAAGATGAAGAATGGGATAAAGTTATTGATACCAATCTTAATGGAGTTTTTAACCTTTCAAAGATTTTTGTAAAAAATATGATCAAAAATAAAAAAGGTAGAATAATAAACATATCATCTATTTCTGGATTAATGGGCAATCCTGGACAAGTCAATTATTCTTCATCAAAGTCTGCACTTAATGGTTTTACTAAGTCACTTGCAAAGGAATTGGGTTCTAGAAACATAACTGTAAACTGCGTTGCTCCAGGATATATAGATACAGATATGACATCTTTTTTAGATGAAGATTCAAAAAAACAAATAGAAAAATCTATTCCTCTTGGTCGTTTGGGTAGCGGTGAAGATATATCTAAATTGGTAGCATTTCTGGCTTCTGATGAGGCCTCATATATTACAGGTCAAACCATATCAATTGATGGTGGTTTGCTTATGTACTAATAAAAATGTGCAACTTTGAACTATTACATGTAAAATGTGTCAAATTTCAATATAGGGTAATGGAGATATTATGAGTGTTGAAGATAGAGTCAAAAAAATTGTAAGTGATCAATTAGGTAAATCTGTTGAAGAAATTCAAAGTGATTCATCCTTCGTTGATGATCTTGGAGCTGATTCATTAGATACTGTTGAGCTTGTAATGGCGCTTGAAGAAGAATTTGATCTTGAAATTGCTGACGAAGACGCTGAAAAAATTTCTACAGTAAATGAAGCTGTTGAATATATAAATTCAAATTCATAAAAATTTAATTTTTTAAATCTTTTTAAATGTTTACAATAACAGTTGTTATTTAAACATTTATTATGCATTTAATAAGATCCCTAATAATTTGTAGCTTACTAATATCATTATCAATATATGCTCCTTACAAAGCATTTTTTGATCAGGTTCCTCAAAATAAAAACTTAGTTATAAATATTGAAAGGGGCGATACTATTTATGAAGTTTTTTCATTATTTTTACCAATAAATTTTGCTAATAAGCTTTTTTTAAAGATTTATTCTCTAAGAAATGATATTAATTTAATACAATACGGCGAATATCAAATTGGTAATAAATCTATTTTAGATATTATTAACTTAATAAAATCAGGCGAAACAATTACCCATAAATTAAAAATTAATGAGGGATTGAATATTTATGATATAGAAAATTTAATTAATGATTCATACTTAATAAATGACTGTAGTTTTCTAAAATGTATCAACACCAATCTATCATTTAGAGAGGGCATTCTTTATCCTGATACTTATTTTTATAAAAAAGGTATGAGTGCGTCTGAAATATTAAACGAAAGTCACTCAAGATTAGAAAACTATTTAAATAATAAATTAAAAAATAAAAGTACTTATACCTCATTGAATAAAGAAGAAGTTTTAATTCTTGCATCAATCATTGAGAAAGAAGCTGGTAATGATGATGAGAAAAGTAAAATTGCTAGTGTTTTTCTAAAAAGATTATCTATAGGCATGAGACTTCAAGCTGACCCAACAATCATTTATGGTTTATTACCAAATTTTGATGGAGACATAAAAAAATCTGATATTCTAGATAAAAATAATAAATATAATACATATATGATTAATGGCTTACCTCCAACTCCTATTTCAATATCTTCTATATCATCTATAAATGCATCAATTGATTCACTTCCAGGAGACTATTTATTTTTTGTTGCTGATTCAAAAACTTCACATTACTTTTCAAAGACTTATGAAGAACATCTTAATAAAATTAATGAGTTAGGACTTAATAAATGAAAATAATATCATTTGAGGGAATTGAGGGTGTTGGTAAATCTACTCAGTTAAGACTTCTAAAAGATTATCTTGAATCAAAAAATTTTTTAGTAGATGTATATAGAGAACCTGGATCAACAAATACTGGTGAAAAAATAAGAGATATTCTACTAAATTCATCAAATGAATTATCAAATGAAGCTGAACTTCTTTTAATGTTTGCATCAAGATCTGAGCTTATAAAACACAAGATAAATAAATGTAAATCTGACTATTTACTATTAGATAGATTCTATGATGCCTCTATTGCATATCAAGGTTATGGCAGAAAGCTTTCTATTCCTTTAATTGAATCTCTTATAACTTTTATAAATTGTCCAGTACCTAATTATAGTATTTTGCTTGATATCCCGGTTGATGAGGGTTTTGCACGCAAAACTAATGATGATATTGATAGAATTGAATCATCAAGCAAAGCATTTTTTGAAAGAGTAAGAAAAGGTTACATCAAGATTGCAAAAGATAATAAGGATAGATTTATAAAAATTAATGCCTCTTTGGATATTGATCAAATTCATCAAAAAATAATTAAACATATTGGGTTATAAAGTTGAGTATTGATAACTATGGTTGGCTAAAAGAAATTTATAAAAATATTGATTTTGACAAGTTACCACATGGAATAATAATTTCTGGGTCTAAAGGTCTTGGTAAAAGACTTCTTGCAAATGAGATTGCTACAAAAATTCTTTCAAAAAAATTAGATTCAAATGAACTAGCACTTATCAAGTCTAATAACCATCCTGATTTTTTTAAACTAGATAAAGAAAAAATACTTCTCCACCATATCACTTATAGAAAAGATAAATGGGATGATGAAAAGGGCCAAAGAAATGTTAATGATTTTTTATCAGTAACTCCGTCAATTTCAAATAATAAGGTAGCTTTAATATTGAATGCTCAAACTATGAATGCCGAATGTCAAAATGCATTATTAAAATCTCTTGAGGAACCAGCTAAAAATACTTTCATTATTATCGTTACTGATAGAAACAAATCATTACTCGATACAATATATAGTAGGTGTCAAATTATTAATGTACCTAATTTAAATGAATCAACTATTAATGATTGGCTAAGCAAAAATGGTATATCAGATATTAACTCTACATATTTCCCAAGCTTTATATCTCCATTAGAAATTATTGAAGATATTCAAAACAATAAACATTTAAATTTTAGGGAGTTCCTTGAAATTATTTCTGACTTTATAGAAAATAAAATTGATGCTAATTCAGCCTTAAAAAATGTTGCAAATCTAGAAATTGATTTAATTACTAAGACAAATTATTTAATTGAATTTCTTAAGATACTCTTAAAATCAAGGTTATTATCTGAAGAATTATCGGGTTCTTATGTAAAATTTAATACATTTAAATTTAACAATTTAAAGATTTCAAATCTTATAAATGATTTAAATGATTTTCGATATGATTATTTTAAAGTCCCACAAATCAATGAAACACATGTTTTAAACTATTTTTTTAGCGAATTAAAAAATTCTATCAAGATATAGTTGTACCACCATCAACAACTATTGTTTGTCCGTTAATATAATTACCAGCATCAGAAGCAAGCATAATAGCAACACCAGCAATTTCATCTGGCTCACCGATCCTTCTCATAGGTGTTGAAGATAACACTGAATTTAAAATATCAGGATTTTCCCATAATGCCTTCGCAAAATCTGTTTTTATAAGACCTGGTGCAATCGAATTTGCTCTAATATTTTTATGACCAAATTCAGCAGCTATATTTTTAACAATCATAACATCGGCAGCTTTACTTATATTATAAGCACCAAGTATTGGGCTACCTTTAATAGCAGCGATACTAGATATAATAATAATTGAACCATCCTCACGATCAATCATATCTGGTAATACTAAGTTGCATAAAATTTGATTAGACTTAATATTATTATTCATAACCTTGTCAAACTTTTCTGATGGCATATCAAGCATTGACCCCATAAATGGATTTGTTGCAGCATTGCAAATGAGGGTATCAATTCTTCCTAGTTTTTCTTTAGTTAAAGATACTAAATCATTTAGTTGATTTTCATCACTTATATTTGCTGGAATAGGGAAGGCAGCTTCTGTACCAACAGCTTTATTAATTTCACTAGCAGTAGCTTCACAAGCATCAAGTTTCCTACTAGAGATAATTACCTTGGCACCATGTAAAGCACAATGATGTGCAATACTTTTTCCTATACCCCTTGAAGATCCTGTAATTAAAATTGATTTATCTTTTAGGTTAAATAATGACATATTTTTATTATAATGAAATTATGACTAAAAAAGTTGAAATATATTCCAGATCAAATTGCTCATATTGTGTTATGGCAATGAAATTCTTTGATTCAAAAGGAATAAAATATGATGTCTATAGTGCTGATGATCCAAAAGTATTTGAAGAGATGTTAGAACGAAATCCTCAAGCTAGAACAGTTCCTCAAATTTTTATAGATGATAAGTTGATTGGTGGATATACTGACTTAGTCGAAAATTATTCGGAATAACTATATGGAACAATTTAATGCTTTTTTGGTATTGCTTGATAGTAATTTAAGTGGATCTTGGTGGTTTCCAGCTTTATTAATTGGAACGGGCATATTTTTTACTATTTATCTAGGATTTCCACAATTTAAGTATTTCAATAGCGCATTAAAAATAGTATCTGGAAAGACAAAAAACTCTGAATCAGATGGAGAAACAACTGGATTTCAAGCACTTACAACAGCTATGTCTGGCGCTGTGGGTACAGGTAATATTGGTGGAGTTGCTTTAGCAATTTGGACAGGCGGGCCTGCAGCAATATTTTGGATGTGGATTACAGCAATTTTTGGAATGACAACAAAATATGTTGAAGTAACTTTAGGCCATAAATACAGAACAACTCTAAACGACGGCTCAATATCTGGTGGACCAATGTATTACATCGAACAAGGTTTAAATATGAAATGGGTTGCTATTCTATTTGCATTCTTAATGATGATTACAGCTATAGGTTCTGGAAATATGCCTCAAATTAATAATATCGCTTTGGTAATGAACACTGAATTTGCTGTACCTAAACTATTTACTGGATTATTTTTGGGAGCTTTGCTTTGGATAATTATTATTGGAGGTATAAAAAGAATTGCATCTGTTGCTAGTAGAATTATTCCAATAATGGGTCTTATATACTTTGGTGGCGCATTAATAATATTGGCAGAAAATTATCAAAATATAATACCCTCATTTAACGCAATATTTGCACAAGTCTTTACTGGATCTGCGGCAGTTGGCGGATTTCTTGGTGCTAGTTTTGCAATGAGTTTAAAATATGGTGTTGCTCGTGGGCTATATTCAAATGAGGCTGGTCAGGGATCATCTCCAATTGCTCATGCTTCATCAAAAAATAAATCAATTGATCAAGGTGTTGTTTCTATACTCGAACCTTTTATCGATACCATTGTTGTTTGTAGTGTTACAGCGTTGGTAATTTTATCAAGTGGAGTATGGACTCAAAAATTTGATACAACTTTCTCAAAGACAGATATGGTAATTCTTGAAGGAATTTATTCTGATGAAAAAAATGTAGATGGTGAATATATTTATCCAGATCATATAAACGATTTAACAAAATATGTTCAATCTATTGATTCAAATGTAAATGAATTTTCAGGCTCACTAGATATAAAAGATGGAAAAATATTATCAGAAAATATAACTGTAATTCATTCCAGATCAATTGCAGAAGACATAACAATTTCCAATTCAATTGAGGATACTTTATTTTCAGGAAAACTTGATGTTAAAAATGGAAAAATATCAGAACAAGTTTCTATAAGTGGTAAATCACTTGTTAGCTCAGCAGAATTAACAGCAAAAGCATTCTCGCAGGGAATACTTGGTCAATATGGCGGTAAATTAGTAGCTATAGCCTTATTATTATTTGCATTTTCTACATCAATAACCTGGTGTTATTATGGGGATAGATCAACTGCGTATATATTTGGAGAAAAGGGCGTTGTTTGGTATAGAAATTTCTACGTTTTATGTTTTGTTTTGGCTGCAGTTATTGATACAACTGTAGTTTGGAACATTGCTTATGTTGTTGTAGCGCTTGTATCAATCCCGAATTTAATTGCAATGTTTGTTCTTAGAAAGGAAATGAAATCTCTTTCAGATAATTTTGACATAAAATAAATTATTCAATCATTTTTAATACAGACACTATCTCTAAATG
>Ga0208130_1000374_pt1 | contig 23490 bp, 24 predicted proteins | sample ETNtaG_31_FD_185771 | JGI IMG/M metagenome (GOLD analysis project Ga0208130, IMG submission 185771) | Marine microbial and viral communities from oxygen minimum zone, Eastern Pacific Ocean - ETNP201310SV78 (SPAdes) (version 2) | ecosystem: Environmental > Aquatic > Marine > Oceanic ... | reverse complement strand
CTTCGTCTACTTCACCAACAAAAAACATGACCGATGTGTCTCCATGAACTCCGTTTAAATAAAGAGTTACATCTACGTTCACAATGTCGCCGTCAGCTAATGGTCTGCTATCAGGAATTCCATGACAAATTACTTCATTTACCGAGGTGCAAACAGATTTCGGATAACCGCGATAATTCAATGGGCTTGGATAGGCATTGCGCTCAAGAATCGCCTCATGAGCTATCTGATCAATTTTGTCGGTGGTAACTCCTGGCTGAACAAAAGGTTGCACTTCAAGTAGGACCTCTGCCGCGGCATTTCCAGCTAATCTCATCCTTTGTATCTCTTCTTCGGTCCGAATGTTTGAAGAGATCGCCGGCCCAGGATTACCAGTCATCGCGTAAGGCGGCCTATTTATTGAAATAGGCACTGTGCGCATCGGACTAAGCATTCCTGGCCTTACAGGCGGGTGCGAAGCTTTAGTTGCTGAGAGTTTTTTGCGTTTACGTTTTGCCACGTCACAAAGACTATCTGAACTTGTCTTGAAGAAACCAAACGCTACGATAACTTGTGGAGTTAGAGCTTCTGAAAGGAAAAAAATGGCTGCCGCTGGCGACAAAAAAGCAATACTTGCTGCATTGATAGCAAATGCTGGTATTTCGATTGCGAAATTTGTCGGATTTATCTTTACTCACTCTTCTGCGCTATTAGCCGAGAGTGTCCACTCTGTTGCCGATGCTTCCAATCAATTTCTTCTACTCATGGGAGTTCAACGCTCAAACCGTCCTGCGACCAAAGAACACCCTTTTGGTTACGGTCGTGAACGCTATTTTTGGTCATTTGTTGTATCGGTCGTACTTTTTACTGCTGGCGCAGTTTTTGCCCTCTACGAAGGAATAGAAAAGCTTCTTCACCCTGAGCCCATAAGCCACTATCAGTGGGCTATCGGCATATTAGTTTTTGGTTTGATTCTGGAAGGATTTTCCTTAAGGACTGCCATTATTGAAGCAAATAAGCTAAGAAAAGGCCAGACATGGAGAGAGTTCGTCACTAAATCGAAGAAGCCTGAATTGCCGGTAGTGGTGCTTGAAGATATGGGAGCCATGCTTGGTCTTGCTTTTGCTTTGATCGCAGTAGTGCTTAGCAAAGTAACCGGTGACCCCATTTGGGATGGGGTAGGTACGGTAAGTATTGGAGTCTTACTTGCCATAATTGCCATTATTTTAGCTAGAGAAATGTACAGCCTTCTTATCGGCGAAGGAGTTACTGAGAAAAATCGTTCGCTCATTGAGGAAGCCATAGATGGTTCTGCTTCGGTTTCAAGGATTGAGAATTTACGGACACAACATCTCGGACCTGAACATATTTTGGTCGGGGCGCAAGTCGTTTTTGATTCTTCTCTTACTGCTGAGGAAGTATGTACTGCTATTGAAGAGCTTGAGGCTCAAATCAAAGCCGTAGTGCCAGATGTCCACTCAGTTTTTGTTGAACCAAAAAGTTTGTAACAAATAAATCTAAGGTTGTCGGGCAAAGTTAAGAAACCCTTGGGTTTATGTGGAAGACTCAGTCTCATGATCCTACGTAAACTTATTTTTATTTTTTCTATTTTCGCGTTAACTGCAACAAGTTGTTCCTCTGATGGAGCCTCCGAAAGTAACGCTTACACCCGAGCTGCTGACGAGACACCAGCCACAACGGAAGCTCCTGTAGCCACGGAAGCTCCGGCAGAAACAGTGGCACCGGACGAAGATGAAAGTGCCGAACAAGGCGCTCGGAGTGAAATCATCACTTTCTTAAAATCAGAGTTTGGCTTGGAGACCGAAGAATTCGCTACCTGCATGGTTGACGAAATGCATTCACTAACAGGAGTGAGTTACGTAGTGCTTCTAGAAGACTTGGATGACGAAGAAGCTGACTATGACGACTTCGCTGAAGAAGCGACATTTACATGTATGGACTTTTTATCTCCAGAAGAGATTGAGATGTTAGCCTCCGCATCAGATGAAGATACGGGCCCCTCATTAGAGATCTCCTCTGATCCAGATGCTCTTGGTGCCATTCTTGCAGTAGAAGAAATTGATTTTGCTGATGAAACTATTGTCGGTTGGCTCGTAACCTACCGATCACGTTCTGTGAGCGGTGACCCCATCCAAGTAACCGGCACTATTGTCGCCCCGAACTCTGTAGCTACTGAACCAAGGCCTGTGCTTTCGGTTGCTCATGGTACGACAGGCATGGCTGATATGTGTGCTCCTTCACTTGGCTATACCGGAGAAGATGTTGAGTTGAATGCTCTCGTGCAACCCTTACTTGATGATGGCTGGGTTGTAGTCGCAAGTGACTTTGAAGGGATGGGAGGACCGGGTCTTCACCCTTACATTGTTGGTGCGAGTGAGGCACAAGGAGTCTTTGATATTGTGCGAGCAGCTCAAACTGATTCTTCCCTAGGGGCCGAAGGGCCTTTGATCGTATGGGGTCACTCTCAAGGGGGCCATGCGGCTATGCATGCTTCTCAACTTTGGCAAGACATAGCTCCTGAGTTAGATCTTGTTGGTGTTGCAGCTGGCGCACCTCCAAGTCAATTCCCCTTACTGAAAGATTTCCTAATGGATGGGCCTTTCCAGGGTTACCTTGTAATGGTTGCTGCTGCCTTCGCTCAGGCTTACGACGAACTTTCTTTAGAAGCGATTGTTGAACCGGAGTACTTGCCTCTAGTAGAGGAACTAGAACTCGGTTGCACTGGACATATTTTTGAGATTTTCAATCCAATACCTTTTGAAGATTTGACTTCTGTTGACGACATTTTCGCTGATCCTGCGTGGAATGCTCGCCTAATAGAGAACGACACAAATCAAGTACCGAACCAAACCCCAGTCGTTATTCTTCACGGTGACCAAGATGAGCAAATTCCTGCAATTAGCAGTCAGATTCTTTTAGATCAGATTTGCGCTCTTGAAGGACATGACCATATTGAACGCATTCTCTATGAGGGACATACTCATGGCAGTGCAGTGGAAGCGTATTGGTCAGATTTTTTGAGTTGGATCAATGACCGAATAGTTGGCGACCCAGTAGATCAAGAAAAGGGTTGTTCAACAGTCACTGTTCCTAATTCTGAATGATGTAAAGAATCTGATACTAAATTTTTTCGTTTGTATTTGAAGGGAAAAGGAATCGAATAAGCGCTATTGCTACAGCAGTTCCTGCAAGTTGCATCAGGATAAACATGGGGATGTGGGATGGTGATATTCCTGTGAACGTGTCTGAGAACGAGCGAGAGATGGTCACTGCCGGATTAGCGAAACTTGTTGATGAAGTAAAATAGTATGCGCCGCCAATATAAGCGCCTACTACATAAGGAATCTTTGAAGTGCGGGAAGTGTGAAGAAGACTGAATATGACGAGCAACAATCCAACAGTGGCTATTACTTCCCCGAGCCACAGATGGCTTCCACTACGGTTTGTAGTTGACCAACTTATTGCAGATAGATCAAACATAAGATTTGCTACTACGGTCCCTAAGATTCCTCCTCCAGTTTGAGCAATAAGTACAGGTAGAACTTCTTTTCTGGTTCTATGCCCCAACGCCCAAGCGGCAAGCGTTACAGCTGGATTAAAGTCAGCAGAGATTTTGTTGAAGATAGAAATTATTGCAATTAAAACAGCAGTTGTTGCTGCTGCATTCTGAAGCAAAATCAATCCTTCTTCACCTTCAGAAAGTCTCTGCGCCATTATTCCAGAGCCCACAACACCGATGAGTAGGAACATTGTTCCTATTCCCTCAGCAAGAAGAACTTTCTTTAAATCAGTCATGTGAAAGTGGTTCAGTCTTGAGTGTTCATTAACCCGTAAACAATGGAGTCAACAAGTGCTTGCCATGAGGCTTCGATGATATTTTCTGAAACTCCGATTGTTGTCCAGGTTTTTTCTCCGTTTGTTGTATCTAGTAAGACTCGTGTGATTGCTCCAGTTCCTTTGCTAGTTTCAAGAACTCTTACTTTGTAATCGGTAAGTCTGAGGTTCTCTAAGGCGGGGTAACGGCTTCCTATAGCTTGTCTTAGGGCAGAGTCAAGAGCATTTACCGGACCATTTCCTTGACCAGATGCTTCAACTATTTTTCCGTCTACTTGAATTGATACTGTCGCTTCGGTATCTACTTCTACGGCTACATCATTCCATGCGCGGCTGCCGCTCCCAGAAAGGTGCCCTACGTTCACAGAGAAGGATTGGAGTTGGAAAAAGTCTTGTTCCCAGCCAGTAGCAGCGCGAAGAAGAAGTTCTAGTGACGCGTCGGCTGCTTCGAAATGGTACCCCCGGTATTCAAGGTCTTTCAAAGTTTCAACTACTTCATTTAGCGTTTCCCCTTCTATGTCCAAATCGAGTTGTTGAGCACGGAGTTCAATAGTCGATTTTCCTGACATCTCCGAAACAAGGAACCGTGTGCCGTTTCCAACCAAGTTAGGGTCAATGTGTTCATAGGCGTCAGGACGGCGAGAAATCGCGCTTACATGAAGTCCTGCTTTATGGGCAAATGCTCCTGATCCGACATATGGCTGTTGTGGATCGGAAGAGAAATTAACGAGTTCCGCTACATGATGAGCGACAGAAGTGAGGCGTTCGATGCGGTCCGGAGGAAGTGTTTCAATCCCTAGTTTTAAACTTAGGTTTGCGATAATTGGTACGAGGTCACAGTTTCCGACTCTTTCTCCATAACCATTTATGGTTCCTTGAACTTGTGTAGCGCCTGCCATTACGCCTGCCATTGCGTTTGCTACTCCGCAACCGGTGTCGTTATGAAGGTGGACTCCAACTGGAGTTTCAAGGTGTTTCACTACAGAGGCGACAGTTTCTTCTATTTGAAATGGCAGAGAGCCGCCGTTTGTATCACAAAGTACAAGGCAGTCAGCTCCCGCTGCAGCGGCTCCTTCAAGAACTTGGAGAGCGTATTCTGGGTTAGCTTTATACCCATCGAAGAAATGTTCTGCGTCGAAAAAGACTTCTAAACCTTGATCTTTCAAGAATTTAATCGAATCGGCGACCATAGCTATTCCTTCGTCGAGCGATGTTCTTAGTGCCTCTGTGACGTGATAGTCCCATGATTTGCCGACAATGCAAACTGTAGACGTTCCGGCTGCAACGAGGTTTGCCAAAGTTGGATCGTTTTGAGCATCACCATTTACTCGCCTTGTTGATCCAAACGCGACAAGGCGTGAATGTTTGAGTGTCAACTCTTCTTTTGCTCGTTCAAAGAACTCAACATCTTTGGGGTTAGCTCCTGGCCATCCTCCCTCAATGTAATGAACTCCTAAATTGTCTAACTGTTCCGCTATGCGTAGTTTGTCATCAACAGTTAACGAGATTCCTTCCAACTGAGCACCGTCGCGTAAAGTTGTATCGTAGATTTCTACGTTTTTAGGCATACTTTTCGAATTAAGGATTGACATACTCATTCCACGATTCGTACTCAGGACGCTTTCCACGCACGACATCAAAATAGATTTCCTGTATGGCCTTAGTGATTGGACCTGGATCCCCGATTTCTCGATCATCTACAGAACGTATAGGCACAATTTCTGCCGCTGTACCAGAAAGAAAAGCTTCTTCGGCAATATATAAATCGCTTCGAAGAATGTTTCCTTGGCTGTAAGGGATGCCGAGATCTTCAGCTATTTTTCGAACAGTTTTTTGTGTGATTCCTTCAAGCGCTCCAGCCGAGGTGGGGGGAGTAATGATTGCTCCGTCACGAACGATAAATAAATTTTCTCCCGTGCATTCTGAAACATAGCCTTGAGGTGAAAGCAGAATAGCTTCTTCGTATCCCGCTTTGATCGCCTGAACTTTAGCCATTTGGGAATTTATGTAATGCCCTACTCCTTTTGCCGCTGGTGGCATTGCGTTAGGTCCATGGCGTTGCCATGAAGAGATCATGACCTTCACACCGTTCTCTATTCCTTCATCGCCAAGATACGCTCCCCACGGCCAGCAGGAAATGGAGACTTCAACTTTGCATGCAAGAGGATTGAGTCCTATTTCTCCGTAGCCAAGATAAACCAATGGCCGTATGTAGCATGAAGAAACTTTGTTGATTCTTACCGTGTCTAAAACTCCTTCGACCAGATCATCTACTGTCCAGGGGATGTCTATAAAAAGAATTTTTGCTGATTGGAAAAGTCGTTCTATATGCGGACGTAATTGAAAAACAGCTGGCCCTCTATCAGTTTCATAGGCGCGGATTCCTTCAAATGTTCCATTTCCGTAATGCAACGTGTGTGTGAGGACGTGAACAGTTGCGTCGTCCCAATTAACGAACTCTCCATTCATCCAGATTTTTTCTGTTTTTTCGATCGGCATTTCAACTCCTCATTTACTTAATTCAATATCAAACTGTTTAAACAAGCCTCTGGGCTATCGCATCTCCAATAGATGAGGTCCCCTCAACCTGAACTGCTGGATCAGCACAAACTTCTTTTATTCGATCTGCGGCCTCATTCTCACCTAAAAATTCAAGCATCATCGCTCCTGAAAGGATAGCGGCCGTAGGGTTAGCTATACCTTGGCCAGCAATATCAGGTGCTGATCCATGTACTGGTTCAAACATTGACGGCCCAGTTTTGGTTGGATTTAGATTTGCAGAAGCAGCCATCCCTATACCTCCAGAGATTGCTCCGCCAAGGTCTGTGAGTATGTCTCCGAATAGGTTATCGGTAACTATTACGTCGTATTGTTCAGGGGATTGAACAAAGTAAATGCAAGCAGCATCTACATGGTTATAGGACGTGTCCACATTTGGATATTCTTTCGCTACTTCATTGAACGTACGCTCCCAGAGGTCCCCAGCGAAAGTGAGAACATTTGTTTTGTGGACCAGTGTTAAATGCCCTTTCCTATTTGACGCAAGATCAAACGCAAAACGTATGCAACGCTCGACTCCCATACGAGTGTTGACTGAACCTTGTGTAGCTATTTCGTGTTCAGTGCCTTGGCGTAAGACACCGCCTTCGCCGGCATATGAACCTTCAGTGTTTTCTCTAACTACACAGAAATCAACATTATTCTCAGCGTAAGTAAACGGCCTTAAATTGACATACAGATCAAGAGCGAACCGCATCTTGAGCAATAGTCCGCGTTCAATTAGTCCTGGTGGAACGTCAGGTGTACCTACGGCGCCAAGATATAACGCGTCTAAACTTCGCCATTCTTCAATTACTTCATCAGGTAAAACTGTTCCGTCTCTGCCATAACGGTCACCACCGAGGTCGTATTCAACGGTTTCTAGATTCACGCCTGCAGCGTTAATCACCTTTAGGCCTTCAGAAATAACTTCTGGCCCAATACCATCACCGCCGATGATGCCGATTCGATGTGCCACGTGGGTGCTCCTTATGTTCCAAGTTGTGCAGTGTAATTTAAATAAAAAACCGTCCACTGAAGCGGACGGTCAAAGCGCACAGGATAAATGTGCGCTAAAAAATTTTGATCACCGAAAGTAATCTGTCCATCACTTTAAGTCTAGCAAACTGCCTGTAACACTCGTCAAATAGGTTAAAGAGAAGTATAAGAAGGTGGCGGTATCGATTCTTGCGGATACGATCTCGCCTCATGCCAGAAATGCAACAACTTTCACAAAAAGCCTATGACCGCCTTGTAGCTGAGCTACAGGATCTAACTACTCGCGGAAGAATAGATATTGCGAGAAAAATTGAGGCGGCACGCGAATTAGGCGACCTTTCAGAAAATGGTGACTACCACGCTGCTAAAGAAGAGAAAGGAAAAATGGAAGGACGCATAATGCACATTGAAAGCGTTCTAGAAAATTGTGAAATCATTGAAGAATCCTCTGGAGACGTTGACGCGGTTACACCGGGGGTAACTGTTTCCATACTGTATGAGGGTGACGATACTCCTGAATTATTGCTTGTTGGGTCAATTGAGGAGAAGAGAGAAGATATTGATGTTGTTTCTCCAGGTTCGCCTTTAGGGGAAGCCCTTCTTGGCGGAAAAATTGGTGACACTGTCTCTTTTGAGGCTCCGCATGGAATTTTGAAAGTAAAAATAGTAAGTATTGAAAACTAGGACTTTTGACTCAATACTTTTATGGAAATTAAACCTCTCTGGTGGAAGATACTTGTACTGATCGGCGGTATCTTCATCGCTACCGCTTTATTTCTTTCTCTCGGGAGTTCACCAAAGGAGATTGAAGAGAGGCCTTCTATCTCCGGATTTGAATTGGAATGATTGCTTTAGCTTCGGCGGTCACATGTAGTTCCAGCCCACATTGAAAGAACAACCCCAATATCACTTGTGGCATTAGTTAGCCCGCTAATTCCATCATCTTGCAAAATGCTGACAAAGTCGAAACTGAAATAACCAGTTAAGTCACCATCTATGGCTGTTTCTATTGAGAAGGCTGTATAGGTTTCTCTCATTTCGGCAACTGTTGAGCCGATACCGATACGTTCTATGGTCCAAATGGAGGACTCGGTTGCCCACGGTCCAGAAACAAACCATTGGCCTAGAACTGCGTCAACTCCAGGTTCTCCATCTTCAATGTCTTCATCAACCAGAACGACTTCAACATCTCCATAGGTGACTCGCCTGACTATCGGAACGTCACATAGTGGATCTTCTACCCAGCCGGTGTCGTCATCTGATGGCCCAATTTTTGCATCTAATTCAAGTAGAACTTCGTTGGCGGGATCATCAAAGGCGATCAATACTGGTGTTCCGGTGCCATCTAGCAGGAGCCCAGCTGAAGATACTGTCACCATGCCTAATGGCGGGATGGTCGTGGTTGTAGTGGTGGTTGTAGTGGTTGTTGAAGTGGTCGTTGTTGAAGTGGTCGTTGTTGAAGTTGTTGAGGTTTCTTGAATTGCTTCTGTTGTGGTAGCAGGAGGAGTGGTGGTGGTTGAGGTGGTGGTGGTTAGAGGAGTTAGCACAGAATCGTCTTCTTCGCCGCCAGTGATTTGGTCTATGACTACATAACCAATAGCTCCAGCGACTCCAACGATTAGAAGCAAAACCATTAATAAGCGAGGAACCTTTCGGCGTTCACTCTTCTCTATGCCTGTGTCTTCTTCAAATACTGATCGTGCACCTGCAGCGATGACGCTTGGTGCGGGTTGAAAGGTTGAGGGAGTCAAAGTTTCTTGTTGGCCTAAGTCTTCAAGAGTTACTCGTGGTGCTGGGCCTGATGGAGCGTCTCCATGGCGTTTCCAAAGTAAGCCCCCTATCACTCCGGAGAGGTCTGGGTCTAAATCTGAGGGCCCATGTGTTGCCATCGCTGACCAAGCTTTTGTCTCACTTACAAATTCGACTTCACCGATAAGAGCTCTTTCTGCTGCGGCTACGTAGGCTTCTTCTTTTGGTCCTCCTGCGGTCAATACGACCAAAACCTGATCTGGTGTTTTATCTAATATTTGAATACTTTTTGCATAAACCTCAGCTAGTAACCGGGCAAGAAGAGTTTCAGAGGTTGTAGAGCGGCCTCCTTGCGACATGATCTCTTCATCGAAAAGTCTTCCAATAGGATCATCAACTATGCCTGAGGGGTCATGCTCCATCTGGTCGTGTGCTTCGTCGCCAAAGAATACAGAATCGTCTAAACCGAGATGTATTGACATCGGCATTCCAGCTTTGCCTCTACCAAGAGCAATCAAATCAAGACGGCCATCGCTATCAACTGCGGCATGAATAGCCGCGGGATCAAAGTGGATTGCGAGAGTTGTAGCCATATGTTCCAAAAGCCTTCTGAAATCTATTGTTCTTAGACCTTAGAGGTTCAACACGAGATTGAATACTCACTAAAAGATATCGTAACTTTTACCTATCGGTAGTAAATATGGGTTTTTATCTGGCATCATTCTTAGTGATGGATCTTCGTCAACTACACCTACTGCTTGCTGTAGCAGAGCATCAGAGTTTCTCTGGTGCAGCGCGCGCCCTTCACACTGTTCAATCTAATGTTTCTACGCATGTAGGAAGATTAGAAAAAGAATTAAAAACAGTTTTGATCGATCGAAGGACTATGTCCCCTACTGCCGAAGGTGAAGCAGTCATTGAACGTGCACAACGTATCCGCAGCGAGCTTAGAGCAATCACCGATGACATTGCTTCTATGAAAAGTGAAGTTGCTGGCTCAGTGAATATCGGATGCATTGGGACGGTCGCTCGTTGGATAGCTAATCCCCTGCTTCAAAAACTGAGTAGTGAATACCCGAGTCTTCACCCCGTCATTATTGATGAAGTAACCGCCTCATTAATACCGAAACTCCTCACTGGAGAACTTGACATAGCGATAGTGAATTCCCCTGTTCTTGCAACTGGGATTGAAACCATGCCTCTATTTGAGGAAGAGTACGTTGTTATTGCTTCAGGATCTCATCCTTTATCCAAGAATAAATCAATCAAACTTGAGGATCTTTCTGATTTGGAAATCATGCTGACCCCGTCAGGTACTGCAATTCGTGACAGCATTGACAAGGAAGCAGGCGATGCCAATATCAACCTCTTACCAACAGTGGAAGTTACCGGCTTGCGGCTTTTAGCTTCACTTGCCATCACAGGAACGACTCCTGCACTTCTGCCCGCTAGCGCTGCATCTGGACACTCTGAAGGTGACTGGGTGGCAATACCAGTCAAAGGATTATCTAAGCGGAAAGTTGATTTAGCTTTTAATCAAAAAATGACGCCTTCAACACCTGTGCGTTCAACTATTGACGTTTTAACTCAAATTATTTTGGAGAATGCCCCACATCAGCCCGGTATTCATGTAACGCTTAGCCAATGAACCTTGATTCTGTAACGACTTCTGTGGGGCTACGAGCTGGAACAACCGGCAACGTATCTTTTGGCCTTTCTACCATTGGTGAACGAAAGGTTATTCAAGTTCATACTGGGGGAGAAAAACTTGGGGCACTTCTCCCTATCGACGGAGAAAACCTCGCTGAAGCCGCCCGAACTGCTTATCGACAGCGCATACCCTTAATTTGTTATATAAGTTCCAGCGGTGCAGATATTTCCGAAGGCGTTAAAGCCATCCATAGTTGGGGCACCGCGGCAAGAGAGTTTGTCAACTGCTCAGGTGTGATTCCTCTAATTTTCTGTGTAACTGGTCCAGCAGTATCAGGTCCAGCCTTACTTCTGGGACTCGCTGATCTTGTCGTCATGATCGACGACTCATACGCTTTCGTAAGTGGGCCAAACATGGTCGAACAATACACGGGAGAAGAGGTTTCACCGGAAGGACTAGGTGGAGCCTCAATGCATGCCAGAACCTCCGGTGTAGCTCATTTCGTCGTTCCAGATCCTGAATCTGCAGACAACTTGATTGCTGAATTATTGACCTATCTCCCAAACAGCACTGATGAACTTCCCGTTGCTGCATCTAGTAGTGACGCTCCAGATAGGAAACTTCCTGATGTCGGATCAATCATCCCTGATTCTCCTACGGGGAGTTACGACGTTCGTAAAGTAATTGAGGTTTGCTTAGATGACGAGTATTTTCTTGAAACGCGAGAAGATTTTGCCCAAAATTTAGTCACTGGTTTTGGTCATATTAACGGTCAGCCCGTAGGTATTGTGGCCAACCAACCACAATCTATTGCTGGAACATTAGATATTCCCGCTTCACAGAAAGGCGCAAGATTTGTAGCTTTCTGCGACGCATTCAACCTCCCAATCATCACCCTTGTAGACACCTCTGGTTTTTATCCCGGTAAAGACCTTGAATGGAAAGGGATGATCCGTTACGGGGCCCAAATGGCTTTTGCTTACGCCCGAGCTACCACCCCACGCATATGTGTGACCCTGAGAAAATCTTACGGGGGTGCCTACATTGTGATGGACTCTCGTTATATGGGAAATGACGTAATGCTCGCCTGGCCAACAGCGGAAATCGCAGTAATGGGAGCAAAGGGTGCTGTAGAAATCCTTCATCGTGACGCAAGTGATGATGAAAGAGAAGATCTCATCACTGGATATGAAGAACGGTTACTCAATCCTTATGTTGCTGCAGAACATGGAACAGTAGATCGAGTTATCGACCCTGCGGACACCCGAATAGAAATAATTAAAGCTCTTGAAATGCTCCTAGGGAAACGTGAAAAACTTCCGCGACGACGCCATGACAATGCCCCTCTTTAAAAGGTTTTTACCAGTCCAAAAATAAAAAACCGCATTTTTCTATTTTTCCGACTTACTTTTAAGCTTTAGCGTCTAGGTAAAGTCAAAAAAGTCATATTCATTGGTTAAATGAATATTAAGGACACAAATACATTTTATGAAAGGTTGCTAGGTGCCAGAATCCATCACCATTACTGACAACCGGACGGGCGAATCGGTTGAAATCCCTATTGTTGATAAGGGAGTAGATGCCAAAGCCTGGAGTTCGTTACTCCCCGGAATTTGGTTTAACGATCCGTCTTTTGGAGCCACAGCAGGCGCAGAAAGTGGTATCACCGAGCTAGACGGTGGGGCTGGAATTCTTCGGTATCGCGGTTACCCAATTGAACAAGTAGCTACATCTCTTACTTTTCTAGAAGTTACCTTTCTCCTGCTTTTCAATAAATTGCCAACTAAAGAAGAAGTCGAATCTTTTGCTTTAGAAATAGCTGAACAAGCGCCAATTCATGAAAACTTTCATAAACGGATCCTTGAAGGATTCCGCGACGACGCTCATGCTATGGGTGTTCTTATCTCAAGTATCGCAGCTCTCTCAACATTCTTTCCTGAAAGTAAAGACATTGACGACCCTGAGATAAGGCGTCTTCAAATGGTGCGCTTAATCGCGAAAATGCCAACCTTGGCGGCAAGCGCTTACAGAAAGAACGTTGGGGCTCCTTACGTTCAGCCGGACCCGGATCTTGACTACACCGGAAACTTTCTCACCATGATGTTCTGTCACCCTGATGGGAGCTACGACATAGATCCTGTGTTACGCAACGCCCTTGATCTGTTATTTGTTCTCCATGCTGATCACGAACAGAACTGCTCCACTACGACTGCTCGGGCTGTTGGTAGCGCCCATGCGGACCCTTACGTAACGATTGCTTCTGCTGCTTCAGCTCTTTATGGCCCACGCCACGGTGGAGCAAACGAAGCTGTTTTACGAATGCTTGAAGAAATCGGCTCTTACGATCAGGTAGACGATTTCATCGCCTCGGTCAAATCTGGTGAAGGAAGGCTCATGGGCTTCGGACACCGGGTTTACAAGAATTACGATCCGAGAGCAGTCATCGTAAAGGAGACAGCACATCGCGTATTTGAAGTTACTGGAAAGAATCCTTTGCTTGATATTGCCCTTAAGTTAGAAGAAGTTGCGTTGGCTGATCCTTATTTCATAGATAGAAGTTTGTACCCAAACGTAGATTTCTATTCGGGTCTTATTTATCAATCCATGGGGTTCCCTGTAGAGATGTTCACTGTTCTTTTCGCTATCGGGCGAACTCCTGGTTGGCTTGCCCATTGGGACGAAATGCTTCAACAGGATTCCCGCATTGCCCGGCCTCGCCAAATTTACACAGGTCCAGCGGAACGAGATCTTCCCAACTAACAACTCACTAATTGCAGCCTTTTTGAGGAGTTCACCTCTGAATAATGCATCATGGACTGTATGAATGAATTGTTAGATGCCGCTAGTTCCGTGTTTGACGACGTTGTTGCGTTTCGCCGTGACATTCATCAGCATCCTGAATTAGGGCTAGATAATCCCCGCACTCAAGAAAAAATTCTTGATGCCTTAGTTGATCTGCCTTTAAATATCAGCACAGGTAAAGGGCTTACTTCTGTAGTAGCTGATTTAGATGGCGCTAACGATGGGCCGACCATACTTTTACGTGCTGACACCGATGCCCTGCCAATGACTGAAGACTCGAATGAATCTTTTTGTTCTTTGGATCCTGGTAAAGCCCATGCCTGTGGACATGATGCCCATACAGCCATGCTTGTGGGAGCTGCTCGTTTGCTCTCTCAACGACGTGAAGAACTTTCTGGCCGTGTGCGGTTTATGTTTCAACCGGGTGAAGAAGGTGCTGGTGGAGCTCCAATCATGATCGAAGAAGGCGTACTCAAGGATGTAGATCGAGCTTTTGCTATACATATCACTCCAAATATTCCTACTGGATACGCTGCTTGCCGTCCCGGTCCATTCATGGCTTCTACTGACACTCTGCGAGTTACGGTCACTGGAAAAGGTGGACATGCTTCAACTCCTTATCTTTGTACCGACCCCATACCAGCAATGGCAACCATGATCACTTCGCTTCAAACCGCAGTTACTCGTGAAATAAATGCTTTTGACCCTGCTCTGATAAGTATCACGCATGTAGAAGGTGGCACTACTACGAATGTCATACCGGAAACTGTTTTCTTTGAGGGAACTATTCGATGTGTATCTGAGAGATCACGGGACAAGGTGCGTGAGGCTATTCGCCGTGTGTGTACTCAAATTGCTTTGGCTCATGAATGCGAAGCTTCTATTTCCCTTGAAGAGGGATATCCGGTGACCGTGAACCATGCAGATCAATCTGATTTTTTTGGGAAAGTGTGTGAACGGACTCTTGGGGAAGGAAAGTTTTTAACTATGCCGTCACCAGTGATGGGCGGTGAAGATTTCTCTTATGTTCTTCAGCAAGTTCCTGGGGTGATGGCTTTCTTAGGAGTGTGCCCTGATGATGTAAAAGACAGCCTCCAAGCAGCTCCTTGCCACTCCAACCGTATGAGATTAAACGAAACTGCCATGATTAACGGAATGGCGTTACATGTAGGGATGGTTCTCAATGACTGAAGAGAACCCTTTTGAGAACTTTGAGGTTCCACCATTTAACGAACTTATGGCTTTAGAGCCTCATGGACCTGATGTGTATGTAGGGACAAGCCCGCATTACCCATGGGGTCGTGTGTACGGAGGTCAAGTGGTGGCGCAAGCTCTTCATGCTGCAGCTCTAACTGTTGAAGAGGGATACCATGCTCATTCCTTGCATTCCTATTTCATACGGGGCGGGACTAGTGACGAACCAATTCGTTTTGAAGTCGACCGGATTAGGAATGGGCGCTCCTTCGTTACCCGACGAGTAGTAGCTCGACAATCTGACGGAGCAATCTTTAATCTTTCTTGCTCTTTTCAAATAGACGAAGACCAAGTTGATGTACAAGAGTCTCAACTTTTAGATGACGTGGGTGAGCCCGGAAGTGGAGACTCAGATGATTGGGGATTCATGAATCAACGCATCGCCCTACAAGAAAAAGGGCGCACTGCTACATGGATGAAAGTTGCCGACACTATTGGAGATAGTCGAATTCTCCAATCCTGTGGGTTGGCTTTTGCTTCTGACGAAATGCCAATGAGCACTATCAGACGTTCACATCCATTATTAGAAGGAGTTGAGCGAGGAGATCCTGCCTACTACGAGACGTTTATCGGCGCCAGCCTTGACCATGCCATCTGGTTCCACCGGCAAGCAAAAGCAGATGACTGGCTACTATATGACTTCCGCTCACATGGATTAACTGGTGGTCGTGGTCTCGCCACCGGAGAGGTTTTCACCCCCGGCGGGCTTCATGTGGCCACCGTGGTGCAAGAAGGACTCTTCCGGCAACGAACAAGATAGTTACGAGTAAATATTGAATACCGAAACTGGACAAAAGGTCTTTAATCTATGAATTCAAAACGTCTTCTTAAAATCATTTTGTTGATTGTTTTTATAATAATCACTACCACTGGTGCCATTGGTTTAATTGCCAACTTGATGGAAGCTGTTGATAAAGGGTTTGACACCCCCATGGACCCTAACTGTGCCACTCTTCAACAACAAGGAGTAACAGACATAGATTGCGCCACGTATTCGAGCCAACTCACTGGTTCAATTGTGGGTAACGTCATTAACGCAATCATATGGTTTTGGATTCTTAGACGAAGAAAAAAACGATCTACTGAGCCATCACCAAAGTCTCCATATGAAATTCCTACAGAATCCAGAAAAAAGCGTCAAAAAAAATCAGAAAGTGATTTTCCAGACTTTGATGATGGACAAGGTTCCATCTTTTCTTGACCACTTAATCATTCATCCCCTAACCAGCCCTCAAATATGAGTTACTGTTGTTTTATACCGAGGGGGGTATTGAGATGGATGATCCGACACAGGAACGATCTTTTTCTTGCGTGAAATGCCACGGAACTGAGTACGAGACTGGAGAGATCCGAACTACGGGTTCTGGTTTCAGCAGATTCTTAGATTTACAAAATCAAAAATTTGGTTTTGTTGCTTGCTCAAATTGTGGCTATGTCGAATTTTATCGCATGAGTGGTAAGGGCGGCTTAGGCACTTTCTTTGACATTCTTACTAGCTAAAAGCAAACGTTTCATCTAAACGGTGAGTCAAACGGCACATGTGCTGTCGGTCACCTCGCGCATTTATTCTTCTTTATAACGCCAGAATATAAAGGTTAATTTCAGGAGTTTTAATGATTTGCGAAGACACCCCCATAGCTTTAAATGAGATCCAAATTTTTTCTGGTCTCACAAAACAAGAATTGCGTTCAGTTAACCGTCTCATGGCCACTGTTGACGTCAAGGCTGGCCATCATCTCGCTCGTCAAGGAGAAAAAGGACGAGAGTTTATGGTTATCAGACAGGGTGAAGCAACGGTGAACCGTGACGGGAAGAAAATAACCAAACTTAAAAGAGGTGACTTCTTTGGTGAAAACAGCGCAATTGCTGACATCCCTCGCACAGCAACGGTCATAGCAGACACAGATATGGTTATCGGCACCATGAACCGTCAAGAGTTCTCCATCCTTCTTGATGAAGTCCCACAGCTAGCACGCAAGGTTTTAATAAACACTGTTCAGCGTCTAAATGACTGTGGAATTTTAAGCTAAAAGCATCTTCCTCTTTTTTAGAAAACTGAAGATAAGTTTTCTATATGGAGCTAAAACCGCGCATCATTCTTGACTGTGATCCAGGTATTGACGATGCTTTCGCAATTGTCACTGCTGCTCGATGGGCTGATGTTGCAGGTATAACTACAGTTTCTGGAAATGTGTCTTTAGGTAAAACTACTGCGAATGCTCTACGGCTGAGATCATTACTTAGTGCGGATTTTCCTGTCCATGCTGGCGCAGATAAACCTCTTGAAGCCCCTCCCCTTTCCGCTGGACATGTTCATGGAGAATGTGGTCTCGGCGGAATAGATCTTCCACCCCCTGCTAAAACTCCTGATTCCTCTGATGCAATTGAATTCATTATTGAAACAACAAAAAACGAGGAGGGATTGCATCTTGTCCCAATCGGTCCTTTAACTAACATCGCCCTCGCTCTTCAAGCTGATCCCAATATCTCTAGACGCGTCGCTTCAATCACGTTCATGGGAGGTAGCGCTGGAGGTTTAGGGAATGTAACCGCCGCCGCTGAATTCAATATTTTTGCTGATCCAGAAGCAGCTGAAGTTGTCCTAACCAGTGGAAGTCCAGTCACGATGATTGGTTTGAACCTCACCCACCAAGTTCAAGTCGGAAAAAAAGAAACGGAAAACTGCCATGCAATAGATACCCCAGTAGGTTCAGCTATGGCTTACTTGCTTGATTTCTATGCAGAGTTTTACCGTTCGCATCTTGGAACAGATACCGGATCTATGCACGATCCGTGTGCGATATTAGCTGTCACCCACCCTGATCTCTTCGGCTTTGAGAAAAGACATGTTGATGTTGAAACCAGTGGTAAACATACACGCGGTATGACTCTTGTTGATGAACGAGGGCAAGGTTCAGATTTAGAGCCTAATTGTGAAGTTGCTTACACAATTGATTCTCAAAAAGCAGTTGATTTAATCATGCAAGCTGTCGCTGATATGTAATTCATTCAGGTGGACAGTGAAGAATTGCGGTCCATCCTCCTGTTGTGGGAACAGTTGAAAGCCCAACGGTGCCTTGAAGGATCATTGAAACCACTTCTGATGGAACTATGTGACTCGGTGAGATTTCCCAAACTAATCCATGTTTGGCATGGTCTTGACGTGAGATCCAACTTTCTGGAGGTTTAATACCTAATTCTTCAAGTTGGTCTGACGCTCCTCTACCTGACCCGTGAGCTATCCCTACTGAAGCGAAGTTCTGTTTGTTTCCTGGTACGAAAGTACCGACAGGGACTTTTGGTCCACGGGCGGAAAACCAAGCAAAGAATCCCGGGACTTCATTTTGATCATCTTCATCTACAGCGGGTTCTACATTGATCCAGCCGTCTTCAAGTTCAATAACTTTCTTGATCGCTGATTCAAGATCGTGAAGTGATTCTGAATCAATATAAAAAATTTCTGTTTCGTATTTTGCCATTAACTCTTCTTTGGTAAAAGTTCAACTATTAGTTCTTGAACGTGTTGTTTTATTTGGTCGCGAACAATACGGATCATCTCTATTTCTTGACCAGCGGGGTCTTCAATTTCCCAATCGATATAGCGTTTACCAGGGTAAACCGGACAGGTGTCGCCGCAGCCCATTGAGATAATCACATCTACTTCGCGAACAATTTCATCAGTCCATTTTTTTGGTTGCTGGTTTTTTATATCTATCCCGATTTCTGACATGGCTTCGACTGCAACCGGATTTATTTGTTCTGCGGGGGAAGAACCAGCTGAATAAACCTGTATCGCTTCTCCTGCTAAATGGCGCATCCAACCAGCGCCGATTTGTGACCTGCCTGCATTATGAACGCAAAGAAATAGGACACTTGGTTTTTTTGCCATATCACTACTTTAAGAGACGTCGCGGCGATTAAACACGATAAATCCGAGTATTGCGAATGCGCTAGCTATAGCAAACGCTATAGACCCGGCGACAAGATAAGAATTTGCTGATACTTCAACCCAGTAGGTTTGTCCGAAACCGCTTTCTTTAGCCCATTTGGTTGTATCAGACTCTGAAAGAAAAGCTCCAGCGTTAAATAGCGGGTCCCAGGGGGCAAGCCATTTGATCCAAATGTTAATGATTATGCCTCCAATGATCTGATACCCGAGAAGAGACATGAGCGCTCCGGCGGTATGGCGAGTGAAGATAGCTACCGTTCCAGAAATAATACTTAGCAGGCCTGCCGCAATGCCGATCCTTCCTGCAGTTGAGAGTAGATCTATCCAAAATCTTGCATCTACGCCTTGTGTTGTCCCCTTCGCTAAAGCTGTCGGCCAAAGTGAAAAAGCTATTGCGAGACTCCCAATTATGGCTACCAGCGCTGACCCTATGAATGTTGTGAGGTACTTTGCGAGAAGTACCCGATTTCTTCTTGGTTCCCAGAGAAGTACTTGCTCTATGGTGCCGAATCTGTATTCGGCTCCGAAGAACGAAGCACCAATGAGTCCACCGGTCAAAATAGCCAGAATGCCTCCTATTGCTGGCAAGATTCCTTGTAGCCCTCTGAATGGTTCGGTTCGATTTGGTTCAGGAGAAGGCCGCGTCTCAGACCAATCTTCGGTACTATCTCCGAGGAGCCAGGTGATGTGGAACCGGTCATCATCTACCCAATTCCAGCAGTTACCTTCCCAGTCTCCTTCGTAACTTGATGTTGTCTCTAAACATCTTTCGAATTCATCTTGATTAGGAGCAGAATGTTTATCCGTAACTAAAAAGGTGATTGTCCCAACCAACACTCCGATTCCGATTGCGATGATGAGAAGCACCCGAGCCATTCGTCGAGCGGAAAATCGTTCAAGTTCTGATCCAAGGAGCCTGAAGAAAGTTTTCATAGCATGTCTCCTGATCTTCCTTCGGTGAGTCCAAGGAACACTTCTTCCAAGTTTCCTTCTTCGCTTCGTAACCCGGTGAGATAAATGCCGGCGTCAGCCAGAATTTGGGTTATGGTCGCTGGATTTTCTGGAGCGGGTTTGACTTCGATTTGGTTGTTGGTTCGAGAAGAAACGGTGAATCCTTTTTCTTCTAACACTTTTCGGGCTTGCTCAGTGTTTTCGATGGTGACGATGAGAGCATTGCTGCTTGATGCATTAACGATTTTGTCAACTGGCCCTGAGGTAACCACTTTTCCGTGATCGATGATCACTACTTCGTCGCATACCTGTTCTATTTCTCCTAGTTGATGACTTGATACAAAAACTGTCTTTCCTGAATCTCCTAAGTCGCGTAACAGGCGTCGCATTTCAACAATTCCAGCAGGGTCTAACCCGTTTGCTGGCTCATCAAGAACAAGTAATTCTGGGTCTTTTAGCAGCGTGGCTGCTACCCCTAATCTTTGTTTCATCCCGAGACTGTATTTTCTTACTTTCATGTCGGCGGCGTCCGCCAAGCCAACTTGATTGAGAATTTGATCTATTTCTTTTCGTTGAATGCCATGAATCCGACCAAGAAGTCTGAGATTACGTCGGCCGGTGAACTCTTCAAAAAACTTTGGATTTTCGACAAGTGCTCCGACTCTTGCGAGAGCTAGAGATGCTCCAGCGGGCATTTCAGACCCTAAAAGAGTAATAGAGCCTGCTGTTGGGCGAATTAAGCCCAGCATGCATCGAATTGTGGTGGTTTTACCGGAACCATTCGGTCCGAGGAAGCCTACGACTTGACCTGGTTGTTCAATGTGTAGATCTAAAGTGTCTACCGCCATGGTGGGGCTGTGGCGAAAACGTCGATACTTCTTGCTTAATTGAGAGATACTCAGTATTGACATGTAAAGATTCTATCCTCGACTCCAACAATGCTCTGAGGGGTACCAGTGGCTTTCCCCTGAAGGTGTTTCATAAAGTAAATAAGCGGCTATCAGCACTTGAGCTACTGGATCAAAAATATCTGCATCTGGGATTCCTGCTGCTTCTGTTCTTTCTTCCCAAAACTTTGGAAGATGTTGAAACCATCCAGAAGCGCCGCTTTCTTCGTTGTATGCGTCGCTTGTTATGTCATCGGGCTCGCCAAGTGATTCACATTTAGCTACCCGTAACGCCCACTCTTTGTCTTCAGGTTTGAAATAGGTTTCTATAAGCGTTTCCAGTGTGATTGGTTCAGGTTCAATTTCGATCACTTCTGGCTCCGGAATCGTGGTGGTTGTTGTGGTGCTGGTTGTGGTGGTCGTTGGATTTAATGCGTCAATCGACCCGGAAATAGCGTGTGTCCCAGAGACAGTTGAGCATCCAGAGGCGAAAACAGCAGTCAATAAAACTAAACGGAGGTGAGATAAGGAAGACATGCATTTGTAAAAGGATTGAGGGGGTTTTTAAAAGACTACTCTCTTAGAGGTAAGCATTTCGGTCACTCTGATTTGTTGCAAAGAATCGGTTTATGGACTGCCTGAGTTTCCAAATATTACTATGCGGTAACATCAGATAAGATTGCTATTAATAGATATTTATGGACACATAAGCGATGACAGTTACAGAAACCTTTGATGAAGAATCCTTAAGAGCGAAGTACCGTAAAGAGCGCGATAAACGTTTACGCCCTGATGGAAACGACCAGTATTTAGAACCTAAGGGACGCTTTGCTTATCTTCTGGAAGATCCTTATGTCGAGAAAGTAGAACGTGAACCTCTTTTTGATGAAGTAACCATCGCTTTCATCGGAGGCGGCTTTGCTGGCTTATGTGCGGGCGCTCGTTTGAAAGAAGCCGGAGTGGAAGACGTTCGTATTATTGAAGGCGGTGGAGACTTCGGTGGGGCGTGGTATTGGAATCGTTATCCCGGAGCGATGTGTGATACCGCTGCGATGGTTTACTTGCCGTTGTTGGAAGAAACCGGTCATATGCCAACAAGAAAATATGTGTTCGCTGATGAAATTTTCGCTCATGCGCAACGTATCGGTACACAATTTGACCTCTACGAGAACGCTTTGTTCTCAACCTCAGTTTCAAAACTTGAATGGGACGAAACACAAACAAGATGGATTATTCACACAGACCGTGGGGACGCCATTCGAGCAAAATTTGTTGCTATGGGCACTGGGCCACTACAGCGTCCAAAGCTCCCTGGGATTCCTGGCATAGAAACTTTTGAGCGAGAAAGTTTTCACACCAGCCGATGGAACTATGAATACACAGGCGGCGATCCGACTGGTGAACCGATGGTTAATTTGGCAGACAAACGTGTCGGTATTATCGGGACGGGTGCTACCGCTGTTCAATGCATCCCTCATTTAGCTCGCGATGCCGGAGAGTTGTATGTTTTTCAACGCACACCTTCTTCTATTGATGTACGTAATAACCAGCCCATAGATCCTGAATGGTTCGACACGCTCGAACCAGGGTGGCAGAAGAAATGGTTGGAGAATTTTGCCACCGTGCAAACCGGTGGTCTCGCCGAGGAAGACTTGGTGCAAGATGGGTGGACTGATCTTACCCGTCGCATTATCGGAAGAGTTGTCGAAGAGCTGAAGAAGCCAGGAACAGAACCTGGGCCAGCATTATTTACTCGAGCCTACGAGTTAAGCGATGACGAAAAGATGGAAGAGATTCGGGCTCGGGTTGATTCCATTGTTGAGAACCCTGAAGCCGCTGAAGCTTTGAAACCATGGTATCGACAGCTCTGTAAGCGTCCGTGTTTCCACGACGAATACTTGCAGGCCTATAACGAACCTGGCACTTACCTCATAGATACGGATGGGAAGGGTGTGGAACGGATTGATGAAACCGGTGTTTGGGTTGATGGCACTCACTATGAACTTGATTGCCTTATTTTCGCTTCAGGTTTTGAAGTAGGAACACCGCAATCGCGACGGTCAGGGTTTGAAACCTTCGGAAGAGACGGGGTGGCGTTAACTGAGCATTGGAAAGATGGAATGAAAACTCTGCATGGCATTCATATGCATAACTTCCCGAATCTATTTATTTCTAGTCTTGCTCAAGGCGGGAATCTTCTTTCGAATGTGACCCATAATTTGGTTGAATCGGGAACAACGATCGCTTCGATTGTTGCTCATGCGTTAGAAATTGACGCTGACGAAGTTGAAGTCACTGCAGAAGCCGAGAATGAGTGGATTGAGATGATTCAAGGAAATCCTCGGTCTTTCTTCGGTAATCCTGAATGCACACCGGGGTATTACAACAATGAAGGGCAACCGATTGGGCGTCTGGAAACTCTAAACGCTGGCGGTTACCCCGAAGGTTCGGTTGCGTACTTTAAATACATTGATGAGTGGCGAACCTCAGGTGAGTTCAAAGGGTTGAAATTCACCAGTCATTTTGAATAACTAAGTATTTTTATTCGTTTACCCGCTGGTAGTTCCCTACAGGAATATTGGTTGGAAGTTTAAATCCTTGATTATTAAGCAAGTCGTATGCCTGCGGATCTACTTGCTGTAACTCTTCTTTAGTGCAGACATACCATTCATCTTTACTGGATTCGCATTTATCTGTATATGCCGGATCCAGTGCGTCAATGTTTGCCATCAAAATCCAATAAAAGTATTCGTGCATTTGGCAATCATAGTTACAGGTGTAATCGTCGTAGCTATACCACGCACCTTCCGGATAGCTGCTAGGAACGGTTTGGAATTGACCGCCACGGGCAGCATCCATGGCATCAGCAAGACGGC
>Ga0208130_1000373_pt1 | contig 23495 bp, 23 predicted proteins | sample ETNtaG_31_FD_185771 | JGI IMG/M metagenome (GOLD analysis project Ga0208130, IMG submission 185771) | Marine microbial and viral communities from oxygen minimum zone, Eastern Pacific Ocean - ETNP201310SV78 (SPAdes) (version 2) | ecosystem: Environmental > Aquatic > Marine > Oceanic ... | reverse complement strand
TATAGGAACAAAAATCTATTATGCTCAGCATGGTAGTTTTGATACTCACGCTGGTGAGTTATTTAATCATGCAAAATTATGGAAAGAACTTTCTGATGCTGTAGGCGATTTTTATAGAGATCTAAAAGAACACGGCCGAGAGAATGATGTAACTGTTTTATTATTTTCAGAATTTGGGAGAAGAATTGAAGATAATGGATCTGGTACAGATCATGGGTCTGGTGGAGTAGCTTTTGTTCTTGGTGGATCTGTAGAGGGTGGTTTTTATGGAGAACAACCATCATTAGAGATATCTGAACAGGTAGAAGGAGATATGAAATATAATAATGATTTCAGGTCTACATATGCTACTTTATTGGATCAATGGCTTGGAATTGACTCTGTTCCAATTTTAGGCAAAAACTTTGAACAATTTAGTTTCATAAAAAAAGGTTAAAAAATTATGTCTGATAAAAATATTTTGTTAATGGCTCACTTAATGAGACGAGCAGGGTTTGGGGCTAGTAAAGATGATTTAATTGAAATTTCTAAAAGAAGTTATGAAGCTCAAGTAGATTTAATCCTTGATTCTGAACCTAAATATGAAGTTTCAAAGCATCTTATGCATAGGTATCAACCTGATTACGGTTCACCAATGGGCAACTCCTCAAATGGAGCTTCTTGGCTTTATAAAATGATCTGGAGTGACTCACCATTCAAGGAAAAAATTTCACTTTTTTGGCATGGTATTTTTGCTACAGGATATGCTAAGTTAGCTAATGGAATTGTTCTTCATGATCAGATAAAAATGTTTTCAAAACTAGGATTGGGTAATTATCGAAATTTATTGATAGAACTTTCTAAAGATCCAGCTATGATTATTTGGCTTGATAACTGCGAAAGCCGTAAAGGTGCTATAAACGAAAACTATGGGAGAGAGCTTTTAGAACTTTTTTCTATGGGAACGGGAAATTATACTGAAAAAGATATCAAAGAAGCAGCAAGAGCATTTACTGGTTGGACCATAGCAAATAAGGAATATATGACAGAAAAATCTCAAAGAGATTCTGTTTGGCCTTATGGAAGACTTGCTATGCATTTTGAGTATAAAGAAGAAGATCATGATAATGATGAGAAGATCTTTTTAGGTGAAAAAGGTAATTTCAATGGTGAAGATATCATTGATATTATTTGCAAACAAAAAGCCACCTCTAGGTTTATTGCTAGACATATGTATAGTTTTTTTGTTGAAGATGAACCTCCTGTACCTGAATGGCCTTACAAAGAACCAAATAATCCAGAAGCAATAGATGCATTATCTGAAGTTTATTTTAATTCTGGCTACAACATAAAAGAAATGCTTAGATTTTTATTTAAGTCTGATTTTTTCAAGACAGAAAAAGTTTGGAATAAAAGAGTTAAGAGTCCAATAGAACTTGTTGCTGGAACTCTTAGGCTTACAAAAGAATTTTATAGACCTGAAAAATTTCAATCTGCAACAAATTCACAGACTTCTTTTATGGGGCAACATGCAATGAATCCTCCATCTGTTGAGGGATGGCACTGGGGAACTGAATGGCTTGATTCAGGAACGGTTGTAGAAAGAGTTAACTTTTCCTCATCAAAGTTAGGAAATATAAATAACTCAGGAATAAGAAAAATAATTGATAATGTAAGAGCGAAGACTAATGAAATTTATTCACCTGAAATACTCATAGATTTACTCCTTGAAGAATTGGGAGAAATAATTGTTTCACAAAATACAAAAGAAACACTTATTGATTTTGCGGAATCAAGACTAAAAGATAAAGAATTATTAACAGATGAAAATTTATCTGAGCTCTTGAAACTAGTTGGAGCAATGCCTGAATATCAAAGAGCATAGTATGACAACAAACTTTGATCTTAAAAGTGTAAAAACAATGGGTCTTGCAGCAATGCAGGGAAGAGGTTTCTATTATCCGTTTGACTTAGCCTTGGATAGAAAAGAACGTATATATGTTCTTGGAAGAGGGCATGATTATGATACCAGAGGCGTAAGAATTACAGTAATGGATATGAATGAAGAATACTATGGTACATTTGCTTCTTATGGGCAAGGCGATGGTCAGTTTATGTGGCCTTCTTCAATAGCAATTAGTGATTCAGATAAAATTTATGTTTCTGATGAATATAGTCATAAGATTTCAATAATGACATTAGAAGGAGAATTTATTTCTTCATTTGGTCAACTAGGAAATGAAGATGGTCAATTTGATGGTCCTAATGGACTAATTTTTGATAATAAAAATCAATTATATGTTGTTGATCATAGAAACGGTAGAATTCAAGTTTTTGATGAATCAGGAAATTTTATTCGAAAATTTTCATCCCAAGGAAATAATGAAGGTCAATTAAATTTACCTTGGGGAATTACATATACTTCCGATGATCGATTATATGTTTCAGACTGGGGAAATCATAGGATTCAGGAATTTTCTACAGATGGTGAATTTATTAGAAGCTTTGGATCAAAAGGAGAAGAAGAGCAAAATATCTTACACCCGTCTTCTTGCGCTGTTGATGATTTAGGAAATATTTATGTTTGTGATTGGGGTAATCATAAATTAAAAGTATTTGATAAAGAAGGTAATTTTTTATGTTCAAATAGAGGTGAAGGCTCATTGTCTAAATGGGCTCAAGATTTTCTAGACACGAATGTTCAAGAAAAAGAGGCGAGATTAAAAGCTGATTTAGTATTTGAATTGGAAAGTTTTAAGGATGATCCTTTTACAGAATCTTCTCATATAGAAAAATTATTTTGGTGCCCAACTTCAATTTCTTTTCATAATGACAATTTACTCATTGTTGATAGTAGTAGGCACAGGATTCAAGTATTTAATACAGTCCAAAAACTATAAATTTTGGAGGCGACGATGGGATTCGAACCCATGAATGGAGGTTTTGCAAACCACTGCGTTAGCCACTTCGCCACGTCGCCAATGTTATCATTTTATCAAATTTTTATTTTTGATTTTGGTGCCGAGGGGGAGACTCGAACTCCCACGCCCTATACGGACAACAGATTTTAAGTCTGGCGCGTCTACCATTCCGCCACCCCGGCATTCCAGATAATTATCTATTTCATTATACTTAAAAGTTATTAATGATTATAAAAATAAATTAGTAAAAAAAATCAATTATTGAAATATTCTAAAATTTGATTCTTTATTTCTTCTAATATTATTTTATTTGGACTTTCTATATAAATCCTATAAACCGGTTCTGTCCCTGAAAGCCTTATTAATATCCACGAATTATTATCAATAAAGAATTTTTTTCCATCAGTAAAATCTTTCTTAGTGATTTGGTAGTTTTTTTCAATAAAAGTATCTAAGTTTTCAATTTTTTCTTGAATTTTTTTTCTATCTACTTCAGAAAATTTATTATCAATTCTTTCAAATTGTTTTTTTGGAAATTTGTCATATATTGTTGAGATTGATTTACTGGGGCTTTTTTTAGATTTGACTAAATATTCTAAATATAAAAGAGCAGACAAAATTCCATCTTTATCTGAAACATGGTTTATCATTGAATATCCTCCGCTTTCTTCACCTGCAAAAGATACCTTTTCTTCTTCTAAAAGAGGGGCTAAATGTTTGAAACCAACCTTAGTTATTAATGCCTTTGAATTGTATGTTTTACATATTTCATTAATATTAGAAGTCATACTTACCGTAGTTGCTATCGATTTTATTGATGACTTATTTTCCAAAACATGGCTTGATAGTATTAAGAAAACCTCAGATGCAGATTGGAAATTTCCATTTTCGTCGATAACTCCTAACCTATCACCATCCCCGTCAAAAGCAAATCCTATATCAGAATTATTATTTTTTACTGCTTTGATTAAGTTTTTTAAATTTCCTTCAATTGGTTCTGGTTGCTCCATGCCCGGAAATTCACTATTTATTTCGGACCTGAGGAATACATTTTTCTTATTAGTTAATATTTTTTCTAATATCCCTGTTACTGCACCATGCATATAATCTGAAGCTATACTTAAGTTTGAATTATTAATTGATTCAATATCAACTATTTCTTGAAGAGAATTTATGTAGGAATCTATAACATTTACTTTTTTTATATCAGAATTTTCATGTCTAATCTTAAATCTATTTTTTGAATAATAAGTAACACTTTTTTCTATCTCTGAAATTTCTGATTCATTTAGACTAATGCCTTTTGTAGATCTAACCTTAAATCCATTCCAGTCTTTTGAATTATGAGAAGCTGTAATAATTACAGCTCCAGCCATAGAATTATGTTTTACATGGTGGCTACACAATGGAGTTGGAGTAGCTCTATCTGTTATTTTTACATCAATTCCATTTGATTTGATTACTTGAGAGGCAAGTTCTGCATACCGAAGGGAGGCTTTTCTAGTGTCATATCCTACTAAAATAGTTTTTTGATCAGAAAAATTATCATTTATATAATCTGCAAAAGATTGAGCACAAATCTTAATATTTTCTTCATTCAGTCCAGTCGAAGGAGTTGCTCTCCATCCGTCGGTACCAAACTTTATATTATTGCTCATATTAGAAGTGTTTTTCTAAATCCTTTGCAAAATCAGTTGCTTCCCAAGGTAATGAAATATCTGACCTACCAAAATGTCCATAGGTTGCAGTTTGTTCATAAATAGGGTTTCTTAATTCAAGCCTAGAGATGATTCCACTAGGCCTTAAGTCGAAAACTTTTTTAATAGCATTCTCAATTTTTGAGTCATCAATTTTTCCCGTATTAAATGTATTTACCATTATTGATACTGGTTCTGCCACTCCTATCGCATATGATAGTTGAATTTCAGCTTTAGAAGCTATCTGTGTTTCAATGACATTTTTAGCTATATGCCTAGCTGCATAAGCCGCTGATCTATCAACTTTTGATGGGTCTTTACCTGAAAAGGCCCCGCCACCATGTTTAGCTGCGCCGCCATATGTATCTACAATAATTTTTCTTCCAGTTAATCCTGCATCTCCTACTGGTCCTCCAAGCTCAAATTTACCCGAAGGATTTACAAAAATCTTTGTATTATTATCAAGCAAATCACTAGGTATAACATCTTTGATGATTTTACTTTCGATATCTTCTCTCATTTGTTTATTCGATACCCCACTATCATGCTGTGTTGATATCACTACAGCATCTACTCTAACAACTTTATCGTTCCTATCATACTCTAGAGTAACTTGACTTTTGGAATCTGGTCTCAGATAAGAAATTTCATTATTTTTTCTACTATCTCTAAGCCTTTTGAGAAGATTGTGCGCCATATGAATTGCCATTGGCATTTTTTCTTCAGTTTCGTCACAAGCATAACCAAACATCATTCCTTGGTCACCTGCTCCTTGTTGGCTATTTTCATTTTCCGAACTATCTCTATTTTCAAGTGCAACGTCCACACCTTGTTTGATGTCAGGAGATTGTGTTCCAATAAAATTCAATATCTGGATATTTTCTGGAGTATATTGATATTCATCCTTTGTATATCCAATTTTCTTAATTGTATCCTTTATGATTTTTTCGTAATCTACGCTTGCCTTAGTTGTAATTTCTCCGAAAACCATAGCAAATCCTGTCCCAACAGCAGTTTCACATGCTACCCGACTCATTTTATCTTGTCTTAGACATTCATCAAGTACAGCATCTGATATTTGATCGCACATCTTGTCAGGATGCCCTTCAGAGACTGATTCAGAAGTAAAAAAATAATTAGACATTTTAAGTTCCTATATCCCAAGAATTAAAGTATTTTTCTTGTGCTTGTGTTAAGGTATCAAAATTCATTTTCATAGCCTTTAGTTTTAATGCAGCGATATCTTTATCAATATCTTCTGAAAGTACATGAACACCTATTTCTAGCTTGTTTTTATTCAGAAATTCGCATCCTAGTGCTTGATTTGCAAAACTCATATCCATAACTGATGGAGGATGACCTTCAGCAGCAGCTAGATTTATTAGCCGCCCTTCTCCAAGAACACATATTTTTTTACCATTTTCTAAAACATATTCTTCTACAAATGGTCTAACTCTACTTTTAGTTTCAGACATTTCTTCAAGTGATTCTAGATCTATCTCAACATTGAAGTGTCCTGAATTAGCAACAATGGCACCATCTTTCATGTTTTCTAGATGACTTTTACCAATAGCATGAAGACCTCCAGTTAGAGTTACAAAGAAATCTCCCTCTTTAGTTGCTTCTTCCATTTTCATTACTTGATGCCCATCCATCACAGCTTCTAAAGCTTTTACTGGATCTATCTCACAAACAATTGTTCTAGCTCCCATTCCTTTTGCTCTTTGAGCTAATCCTCTGCCACACCAGCCATATCCTATGATTACAAAAGTCTTTCCTGATAAGAGGATATTTGTTGCTCTAATTATTCCATCTAAAGTACTTTGACCGGTTCCATATCTATTGTCAAACATGTGTTTGGTTTGAGAATCATTAGCTGCTATGATTGGATACTTTAATTTTTTCTCATTTGCTAAAGCTTTTAGTCTTATAACTCCAGTCGTTGTTTCTTCCATTCCTCCAATAATTTCTGACATTAATTCAGGCTTTTCTTGATGTAAAAATGCTACTAAATCAGCGCCATCATCAATTGTTATGTTTGGATTATTTTCAACCACAGAGTTTATATGTTTGTAGTAAGTGTCATTATCTTCACCATTAATTGCATAAACTGGAATCCCTTCAGATACCAAATAAGCAGCAATGTCATCTTGGGTTGAAAGAGGATTAGATGCACACAATGAAAAATCTGCTCCACCGGCCTTTAATGTAAGTGCTAAGTTAGCTGTTTCAGATGTTACATGTAAACACCCTGATATCTTTGAGCCTTTTAAAGGTTTTTCTTTTTCAAATCTTTGCTTAATTAAGTCGAGAACGGGCATTTCTTTTGCTGCCCACTCAGCTTTTCTTTTGCCTTCTTCGGCTAAGCTTAAGTCTTTGATGTCATATTTCATTTTTACTCCAAATTTACTTTAGATTTTATTTTATTAAATCTATATTTTATTTTTTCGTGATCTACTTCTAGTAGATTTTCTATTCCAAAGCCTTCAATTGTAAATGAAGCTATTGTTGATCCATAAATCATAGCTTCTTGATAGTCTTCTTTTATAGGATTGCTTATGTTAGACAAGTAACCAAAAAAACCACCAGCAAAAGAATCTCCTGCGCCCGTTGGATCAATAAGCCTGTCTATATTGTATGTAGGACAGAAAAATTTTTCTCCATCATTTGAATACATATATGATCCAGTTTTACCGTCTTTAATGATACATAAATTAGGCCCATACTCAAGTAGATACTTAGCAGATATATCGACATCTTGATTATCTGAAATTAGGGTTGCTTCAGTTTTATTTATGAAAATAACATTTATCTTTTTTATAACTTCTAATAATGTTTTCTTTTTTTCCAATATCCAATGATTCATAGTATCTAAACCTATTAAGGCATTTGTACCTTCTAAGCTTTGTGCCAGTTCCAGCTGTATGTCTGGAGATATGTTAGCAAGAAATGCGTGAGTAGATGACAATTGTTTTTCGTTTAGTTTGGGAGAAAATTCTTCAAAAACTCCTAGGCTAGTATAAATTGTTACAGGCTCTTCAGGATTTGTTTTATAATCGCCTTTCCATCTAAATGTATTTCCAGAATTATTCATTCTAATATTATTTGTATCAATATTTTTACTCTGGAGAAGATTTATATCTGATTCTTTAAAGTCTTTACCAACTGTACCAACAATAGAGACATTGGAAAAATTTGAAGCTGATAGTGAAAAGTACGTGGCCGAACCTCCAAATAAATTGTCCCTAGATCCTTCAGCTGTTATTACATCATCGTATGCTATTGACCCAACGACTGTTATATTAGCTTCGTTAGCAATCATCTTTCATTACCAATGGATGTTGGTAGCCCTTTATCAATCCAGGTCGGTGTTCCATCTTCAATATTATATAGCCTGTCAGATTCAATACCTAAAGAACTAGCGTATTCTGCTGCCAGTCCGCTTCTTGCTCCAACTGCACAAATAAACAATAAATTTCCTTTTTCTGGTAATTCATTAAATCTTTGTACTATTTCATCAACAGGAATCCAAATAGAATTTTTTACGTGTCCTGCCTCATATTCATCTTGGTTCCTTACATCTATTACTGTAGAATCACCTTTTTTTTGCATTTCCAATGCTTCTTCAGACGAAATTCTTGAATAAGGTTCTCCAGGATTGTTCTTAACCATGGTGTGTTCTCCTAAAAATTTGTTACAATGTTAATTGCGCTTGTTTTATTTTAACAAAAACTAATACTTAACATATTTTTTATTGTTATTTGTAAAAGCGTTTGTTATCATTTTTTTTCTAATGATTTTTTTAATCCATAAGATTAAATTAATGATACAGCACTTTGAAAACTGAACAGTGAATGAAAATGACCGTTTTTTTGAAGAGTTTGATTCTGGCTCAGGACGAACGTTGGCGGTGTGTCTAAGGCATGCAAGTCGAACGAGATCGCTTTCTTCGGAAAGCATTATATCTAGTGGCAGACGGCTGAGTAACGCGTAAGTAACTTACCCTAGAGTGGGGAATAACACAGAGAAATCTGTGCTAATACCGCATACGATTTATTGATAATTTCTATAAATGAAAGATTTATCGCTCTTGGATGGGCTTGCGTCCTATCAGGTTGTTGGCGGGGTAATGGCCCACCAAGCCTAAGACGGGTAGCTGGTGTGAGAGCACGACCAGCCAGAGGGGGACTGAGACACGGCCCCCACTCCTACGGGAGGCAGCAGCTAAGAATATTGCACAATGGACGAAAGTCTGATGCAGCGACACCGCGTGAGGGATGAAGGTTTTAGGATTGTAAACCTCTTTTATTAGGGAATAGCAAGGAAGGTACCTAATGAATAAGCTACGGCTAACTACGTGCCAGCAGCCGCGGTAATACGTAGGTAGCGAACGTTGTCCGGAATCACTGGGCGTAAAGGGTCCGTAGGCGGTTTGATAAGTCTCATATGAAAGCTTCAAGCTCAACTTGGAGATGTTGTGAGATACTGTCAGACTAGAGACTGTTAGAGGTAAGTGGAATTCCAGGTGTAGTGGTGAAATGCGTAGATATCTGGAGGAACACCAGTGGCGAAAGCGACTTACTGGGACAGTTCTGACGCTAAGGGACGAAAGCGTGGGGAGCGAACCGGATTAGATACCCGGGTAGTCCACGCCGTAAACGATGATTGCTAGGTTTTCGGGGCATCGACCCCTCGTGAGCCGAAGTTAACGCGTTAAGCAATCCGCCTGAGTAGTACGGCCGCAAGGCTAAAACTCAAAGAAATTGACGGGGGACCGCACAAGCAGCGGAGCGTGTGGTTTAATTCGATGGTAAGCGAAGAACCTTACCAGGGTTTGACATGTAAGTAGTACTGAACCGAAAGGGGATGGACCCGCAAGGGAGCTTACACAGGTGTTGCATGGTTGTCGTCAGCTCGTGCCGTGAGGTGTTGGGTTAAGTCCCGCAACGAGCGCAACCCTCTTTGTTAGTTGCACTCTCTAACGATACTGCCCTTAAAAGGGAGGAAGGTGGGGATGACGTCAAATCATCATGGCTCTTACACCCTGGGCTACACACACGCTACAATGGCAAGTACAGACGGTCGCCAACCCGCGAGGGGGAGCTAATCCGATAAAACTTGTCTCAGTTGGGATTATAGGCTGAAATTCGCCTATATGAACGTGGAGTTGCTAGTAAACGCAGGTCAGCACACTGCGTTGAATACGTTCCCGGTCCTTGTACACACCGCCCGTCACGTCATGGAAGTTGGTAACACTTGAAGTCATTGCGCTAACCCTTTGGGAGGCAGATGCCGAGAGTGGGACTGATGACTGGGACGAAGTCGTAACAAGGTAGCTGTACCGGAAGGTGCGGCTGGATCACCTCCTTTCTAAGGATAAATAAAATCATTTTTATGATTGTTATTATGGTCGTTTGGTGTATGTAGATAAAAAATATTATTGCTTGAGCGAGATTCACATTTGTTGAAGGGGCTCGCAGTAAAATTTCTTAGCTACATAAAAATACATCATTGTTAACGTACATTTAGTACAAATTAAGAACAAACATTTATGGCCATTTTCATTCACTGTTCAGTCTTCAAAGTGTTTTTTTGTTATTAACAAGCGTTATTTTTTTTTTCTTGATATAAAATTACAAAAGAATAAAAAATCAATAGGGCCCGTAGCTCAGCCGGTTAGAGCGCTACTCTGATAAAGTAGAGGTCGGATGTTCGAGTCATCCCGGGCCCACCATTCTATTCTTATTTCAATAATTTACATAAATTTTAAAATGAAGAATTTTCTTAAGAATAATGATATTGTTTTATAAAGTGAATTATGAATACTAACCAATACAGTTCAGAGGATCTTGAAATAATCTTATCAAGAATTCCTAAGCCTAATATACCTCAAATATTATATTTGATTCTTTTATCTAGAGATTACGAAAAATTAACGGATGATCAAAGAGAATATTTGATTTCATATATAAATTTAATTAATAACCTAGATCCTGATTTTCGTATTTTAGCTCGAAATAAAATAATTCTTGCTTTAAAGAAAAAAATAAAGAATGAAGAGAGAGTTTTAGCAAAAGCTGTGTTTCAAAATAGAATTAATGAACTTGAAAAAAGTAGAACTCCTATTATTGAATTTGAGAGACTAATATCAACTAAATTTTCTGAAAGATATTTAGAAGAAACAATAAAATATGAATGGGGAAATATTGATTCTCATTATAGCTATATAAATGAATGGAAATTTGTTTTATCTAAATTATCCTTTTATAAAGGCGATTTACCAGATGAAAACTTTAATATTTATAGAGCAGGATCTACAGAAGGTTTATCTTGGACTACAGATATAGCAATTGCAAAATGGTTTTATAATAAAAACATAATTAATAATTCAAAATATAACGACTTTACTAAATTAAGTGTTTCTAAATCAGATGTGATTTTTTATCAAAATCATAGAAATGAAAATGAAGTTGTTCATATTCCTAATCTCGAAAATATCGAATATCTTACAGATGAAGAAATTAAGAATATTCCTACTATCAATTCTCCTCGTAACAAAAGAATTGCAAAAGGAGAATTATGAACTATTTTGCATTATCTATTAAGAGTGGAATGAATGAATATTATGAAATTTTAGAAAAATCATTAGATACACTTACTAATGATGATATGAAATGGAAGCCGAATCCTCACTCAAATAATATAATTTTTTTGCTATGGCACATGGCTGTAATTGAAGATAACTTAATTAATAAAGTTCTAAAGAAAACAGAAAGAATTTGGATTGCTAGTAAATATTACATAAAATATCCTGAATTAAGAAATGAATTGGGTTTTGGTTTTTCCCAAAAACAAATTGATTTATTCCCAAATATTGAATTTGAGTGGTTAAGCGTATACTCTTCTGTTGTAAAACAAAATACTCATGATTTATTGAATAAAATAACTGATAAAGATCTATCCTTAGAATATGATTTTTTTCAGAGAAAAGTTTCTGGTTTTTTCGTTTTAGGAAGATTGATTACAGAATTAAACCAACACTTAGGACAAGTTTCATATATACGAGGAATGATCAGAGGGCTTAATAAATGAGTTTTGATGAAGGAAAAAAATACTTAATTGCTAAAAGGCTTAGAATACCACCAGTAATTTTTTTTATGCCTTGTGTTATTGGCGGGAATGTAGAAAATTTTATCTTCAAAAAAATCGAATTCAGTAATACTTTATTTTGTGCATTAGGATTATCAATTTTCATTTTTGCTATTTTGATAATGTTATTCTCACTAAGAGCCTTCTATTCTAATGATGAAACACCAGCTCCTTTTATTAAGCCAACAAAGGTAATTACAACAGGAATTTTCAAATATACAAGAAATCCAATGTATGTCTCTTTTTTTGTTTCAGCCTTTGGTATTTCAACGATTTTTTCTTCTTTTGGAATTTTATTTGGAGCTATTATTGGAATAATATTAATACACAAATATGTTGTTTTAGCAGAAGAAAAACAATTAATGAATTTAGATGGATACTCAGAATACATTAGCAAAACAAGAAGATGGATATAAAAGGAAATAATTATGGATATAAATAAAATAATAAATAGATTTAAGAAATATGACTCTGCAACAGTCCAAAATGCAATGATCTTAGTTAGAGGTTATGTAGATGCAAACGTCGACTATACTTCTCCTGAATTAAAATCATATAATTTTTATGAACCCGTGGTTGGAATTGCTGTTACTGGAAAAGTAACTCCATTAAATGAACCCTCTGAAAAAATAGACTTTAATGACTTGTACGGAAATATAAAGAATACTGAATTCCCTGTTATAGTAGTTCTGCAAGATATAGAAAAAGAAAATGGTCGTGCAGCTATAATCGGCGATGTAATGGCAAATATGGCAAGGGTTCTTGGTGCCGTAGGTATGGTTGCTGCGGGATCTGTAAGAGATATTCCTGGAATAAAGAAAGCAAATATGCCAGTATGGGGAACAGGAAGGGTCCCTGGGCATGGTCCATTCAATCTTATTGAAACACAAACATCTGTAGAAATAGCTAGTTTAAAAATTGATCCTGGAGATCTATTAATAGCTGATGAAGATGGGATTACAAGAGTTCCTTTAGAAATAGCAGAGCAGACCCTTGAAAAGTGTCTTGAGGTAAGAAAAAAAGAAACTGAAATGATGCAAGAAGATAATGTTAATAAAAGGTTTGAATTATATTGATCTTATGCTTATCAAGTTAGTAAAGGCTAAAATAATATTTTCTTTGATAATGATAATTTTAATAGTTTCTGTTTTTTTAAGTAGAACCTTTTAGAAATTATTGGCTAAAACTTGTATATTTGTGCACTATTTATAGCTACCATTATTTTTTCTATGAGTGTTAGAATTTATCAGTATTAAGTTTCATAATGAATCTATGATAGTAAGAATAATAAGTATTTGTATGCTGGTTGGACCATTTATATTAGTCTGGTTAGGAGTAACTAGATGCAATTAGGATTTAGATATTATTATTATTATTATTCCAATAAATGCTAGAAATATTCCTAAAATTTCTGATCTGTGAATTTTTTCATTCAAGAAGAAAAAACCTAATATTATGGCAAATACAGGAGCAGTATTTCCAAATATCGTTGTCAAAGATCCTGTAATTGTATTTAGAGATAAAAACCATAATAAACTTGAAAAAGTGATCAAAGATCCTGCAATTAATACTTTTGATACTTCTTTAGTATCTCTAGTTTTTTCTAATCTTTGTTTTAAAATCTCACTTAATATACCAAGTGCAATAACGCTTACAATAGCTCTAATAACAGCTCCAGTTAATATACTGCTTTCAACTAGAGCTTTATCATTAAAAAAAACAGCTATTCCCCAAAAGCTTCCTGCAAAAACTCCTCCGAGTATACCTAGAATACTTTTATTTTCAAACTCTTTAAAGCTTTGGAAGTTAATAACAAAAATACTTATCAGAACTATAATTGCTCCGAAAAAAACTGTTGTTGAGTAATTGACATTATTTATTGTGAAATCTAGAGTAAGACTTATTAATATTGTTGACACTGCACATAGTGTAAAAGTTACTCCCATGGGGTTATTTTTTAATGAAATAACGTAAAAAACAGTCCCTATACAACTTAATAATGCAGCTATACCAAACATCCCAACATCTGAATATCTCTCATTGAATATAGATGGCCATTCTTGTAATGCGGTTATTATGATTCCCATTATAAATAAAGAAATTAGAGACTCATAAAAAGGGAAACTAAAATATCTATTAAAATTAATTTTTTTTAGTATAACTCCAGATGTTGACCAAGTTAATGCACTAATTAATGCTGCAAATTGAAATAAAGATTCCATATTAATATAAACTAAGGTTATTGATTATCTCTCTAATGAGAATTTAATTATAACTTATAGTTAAAAAAACTGGTTCACTAATTTGATAAACACTTTTGATTCATTAAGGAATAAAAACTTTAGATTTCTAGTTTTGGGTATGATCTCAATGATAGGAGGTATGAATATTCAAATGCTGGCAAGATCTCAACTAGGATGGGATTTGACAGCATCATCACTTGCAGTGACTTTAGTTGGAGTTGGATTTGCGCCTCCAATGTTATTATTCTCTATTTTTGGCGGGGTAGTTTCAGATAGATTTGATAATAAAAATATAATTCAACTAGGCCAACTAGGTGTTATTTTTATAACAACCTTTATAGCCGTTTCAATTTTTACTAATACTATCACTATTTATCATTTAATTATTGTCTCTTTTTTCCAAGGAACATTTTGGGCTTTTATGATGCCTGCTCGCCAATCTATTATTGCGGAGTTAGTTGATGAAAACCAACTTAATAATGCAGTTTCATTAAATGCTGCTGGGATGTCACTTACCACTTTGATTTCGCCTGCAATAGGAGGTTTGGTATATCATTATTTTGGACCAGGGATGACATATGTACTAATAACATTATTTTGTATAATTGCTATTATTTGTACTTCTATGATTCCTAATACCAAATCAAAGAGTTCAAAGAAACCTAAGATGTTCAAAGAAATAAAAGATGTCTTTATAGTGCTTAAAGATAATACTTTACTCATGTATTTGATTTTATTAGCACTTATTACAACTCTACTTACAATGCCTACTAGAACACTTTTTGCTCCTTATTCATCTGAAAGCCTTTCAGGTGGAGCCTTAGAAGTAGGATTAATGCTCGCATCGATTGGTGGAGGAGCGCTCCTTGGGACATTGATGGCAGCTTCTCTCCCTCAAAGTTCGAAAAAAGGTAAATATATTTTACTAACATCCTTTATTTCTGGAATATCTATAGTGATTTTAGGATTTTCATCAATAACTCTTTTTTCTATTTTCATATGCTTCTTTTTAGGCGTAGGAGATGCTGGTAGAAGATCACTAAACCCATCAATGATAATTGAAAAAACTCCTATTGAGTTTAGAGGAAGAGTTATGGGTTTTTATGCGATGAGTTTTGGATTTATTCCTTTAGGTGCTATTCCAATGGGCATAATAGCTGATAATTATGGAGTTAATATAGCATTTATTTTTTCAGGGATTGCTTTGATTCTTTTTACTATTTTGCTAAGTAATAAAAACGTTATTAGAAGCTGATATTTTGATCAACAATTTCCCAAATATATCTAACTGCTATAGATCTGTAAGGTCGCCATTTCTCGGAAAATCTATATACATCTTCATCAGATGGGAGTTCATCTAGTTTATAAATTTTTTGTATTCCTTTTTTTACTCCCAAGTCATTTGCTGGACAAATATCCTTGTTCCCTCCGCTAAAAAGAAGAAAATTTTCAACTGTCCAAGGTCCAATTCCTTTAATTTCACAAAGTATTTTTTTGGCTTCTTCTTCTTTTAGATGTGAAACTAAACTTAGATCTAATTTTTTATTATTGATCAAGTTTGATAATTCTAAAATTGTATTCATCTTTGTTTTCGATAAACCTAATTCTATTAGAGATTTTTCAGAATCTTTATTTATTGATAATGTTTCTATAGCATCTCCAAATCTATCAGTAAATCTTTCATATATACTTGACGCTGCACTGATACTTAGCTGTTGACCTATTATAATTCTTACTAAGGATAAGAATTCAGATTTTTTTTTATAATCATCTTGAATAATAAAATTTTCTTTTTCAAAAAATTTTATAAATTTACCTAATTTTTTATCTCTATTTACAAGATGATTTACTATATGTATTCTTTCTAAATCTTTTTTTTGCATAATTTTATATTATTAAATAAGTAAACTATAAATCGATTATAAATATGGATCATCAAAAATATCTAGACCCAAAAGTTGTTGGAGTTGGAATTTTAGAAAAAGAAAATAAAATTCTATTAGTCAAAAGAGGAATTGAGCCTGGCTATGGTTTGTGGAGTATGCCTTCTGGGTACATAAATAGATTTGAAAAAGTAGAAGATGCTATCGAAAGAGAGCTCTTTGAAGAATGCGGAATAATTGTAAAAGCTGATTGGATTTCTGGAGTTTACTCAAAATCTGATTCCCCTATAATTCTTTTAGTTTGGAATCTTAAGTATGTTTCTGGAAATGTTAAACCATTAGATGAAACTCTTGATGTTGGTTTTTTTGAAATCAATAATTTACCTGATTTGGCATTTGAGCATGATGTAGAAATTATTTCTGAATGGATTAATATGAAAAAGATTATGTAGATTTATGAGTATCGATAAGTCTCTTAACTCTTTTCCATATTGAATCAGCCACTCTAGATTCTGTTTGATGCCCTCCAACTATACTCCATGATGATCTATTATTATTAGCCATTTCAAGGTAACCATCTCTTACTTTATTATGAAAAATGTTCCCCATATTTTCATATTTATTGCCTTCAAAGTTTTCTCTTTTACTTTTTTTTGTTTTTTCTAGAGTATCAAGTTCAATATTTATTGATTTATTAATCCTAGTGCTGGAAACATTTGGATCTATATCGAGAAGAATTGTTAAGTCAGGAACCACTTCATCAGTAGTTATTTCATTTAATTTATTTATTATTTCTAGATCTACTCCTTTTCCATAGCCTTGATAGGCCAGAGTTGAGTGAATAAATCTGTCTACTATAACAGTTACCCCTTTGTTTAGAGCTGGGATTATAACTGATTTGCAAAGTTCAGCTCTTGCAGCACAAAATAGGTATGTTTCAGCAATTGGATTTTGAATACTTTTAGATTTAACCCATTTTCTAACTTGTTCACCTAAGGCTGTATTTCCTGGTTCATGAATCAGTATAGAGTTTATTCCTTCATCAACAAGCTTATTTACAAGTCTTTTACACTGTGTAGATTTACCTGATCCTTCTCCACCTTCGAAGGTAATTAGCAAACCTTTTTTAAGTAGATTCTTTGAAGACTTCCCATCTTCTGGAAAATTAAATAGTTTTAAGTTTCTTTCTGTTTTTTTTTTCGAAGCCATTATTTCCGTTTTTTTAGAACTATCCTTCTATTATTTTCTTCACCTATAGATATAGATCCTACTCCTTCATTTGTAGCAAAAAAATGTTGTTTTCTTCTTATTTGAGGATTTTGAGGTGATAATTCTATCTGATTTACTCCATTTTTAATTTTTTTTATACCGATCTTAACTTCATTTAAAGCTTCAGAATTATCAGTGTCAAGTTTATTATCAATAGATTTTTCTTTTGATGGATTTTCTTGACTTATTTTTTCTAAGAATCTTGTTATTTGATCACTTGAACCTTTTTTGATCAGATGTATAGGAATTCCTACTTTTTCAGCCATCTCTATAATCTTCGGTTTAGGTTCTTTTGAATAATTTGATTTTGTAGTAAGTATGATTTTAGCTGATTCAGGTTTTGAGACGATTCGAATATTTGAAAAAAATGATTTAGATAATTTTTTTAGTTTGATTTTTTGGAGTCCATACGGGAAAACATTTATCTTTTGATTATTATTTTTTTCTTGTTTTTCTTCTACTCTTATGTTTTGATTATTTTCTAATAAGTTTTTATTGTTAGAAAAATCAATATTATTTATTTCGTCGCTTACTTTAACTAACTCTCCATCAGATATTTTTCTTATTTCTGTAGTAGTTGGAATTCCTCTTAATTTTTTATCTACTGATGTTGAAACATCAAAGTGAACACCAACTTCATTTCTGTCTATTATTTCAACTAAAATATCAAAAGTTGGCTCAAACTCTCTTTCCAAAACTGTTTTCTGAGTTTTTCTTCTTCGAGCCTCAATATCTCCCAATGTAACTGATTTTACTCCCCCAATTAGATCACTTAGAGTTGGATTGATAATAAGATTATCAAGTGTGTTACCGTGAGCTGTTGCAATAAGTTGAACTCCTCTTTCTGCAATAGTTCTTGATGCCATTGCTTCTTTTTCTGTACTTATTTCATCTATAACTATGACTTCTGGCATATGGTTTTCTACTGCTTCGATCATTACATTGTGTTGAAGATCAGTGTTTTTCACTTGCATTCTTCTTGCTGAGCCTATTGCAGGATGAGGAATATCTCCATCACCAGCAATTTCGTTTGATGTATCAATTACAACGACTCTTTTTTCTTCTTTATCTGCAAGAAGTCTAGCTATTTCTCTCAACATAGTAGTTTTGCCGATTCCAGGTTTTCCCATAATCAAGATGCTTTTTCCATTTCCTATAAAATCTTCGATTACCTGAATACTTCCGAAAATTGCTCTTCCCACTCTGCATGTAAGACCAATTGTTTTGCTTGCTCTATTTCGAATTAGTGAAATTCTATGAAGTGTTTTTTCAATACCTGCTCTATTATCATCACCAACATGGCCTAATTTTTCTAAAACAAAACTAAGATCTAAATCTGTTACTAGTTCTTTGTCTAGTGTTTTCTTATTTTTAGAATAAATAATAACTGGAGGTCTACCTATATCCATAACTACTTCTATGAGCTGTTTATCTCTATCAATATTACTCGTGATTTTTTTAGGTAAAATATCTAAAAATAAATCTATATCATCTAAAATTTCTAAGTTTTCTTCAAACATTGTATTTATTTCTTATTTCAGTTTATATTTTTGAAATATTATCTATCCATTTGTTATTTTTATAAAATATTCATGTACTTTTGTAGATCCTGTGATTTCAGGGTGAAAAGAAGTTCCCATGATTTTATTTTCTTGTATTGCTACTATGGTTCCATCGTCAAGAGTAGATAACACTTTCACATTTTCAGAAATTGCTTTAACTATCGGTGCTCTTATAAATACAGCCTTGATTTTTTCTTCTATTCCTGTAAATTTTATGTTGGATTCAAATGAATCTACTTGTCTGCCAAACCAGTTTCGAGACACCTCAGCATTAATTAGCTTCATAGGAACAGGATCTGATTCAGTTAGTTTGTTTGCTATACAAATTAATCCAGCGCAAGTGCCCCACAAAGACATACCTGAATTAATCTTATCTTTTATCGCAGATTCAAACCCGTATCTATCTATAAGTTTTTTTATAGTAGTTGATTCGCCTCCAGGTATGATTAAACCGTCAAGATTTGCAAGTTCTGAAGTTTTTTTTACTAGAGAACAATTTACACTCAAGCTTTCAAGTACATCTTTGTGTTCAGCAAAATCACCTTGCAATGCAAGGACACCAATTTTTACTTGGGACTTTACCAACCTCTTTTTTCTAATCTTTCTGAGGGATCTATTTTAGAAACTTCATCACCCTTCATAGCTCCACCTAAGTTTTTTGACACTTCGGCAATTAAGTCTGCATCTTCATAATGTGTAGTTGCTTGAACAATTGCATCAGCCATTTTTGAAGGATTTCCACTTTTGAATATTCCTGATCCTACAAATATACCCTCAACTCCTATTTGCATAAGAAGAGCTGCATCAGCTGGTGTTGCAATCCCTCCAGCTGCAAAGTTAACTACTGGAAGCTTACCAGTATTTTTCACCTCGCATACTAATTCATACGGGGCTCCTAAATTCTTGGCTTCTGTCATTAATTCTTCATCATCTAATCTCTGTATTTTTTTTATGTCAGAAAGTATTTGTCTAGCATGAGTTACAGCCTGGACAACATCACCTGTTCCTGCTTCACCTTTAGTTCTAATCATGGAAGCTCCTTCTCCAATTCTTCTTAGAGCTTCGCCTAAATTTGTAGCTCCACATACGAAAGGCATTTTATACTCCCATTTATTAATGTGATATTCATTATCTGCGGGTGTAAGAACTTCAGATTCATCACAGTAGTCAACACCTAGTGCTTCTAATACTTGTGCCTCTGCAAAGTGACCAATTCTAGCTTTAGCCATTACTGGGATTGAGACAGCTTCTATAATTCCTGAAATCATTTCAGGGTCAGAAGCTCTTGCTACTCCTCCATCTCTTCTAATGTCAGAAGGAACTCTTTCTAATGCCATTACAGCAACGGCACCAGCGTCCTCTGCTATTTTGGCTTCATCTGGAGTAACTACATCCATAATTACTCCTCCCTTGAGCATCTGGGCTAAACCACCCTTAACTCTCCAATCTCCTACTTCGGGTAATGACTGTTCTTTCCATGTTTTTGATTTTTTATCTTTTAAAGTACTCATTTCTATCTCCTCGGCTTTTTGTTTGTTTATACGACACCGAACCCGTATAAGTACTATAATAGTAAATTATTTAGATTTAGTCATTATTTAATCTAATTTTGTCGACAATATCTGAACAAGGTCGATAGTTCTGTGAGCATATCCCCATTCATTATCATACCAACTGACAATTTTGAACATATTGTCACCAATTTCTAATGTAGAATTTAAGTCTATTATTGAAGAGTGTTTATTTCCCAAAAAGTCAATTGAAACTAAATTCTCATCTGTTACGTCTAGAATCCCCTTAAGTTTGCTTTCCGAGTACTCTTTGAATAAGTTATTAATTTCAGATGCATTAGTTTTTTTTTCAAGTATGACGTTTAAGTCAACAACAGAACAGCTTGGAGTAGGAACCCTAAATGCCATACCATCTAGTTTACCTTCAACAGATTTTATTACTTTTCCAACTGATTTAGCAGCTCCTGTCGTAGTTGGAATTATACTTGATGCTCCCGCTCTTGCTCTTCTAAGATCTTTATGTGAATTATCTAATATATTTTGATCATTTGTGTAGGAATGTATTGTGGTCATAAAACCACTTTTTATTGTGTAATTGTCCTCTAATATTTTTATAATTGGAGCCAAGCAGTTTGTGGTACAAGATGAGTTTGAAATTATATGATGTATTTTATTATCATATATATCTTCATTTACTCCAAGTACTATGGTCGCGTCCTCATCCTTACCTGGTGCAGTAAGAAGTACTTTTTTTACACCTTTATCAAGGTGAGCACTCGCTTTTTCTTTTGAATTAAACTTACCGGTAGATTCAATTACTATATCTACATTTTCTTCTTCCCAGGGTATTTCTGATGGGTTGTTTTTATTAAAGAATCTGATTTTTCTATCACCTACATATAAAAAATTATTATCATTCTTTACCTCTATGTTTAATTTCCCATATGCAGAATCATATTTAAGCAAATGTTTGTATGTGCCCAGATCAGATCTTCCGTTTATTGCCACGATATTTATATCCAAATTTTCTTCAGCTATGATTCTGAGAATTTGCCTGCCGATTCTACCGAAGCCATTGATTCCTATATTTATAGACATAATTTATAATAAAATTGATTTTCCTGCAAAAGTTGCTTTATCTTTAAGATTCTCTTCAATTCTAAGCAATCGATTATATTTTGCAACCCTGTCAGAGCGAGCAGGTGCTCCAGTTTTAATCTGTCCTGCGTTTGTTCCTACTGCCAAATCTGCTATAGTTGTATCTTCAGTTTCTCCTGATCTATGGCTTATTACTGAGCTAAATTTATTCATCATTGCATACTTTATGGTCTCTATTGTTTCAGAAATTGTTCCTACTTGATTAAATTTTATTAAGATTGAGTTTGCAGATTCTTCTGTAATTCCTTTTTCTAAATATTTTTTCTGTGTCACGAATAAATCATCTCCAACAATTTGAATATTTTTACCATGTGTTTTTGTAAACTTATTCCAACCTGACCAATCATCCTCAGATAAACCATCTTCTATAGAATATATGGGATATGATTTAATTAGATTCGAATAATATTCGATCATTTCTTCTGATGAAAGTTCTAAGCTTTCTTTTGATAGTTTGTATTTTGAATTCTTGCCAAATTCTGAAGAGGCTGGGTCAAGAGCAATAAATATATTTTCTCCAGGCTTATATCCTGAAAATTCTATAGCATTCATGACATAATCTAATACCTGCTTATTAGACAAATTTGAAGGAGCATATCCTCCCTCAAATCCTACATTCGTAGAAAGGCCATCTTTTTCTAGTATTTTACCCAAAGTAGTATAAATTTCTGCACCCGCCCTTATAGATTCTGAAAAAGTATCAAAACCTGCTGGAGCAATCATAAATTCTTGGAAATCAGTGGAGTTTATTGCATGAGCACCTCCATTCATAATATTCAACATTGGAACAGGTAGCAAAACAGGATTTTCTTCTTGAATTAAAGATGCTATTTTTTGATATGTTTCAATTCCTTCAGCTTTACTTGAAGCTGAAAGTATGGCTAAGGAAACTCCTAATATTGCGTTTGCACCAAGATTTTTTTTATCCTCAGATCCATCAATATCTATCATGATTGTATCTATTTCTAGCTGATCTCTAACATCCATAGAAATTAGCTTCTCAGCAATTTTAGAATTGACATTATTGACAGCTGTAGTTACTCCTTTTCCCATAAATCTATTAGAATCATTATCTCTTAGTTCAAGAGCTTCTCGAGAACCAGTACTTGCTCCTGAAGGAACCGATGATATTCCTACAGTTCCATTTTCCAAGGTGACCTCGACTCCAACAGTTGGATTCCCTCTAGAATCTAATATTTCTCTTCCTTTTACTGATTTTATTTTGTACATTTAATCCTCTTTTTGAGTTTTATAACTAATTTATAAACTCTTAATTACTTCATTTTGCTTTTCTAATATACTTTGGATTCCTCTCGAACCAATTTTAATAAGTTGATTTAATTCTTCAAATGTTAGCAGCTCATTTTCTGAAGTTCCTTGTATTTCAATTATTTCTAAATTTGAATTTAGAATAAGATTCATATCAAAATCTGCTATTGAATCTTCTGAGTAGTCTAAATCAAGATAAATTTCCCCATCTACTTTTCCTAAACTAATCGCAGCAATTTGATTTTTGAAAAATTTTGAGGGATTCATATTGTAGTAATTTTTTAATGCAATATATGTTGAAATATAAGCGCCTGTTATAGATGCAGTTCTTGTTCCTCCGTCAGCATTTAGTACATCACAATCAACCGTAATAATTACTCCTGGAATTGATTCTAAGTCTATAGCTTGTCTAAGAGACCTTCCAATAAGTCTTTGAATTTCTTGTGTTCTGCCACTAAGTTTATTCCCTCTATCTCTTGATATTCTTTCAGATGATGAGTTTGGTAGCATGTTATATTCAGCAGTTACCCATCCTTGATTTTTATTCAATAACCAACGAGGAAGATTATTAGAAATATTAGTAGAGCATATAACTTGAGTATCCTCGAATTTTATAAGTACAGAGCCGATTGAATTTTTTTGATAATTGGGAACTATTGTTAAATTCCTAGCCTCATCATGTTTTCTATTATTTTTTCTCATAGTATCATTTTACAAAATAATTAATTTGTTACTAATTTATATTAATTACCAAAATAGATTATAAGATAAATTCTAATGGAAATTGCAATTTTAGGCGCTGGTTCGGTAGGAAGTTATTACGGTGCTGTACTAAAAAATAAAGGTTTTGATGT
>Ga0208130_1000371_pt1 | contig 23665 bp, 23 predicted proteins | sample ETNtaG_31_FD_185771 | JGI IMG/M metagenome (GOLD analysis project Ga0208130, IMG submission 185771) | Marine microbial and viral communities from oxygen minimum zone, Eastern Pacific Ocean - ETNP201310SV78 (SPAdes) (version 2) | ecosystem: Environmental > Aquatic > Marine > Oceanic ... | reverse complement strand
GCCGGGATGAAAACCCGGTGTCCTAGGCCTCTAGACGATGGGGACACATTCGGTAATTATAGTTACAAATTTTAAATTTTAAAGCTATTTATTTTTAAGCTTCTTTTCTACTGCTCCTAAAAATCCACGCAAGAAATTTACTTCCATTTCATCAAGCCCTATTCGTGTAAACATTCTTTTTATTCTTGCTCCAATTTGTCTTGGATTTCCCTTATTAAAAACTTCTAATTCAGCTGCAACTTCTACAAAATGGTTTATAAGTCTTTCTACATGGTTACTTTCAGCTAAAGGAACATCCCAATAGTTACTATCATTAGTTTTATTATTTTTATGTGAATCAACATATAGCTGATAACAAACTACCTGAACTGCCATTGCTATATTTAATACAGGGTATTCTTCGTTTGCCGGAATATGAACATGCAGATTACATCTTTGCAATTCATCATTAGTTAGACCTCTATCTTCTCTACCAAATAATATGCCTATATTATTTCCTTTATTTGCTTCACTGATTATTTTTGAAGAAACTTGATCTAATGCTTCATTTGGCCAAGGTACTTTACGCATTCTAGATGAAGTGCCAATTACAAAATTTAAACCTTCTAATGCCTCATCTAAAGTTTCAACTACTTCTATATCTTCAATAAGATCTTTTGCATTTGCAGCTAATGTTTCGACCTGTTCTGAAGGAAAATCTTTTGGATTTACTAAACATAGTTTTGAAAATGACATTGTTTTCATTGCTCTTAAAGTTGATCCAATATTTCCAGAATTTGATGTTTCTATAAGAATAATTTTGACTTGTTTGTTTAAACTCATAATATATTGTCTATGTCTTTGCCCCCAATTCTTAATAGAGCACTAAATGCAGCTTATGAAGGTGCAAATGAAATAATACAATTTAGTAAGAGAATTGATAATCTAAAAGTCATAAAGAAGGGTGAAAATGATTTCACTACAAATTTAGATCAATACGTTGAAGAAAAAGTTTTTGATAATTTAAAACAATATTATCCAGATTTTGGCTATCTTGGTGAAGAGACAGGAACAGACGGAATAGATGATAAAGAGTGTACTTGGATTCTTGATCCTGTTGATGGTACTAGAAATTATATTTACCAATACCCTCACTACGCCCTCTCCCTTGCATGTATAAAAGAAGGCAAGGTAATTTGTGCAGTAATTATTGATCCAGTACGTGATCAAGTATTTTGTGCAGGAGAAGGGACTGGAGCACTACTTAACAATAAAAGAATTCGAGCAAGCAATAAAACAAACTTATCTAACGCACTTTTAAGTTCGACAGGTCATACAAATAAGGATCAAAATTATATATATAAACCATTAGAGACTTATAAGTTGCTGAATGACTTTAATGTTGTTGTCAGAAGATCTGGCTGTACTTCACTTGATATTGCATATTGTGCAGCTGGAAAATTAGATGGTTTCTGGGGTCACGGTTTAAAACCTTGGGATAGATTAGCTGCCTTATTTATAGCTCAGTCATCAGGATGCTTAATATCTGATTTTGAGGGAACACCTGATACTTATAAATCTGACCATATGATCATAGCTACACCGAAATGTTTTAAAGATTTATCTAAATGTGTAAGAGCTGGTTATCAATCTAAAGAGTAAGATTCTTCAGGTTCGTTCTTAGGTTTTTCCATGTCTTTTTTAGACAAACCAGTTAAGAGCAAGACTCTTACAACAATAAATATTGAAGAATAGGACCCAATTACCACACCAGCTGCTAAAGCTAGACTAAAGTTCTTTAGTGCTTCTCCACCTGCAATTAATAAAGCAATTAAAACTAATAAAGTTGTAAAAGAAGTGATAATTGTACGTGCAAAAACCTGATTTAAAGAATCATTTAATAATACTTCTGAACTACCTTTTTTATTCTCATCTAAAAAATTTTCTCTAATCCTATCGGAAACAACTATCGAGTCATTCAAAGAGTAACCTACTACTGCGAGCAATGCTGCCAAGACAGATAGATCGAAAGTTAAATTAAAAATTGAGAAAATTCCCAGAATGATAAAGACATCATGAAATAGTGCAGCAATTGCACCATAACCAAATTTAATCTGAAATCTAAATATTATGTAAACAAGAATAACTAGCATTGCTACCAATATAGCTATTCCACCGTCATCTCTTAGTTCCTCTCCAATTTGAGGAAAGATTGTTTCTGACTTTACTACTTCACCTAAATATTCGTCTTCTTTGAGTTGATCTATTACTGTTTGAGCATTGATACTAAGTTCTTCATCACTTTGGAATTTGATTAAAACATTGTTGTCACTTCCAAAATTTAAAACAACAAAATTTGCATTATCTATTTTAGAAATACTGTTACGAATTTTTTCTAGATCTGCCTTTTGCTCGTATTTCATTTCGATAGAAACACCACCTGTAAAATCTAAACCAAGATTTAAACCTTTGCCCAATAATGACAATAATGTAATGAGCATTAAGCCAGCAGAAACCATAATGCCGAATCTGTTGTATTTAATAAATGGAATATTCATTAAACTTTTAACTCCTCAACATGTCTGTAACCATAAATAAAATTAACCAAAGACCTAGTTACAAAAATAGCTGTAAATACTGAAGTAATTATTCCAATACTTAGAGTTACTGCAAACCCTTTAATTGGACCAGTACCAATAGAATATAAAATAACTGCAACTAGCAGAGTTGTAATATTTGCATCGATAATAGTGCTAAAAGCCTTTGCAAAACCATTTTTAATCGCTTGTTGAGTTTCAACATTAGCTTTTAATTCTTCTGAAATTCTGGCAAAAATTAAGACATTTGCATCAACAGCCATACCTACAGTTAAAACAATTCCTGCAATTCCCGGGAGTGTGAGTGTAGCTCCAACTAAAGACATGATTGCTGTAACTAGTACAAGGTTTGATATAAGAGCAATGTTTGCAGATAGACCAAATAACCTGTATCTGATAAACATGAAGATAAAAACTAATATAAAACCAACAATTACTGAATTCAGGCCTTTATCTATATTCTCTTGTCCTAATGTTGGTCCAATAGTTTGTTCTTCTACAAATTTCATAGGGGCAGCTAAAGCACCAGCTCTTAATAATAGTGCTAATTCACTTGCCTCATTGCTTGTAGATAATCCAGTGATTCTAAAAGACGTGCCTAAAGCTGCTTGTATTGTTGCATTACTGATAACGCTTTTTTCTGTAAAAGTTTCTTGACGTACATTATTGTCATCGTCAAAGAAAGTTTTGGTTTTTTCTTCTACTAAAACTACTCCTAACCTTCTTCCTATATTGTCCTTAGTTGCATTTTGAATTGATCTACCACCATCAATATCAAGATTAATATTTACTTGTGGTCTACCGTTCTCATCGAAACTGCTTTGAGCATTAGTTACATTATCTCCAGAGATAACAATTACTTTTTCAAGAAATACTGTTCTACCAGATGAGTTCTTAAAGTTAAATTTTTCTTTTCTTAGGAACGAGTCTGTCGGTCTAGCTTCTAATCTAAATTCTAAATTAGCTGTTTTACCAATAATCTTTTTAGCAGAAGCAGAATCTTGAACTCCAGGCAATTCAACAACAATTCTTCCTTTTCCTTCTCTTTGAACGATAGGTTCAGAAACTCCAAGTTCATTAACCCTATTTCGCAGAGCAACAAGGTTTTGTTCTACTGCGTAATCAACTATTTCTGACAAATAATTATCTGTGTATTGAAGTTCAAGATTATTATCATTTTGCAAAATATTGTACTTGGCTCCAGAAGTTGTGAAATTATTTTGATCTAAGTAATCTCTGCCCATTGATAATTCATCAAAATTTCTGAATGAAATATCAATTTTATTATCATTGCTAGTGTAGTTAGTATTCATATTTCTCTTAGAAAACTCTTCTACAAATGATGCTCCTTCTGATGAAAGTCTTTCTGATGAATATCTATCAGTATCAACTTCTAATAGAAAATGAATGCCCCCAGCCAAATCAAGACCTAGATTGATTGGTTTGCCACCTATAGAGCTCAGCCAATCTGGTGTTGAGGGTTCTGAATTTAATGCAATTATAAATTCGCCATCGGAGTAATTAGCTAAAATTCTTCTACCAGCTAGCTGGCTTTCAACATCATTAAAAATTACTTTCGCTGAATTATCTGATTGTTCAATTTCAACAAATTGAATATTTTTTGAATCTAGTTCTCTTGTTATATCGGCAACTATATTAGTATTCAGCACCCTTGCAGAATCACCAAAAGCAATCTGAATAGCTGGCTTAGTTGGAAAAAAATTTGGTAATGCAAAAATCACTCCGAAAACTAAAACAGAGTAAATTAAGATTATTTGCCAAATTTTATATTTGTTCACTGTGATTCAATACTATTAATTGTGCCCTTAGGTAGTTTTGAAGATATAAATTCTTTCTGCATGTTAATAGAAATTTGATCGCCTAATTTGACGCTGACATATCTATCTTTTACATTCTCGATCTTGCCTACAAGTCCAGAGGAAGTCATTACTTCATCTCCTTTTTCAAGGCTAGATACAAGACTCTCATGCTCTTTTTGTCTTTTTTGCTGCGGTCTAATTGTTACAAAGTATATAAATAAAAAGAATACTAATAACATTAAAAAAGGAACAAAAGTTGGTCCTGCTGCTTCATTCATTATTTCTCCTATAGTTTCGGCTTGTTTAAACTTCTCATATCGTAAAAGGAATCAACAAATTCTTCAAATTTATTTTCTTCCAGAGACTTTCTAATATCAGACATTAAAGTATAAAAATAAGATAAATTATGGATGCTCATCAAGGTGCTTGCTAATATTTCGTTGCATTTATCCAAATGATGTAAATATGCTCTAGAAAAATTTCTATTTGTATAATTATCGCAATTTTCATCTATTGGTAACGTAGAGTTTTTATGCTCTGAATTTCTAATTTTTAGAATACCTGTTGATGTATATAGATAACCATTTCTAGCATTTCTTGTTGGCATCACACAATCAAACATATCTATACCATGCCTTACCCCCTCCACTAACTCCTCAGGTGTTCCTACTCCCATTACATAATGGGCTTTATCTTCAGGCAATAAGGGTGCTAATAGTTTTAAAATTTTTGTTTTCTCTTCTTTTGGCTCTCCAACACTTAATCCACCTAATGCTATTCCATCTAAATCTAGATTTTTCATAAATTCTAATGATTCTTTTCTTAATGCCTCATGCATACCACCTTGGACTATCCCAAATAAAAGATGTCCATTTTTATTTTTATGAAAGTAATCAACTGATCTTTGTGCCCATCTATGTGTTAGATTCATTGAATCTTCTGCATCTTCATAAGTGCTTGGATAATCTGTGCATTCGTCAAAGGCCATAATAATGTCTGAATTTAATGTCAATTGAGTTTGAATTGAATCTTCAGGTGACATAAATATTTTTGAGCCATTCAAGGGCGACTTAAATTCAACTCCTTCCTCAGATATTTTTCTTAACTCATTAAGACTCCATATTTGAAAGCCTCCAGAGTCTGTAAGAATTGATTTATTCCAGCCCATGAATTTATGTAAGCCGCCGAACTCTTTTATCACATCAAGACCAGGTCTCTCATTTAAATGAAATGCATTACCTAAAATTATCTCAAATCCTATGTCATGTAATTGATCAGGTGTAAGCCCTTTTACAGTTCCGTAAGTACCAACAGGCATAAATACTGGTGTTTGTATGGTTGAGCTTTTAGTAGTTAATTGGCCTCTTCTGGCGAACCCTGATGAGTGTGTAATTTTAAATGTCATCTTTCTATTATCATCGCATCACCATAACTAAAAAAGCGTAATTGTTTGTCGATGGCATATTGATAGGCTGAAAGTATAAATTCTTTTCCGCTGAATGCTGAAACTAACATCAGTAGGCTTGATTGAGGTAAATGAAAATTTGTAACTAAGGTATTTACAACATTAAATTTATATCCTTCTTTAATAAATATATTAGTTGTGCTTTTACCAGATGTAACAATCTTATCTTTATTACACCATGCTGCTTCTAATGCCCGTAATGTAGTTGTGCCAATTGCTATTATTCTTTTGTTATTTTTTATTTGTTTATTAATTAATTGAGCAGCTTCATCGGAAATAAAGAAATCCTCATCATGAAGAGTTGTTGATTCTGTTATTGGGTCATCTGAGAGAGGTTTAAAGGTTCCCAGACCTACAGCGAGACTTATCTTACAAGTATTGAAGTTCTTACTAATTGAATTGAATAATTCATCATCAAAATGCAAAGATGCAGTGGGTGCAGCTGCAGATTCAATAAATTTATGATTTGCAAAAACTGTTTGATATCTGTCTTTATCATCTTCCTGATCAGGCCTATTTAGATAAGGAGGTATTGGAACATGACCAATACTTTCACATAAAGCTTCTATATTTTGATTAAATTTTATATGGACTAAGCTATTATCGTTATGAAGAATATGTATTTTTAATGGGAAATTTTCTGCCTTTAGTAATTGTTTCTTCTTTTTTAAATTTAAACCCTTTGTCAGACATATAGCTTCAAATTTATTCCGAATTTTATTAATAAAGATTTCAACTTTACCTCCACTTTCTTTTGTGAGTAAAAGTCTAGCTTTAAAGACTTTAGTTTCATTAAAAACAATTAGATCATCTTTATGAAAAAATTTAGAGATAACTTTAAAAGGATCTATGTTGAATTTGTTCCCTGAATAAGAAAGTAATTTTGAATCAACTCTATTTTTTGGTGGAAATTTAGCAATTAATTCTTCAGGTACTGCATAATCGTATTCAGATTTATAGATGTCTTTAGGCATAGGTTGTATCATACCAATTACGGGGATGTGGTGGAATTGGTAGACACGTGCGACTCAAACTCGCATGCTGAAAAGCGTAACGGTTCAAGTCCGTTCATCCCTACCATCATCTATTAAAGATTTATTTTTAAATACTCTTTCTAAATTCTGACAAACCATAATCATCATCAGTAGAGATAATTATTTTTTCACCGTTATCTTGAAACTCAATTTGTTTTGCATGCAACATCAATCTTTTTGATAAAGATTTCGACATATCATTGGAATATTTTCTATCGCCTATTATTGGATATCCTGAATCAAAACAGTGAAATCTAATTTGATGTGTTCTGCCTGTATGAGGCATAGCAATGAGTTGGGTAAATTTATCAAATTGTTTTTCTATCTTAAATGTAGTTAAAGATTCTTTGCCACTGTCTGATCTGAATGTTTTCTGCTCTTTTTTATCTACTTTTTGTGTATCTAATTTATTTTTTACTTTTTTTAGATCATGTGGCCATTCTCCTAGCACGATACATTGATATATTTTTTTAATAGATCTTTCTCTAAATTGCTTATGTATGTCTCTTAAAGAGGACATTTTCTTAGAGATAATTAGACAGCCACTGGTAGATTTGTCTAACCGATGTGCAAGATTAAAGTTTTCTGAATATTTATAAAGTTTCCTGACTATCTCAATAATACCGAAATTTAATCCAGAACCTCCATGAACTGCATAGTTTGGAGGCTTATTTATTACGATAAAATTTTTTGAATCATAGAGGATAGAATTATTTATCAGGTTTAAATGTTCCTGGAGATTTGGAGAATCGCTTATATTAGATTTCTGAACTAACAGAGGATATGTAACCTTATCGCCATTTTTAACTTTTTGATCAGGTTTGGCTTTTTTTCCATTTACTTTAATTTTAGCTTTACGTACTGAACTATAAATTTTAGATTTTGGGATACCTTTCTTGAATTGGCTGAAAAGATAATTATCTAGCCTTCGGCCATCATTATCTTTATTTACAATAAAAAAATTAATTTCACTCATTTTGCTGTAAAATAACCACCTTAGCTTACAACGAAAAACAAAATTTATTAAAAAGTAAGCAAATAGTTACAAATATAATGATAAGAACAACAAAATTTAGATTAATCAATTTCAAAAGAATGCTAATTCCAGAGAGAATACAAGCATAATCGGTTGTTCTTATCCTTTTTAACAAAGGATAAAATGAAAAAAATACTTATAGATACAAATTCAATTAATGGCAGAAGAAGTGCATTAATTGATGGCGATAAACTCATAGACTTTGATCTTGAGTTCGAAGGCAATAACTTTCAAAAAGGAAGCATACACAAAGGAAAGATTACAAAGATTGAAGGCAGTCTTGAAGCAATCTTTGTTGAATTAGGTTCATCTAGGCATGGTTTCCTACCATTCAAAGAACTTTCACCTGAATATTTCGACCCATCAAAAACAGGTATGGATAGATTTAAAATTAAAGAAGGTGACAATATTGTTGTTCAAATTGAAAAAGAAGAGAGAGTTAATAAGGGTGCTGCCCTTTCTACTTATGTCTCTCTTGCAAGCAGATATATAGTTCTTATGACTAACCACCCTACTGGTGGTGGGATCTCAAGAAGAATACACGGAGAAGAAAGAGATAAAATTAAGAACTTACTTGATGCTTTAGATATTCCAGAAAATATGAGTGTCATAATTAGAACTGCTGGAATTGACAAACAAATTGAAGAACTTAAATGGGATCTTGAGTACCTTAAAAAACTTTGGGTTGAGGTAGAAACAGCTATTAAAGGCTCAAAATCGAGCCAATTAATTTATGCAGATCAAAGCTTAATACAGAAAACTATTAGGGATTACTTCAAAGAAGAGATTGGAGAATTGGTTGTTGATAATGAAGATGATTTTAAGTCAGCAAAAACTTACGCAAATAAAATCGTTCCAGATTTTATTGAAAAAATTAAACTCTATGATGATGAAGTTCCGCTTTTTGCAAGTTATGGGATTGAATCAAAAATAGAATCAGCTTTTTCTCGTGAAGTAAAACTCCAATCAGGAGCTTCATTAGTAATTGATTCTGGCGAAGCATTAACTTCAATTGATATAAATTCAGCTAAATCTACTAAAGGTGGTGATATTGAAGAGACTGCCCTCAAAACAAATCTTGAAGCAGCTTCTGAGATAGGCAAACAAATTAAGCTACGTGACCTAGGTGGTCTTATTGTTATTGATTTTATAGATATGGAAGATCCTAAAAGCAATGAAAAAGTTGAAAGAGCAATGTATGAATCAACAAAACAAGATCATGCGCGCATTCAATTAGATAAAATATCTAGATTCGGTTTAATGGAAATGTCTAGACAGAGAATTAAACCAGCCCTTAATGATCTTATGGGTAAAACAATCTGGGTAAGATCAGTTGCCTCAGTCTGCGAATCTATCTTTAGACTAATAACTGAGAAATCGATAAATAATAAATCCAGTATCTTAATGCTGAAGGTTTCTCCTAATGTTGCGAATGAACTGCTCAATAGATATAGACCAAATCTCGATCAGTTAGAAAGAAAATTTTCAAACAAAATTATGACTTTCATTGATCCGTATAAACAAAATGATAATTACACCATTGAGATTAAGAAAAATGCATATTTTGATTATGAACAAGAGCTTGAAGACTCTTCTAAAGCTTTTCAAAACAGAACAACTTACAATGTAAAAGTTCCAAAAAAACAAAATAAAGCATTAGTTGAAGATGTTGAGTTTAGAAATATTCCTAAAATAGACTCTAATAAAAAAGGTCTGCTAGATTCATTGTTTAATTTCTTTAAAGGAGAGGAAGATAAACCTAAACCTAAACAAAGAAGAAAATACAACCCACGCAATAAAGGAAAACAGAACCTTAGAAGAAATCCAAGGCAAAATAGAAACAAAAATTCTAATTTTAAGGAAAATAAAAATTTTAAAAATAACGAGAGGGTTCAAAAAAATTCTAAAGTTTCTGAAGCAAGTCCTAAGAAACCAGTTAGAAAGCCAGTTGCTAAAAAACCATCGAAACCAAGAAGCGGCAATGTAAAACCAGCGCCTACACCCGCTCCTAAACCAATCGATGACAATATTGGTAACAGAATTGAACCTGCTAAGAAAAAAACAGTCAGAAGAGCTAAAAACGACCCTAGAGCAGGGAGTTAATAGTCTGTTTTATTAAGAAATTTGATAATGATGGTTCTGGTGGAATATTAGGTAAATCTTCACCTGAAAACCAGTTTGCTTCTAGAAGCTCATCATTATCAATACTTAGTTGATCATCTAAAGAATCTGCTGAAAATGCCATCATCAATTGGTTTGGAAAAGGCCAGGACTGACTTGAAACATACTTTATATTTGTAATATCAAGACCCACTTCTTCTTTAACTTCTCTAGCAACACATTCTTCCAGAGTTTCCCCTAATTCTACAAAACCCGCTATTACTGTTGAAAGGGTTCGAATTTCGCTGTTATGTCTTACAAGCAGTATTCGTCCATTATTCTTTACGCAAACAAGGATACATGGAGACATTTTTGGAAAATACTCCCTTGAGCAGCTTTCACAATACTTTGACAGATCGTCGCGAACTTCACTGAGTTTATTTCCTGTTCTTGAACAAAAATTTTGTTTAAAAACCCAATCATAAATCTGAAAAGATCTTGAAATGAGTGTTAATAATTCATCCGTAAGGTATGGGTACATATGTTTTTTGCTTAGATAAATTAAATCAGGGTTATTAACATTTAATTCTGTCGTTAAAAAAACTGAATTCTGCCCCATTTGAAAAATTTTAAAGTTTTGAAATTCTTGTTCAAATGTATTCTCATGCATAAAAGTTTGTTTTGATGTACTAAAAAGAATCTCTTTATTTGCGTTGATACTAACAATTAAATCATTAGGTTTAGGTTTTTGTTTTATTGAAAAACTAGACGATAATTTTCTCATGTCTGTATAATGTAAACTTTTATAGCAGAAGTGTTAAATACAATATTTAAAAGTTTTTTAGGTGCAGCTCCCGTTTGGTATAAAGCGTGCATTATTTCGTTCTTAGTTCTTAATCCAGTTTTATTTGCATTTGCAGGACCAGATAGTAGTTTTATTCTTGGATGGATAGTATTGCTTCAATTTATTTTTACCTTAGTTTTTTCAATACAGTGCTATCCTTTGCAACCAGGTGGCTTGATTGCTTTCCAAGCATTATTGCTTGGTCTTACTGACCCAAAACATGTATTGCATGAAATAGAAACAAACTTAGAAGTAATTCTATTATTAGTATTTATGGTTTCTGCAATCTTCTTTATGAAGAATCTGCTTATGGTTATATTCACTAAATTATTACAAGCAATCCGATCCAAGATACTTTTATCATTACTCTTTGTTATCTCTGCAGCTTTTTTATCCGCATTTCTTGATGCACTAACAGTAACAGCTGTCCTGATTACAGTAACTATTGGTTTTTACCACGTATTTGAGAAAAGCTTTAAAAATAATGAGATAGATAAAAACGAATTTGAACAAGGAAAGTCATTCTTAGCAGATATTATGATGCATGGTGCAGTTGGAACAGCTCTTGGTGGTGTTTGTACTATTGTAGGAGAACCTCAAAATCTTTTGATTGCTGATAAAGCAGGATGGGAATTTATGGAATTTTTCTACAGAATGGCACCTGTAACAATACCTGTTTTAATTTCAGGATTATTCTGTTGTGTCTTAATTGAAAGATTTAAAGTCTTTAACTATGGTTTTGAGTTAACAGAAACTTTAAGAAATAAAATTATTTCTCAAGCTGAGATAGCAGATGCCGAAAGAACTGATGTCGATAGAGTGCATTTAACTATAGAAGCTATATTAGGTATCTGTTTAATTTTAGCTCTAGGGTTCCATCTTGCACCTGTTGGTGTGATTGGGCTATTTTTAATGGTTTTCTTGACTGCTTTTAAAGGTATAACTGAAGAGCATCAGCTCGGTGGTGCATTTAAAGAATCTCTACCATTCACAGCATTGCTGGTTATCTTTTTTGTTATTGTGGCTGTTATAAGTGATCAACAATTATTTACTCCAGTAATAGACATGGTTTTAGCTACATCAGAAAATACACAAGTACCACTTTTCTATTTAGCAAATGGTGCATTGTCTGCTATCAGTGATAATGTTTTTGTAGCTACGGTTTACATGAATGAAATTGTTCAAGCATTAGAAAATAACGTCATAACACAGAATCAATTTGATAGATTAGCTGTTGCAATTAACACAGGAACCAATTTACCTAGTGTTGCAACTCCAAATGGCCAAGCTGCATTTCTTTTCTTACTGACATCATCATTAGCGCCCTTAATAGGCTTGTCATACATGAGGATGGTATATAAGGCACTACCTTACACTATTGTTTTGACAACTGTTGGTCTGGCTTGTGTTATCTATTACATATGATCCTAAATTCTCATAGATTTTGTATCGCACCAATGATGAAGAAAACTGATAAACATTTCAGATTTCTAACTAGGCAATTTACAAAAAGATCGATGCTTTATACCGAAATGATACATGCTAATGCAATATTAAAAGGCAATGTTGATAGATTGCTAAGTTATGATGAATGCGAACATCCAGTAGGACTTCAGTTAGGTGGCTCTGATCCTAAATCTTTAGCTGAAGCAGCGATTATAGGCCAGGAATATGGATATGATGAGATTAATCTAAATGTAGGATGTCCTTCAAAAAAAGTTAAATCAGGTAATTTTGGTGTTTTCCTAATGAAAAATGTTGATTTACTAAGCAAGTGTGTAAATGAAGTAAAGAAGAGTATAGATATACCATTTTCTATTAAGTGTCGGATAGGAGTTGATGATTTTGAAGGTGAAGAATACCTTAAAAATTTTATCTCTACGATTTCTGAGTATGAAATTAATACATTTGTAATTCATGCACGAAAAGCAATAAGCGGACTCGATACAAAAAGGAATAGATCTATACCTCCTCTAAACTATGATCTTGTATTCAAAATGAAAGACTTATTTCCAGATCTAAAAATTATTATTAATGGTGGTATAGAAGAAGTATCAGAAGTTAAGAAACTTTTAAATAATGTAGATGGGGTGATGCTTGGGAGAAAAATTTATTCAGACCCAGCATTTCTATTACAAATTGATAAAGAAATTTATCAAGAGGACACTGGACTTGATTTCACGGTAGGTATGCAAAAATATATGTCCTATATTCTTGATTTAGAAAATAAAAAGGATGTTAATAGAGCTATTACCCACTTAGTTCAAATAATAAGAAGAATATCTCACACTAAGGATATGAGAAGACAGCTTTTAGAAAATGTTAAAGATGGTTCAATTGAGTTAGAAAAAATATTCAGTGGTTTTAAGGCAGATCTAGATCAAAGAGCTCATCTTCAAATTCACTAAGAAAATCATCTTCGACATCTCCATCTTTAACTGAATGTTCCCTGGACTGTAAGAAGACATCTTTAGTAAATTCATATTTATCGCCAACAATTAAGTTTTCGGCTGCCAAGATTCTTTCTCTTGTTTCAATCACATCTAAAAATGAGAAGATTATTTTTGTTCTATCTTCCTCAATTGCAAATGATCCTGATACATACCAACTTAGAGGAATACCAAATACATCTCTTACTGTTGAAGGGCCAACAAAAGGTATAAATACATATGGGCCAGATGATATTCCCCAGTAACCAAGAGTTTGCCCAAAATCTTCATCATGTCTTTCAAAACCCATTCTGCTAGCTACATCAAAAATACCACCAACACCAATGGTAGTATTGATCACAAACCTAAGCGTATCCTGCGCAGCTAATTTTGGTTTACCCTGAAGTAATTGGTTTATAACTGTATCGATTTCTGTAATATTGTGAAAAAAATTGGTGACCGAATCTTTTACAAATAAAGGTGTATATTCACTATAAATTTCCGCTGTTGGGCGTAAAAAATTTTGATCAATTGAATCTGTGATATTGAAAACAACTCTATTCATTTTTTCAAATGGATCTCTTTCTACTTCATTTTCTTCTTGTGTTTCATCAGCATTGATTAACAACGTAAAGAGAAGTAAGAATGTAATTTTTTTCATATCTCTAATAATTTCTCAGGAAAATATTTCTTTAATTTGTTTATCTCTTTTAACTCTTGATAAAAATCACTTCGTTTCATTCTAGGCAAAGAAAACAAAATATTTTCATTTAATTCAGCTTTAATTCTATCACTTTCTATGGCATCACCATTTTCATCAAAATTTTCAGACATATTTTCTATTAGGCCTAATGTCGTTACATTAAATTTACTCAAAAGAGCTTGTGTTCTCTTAAGGTCTGAAATACATGAACTATCTTCAACAGCCACCAAACAAGCTTTGTTAATATCAAGATCATTTAATATGGTTAAATAAGCATCTCCAGTACCAGGTGGCATATCTATCAGCAGATAATCTAAATCACCCCAATTTGTATTTAAATATAATTGCTTGATAGCTTTGCTTAATACAGGCCCTCTCCAAATTGCTGCTTTATCTTTATCAATTACAAAACTAATTGAATTTATTACCAAACCAGATAATTTAATTGGGTGAAACTTATTTTCATTAGGATCATGAAAAATCTTAATGTTTTCAGTTTCGTCAGAAATCATTTCAGTAAGATTAGGGCCATAGATATCCGCATCTAATAACCCAACTCTATAGCCTTTATTTGTTAAATAATTTGCAAGCATCAAAGTAATTGAGGTTTTACCTACCCCACCTTTGCCTGAAGCAATAGCAATTTTTTCCATACATTCAAAAGTTAACATATAATTTCAAAACAAACATGAAGTATTTAGTTACCAGCGCCCTACCCTATGCAAATGCTCCTTTACATTTAGGTCATGTTCTTGAAATTGTGCAAACAGATGCATGGGTGAGGCATAAAAACCTCACTAAAGATGAAGCTTTATATTTTTGTGCAAGTGATACACATGGAACACCAATCATGCTAAAAGCAAAAGATATGGGAGTTGAACCTGAAGAACTTATAGAAGAGATACATGCCAACCATAAAAATACATTTGAGAAATTTAATATTAATCTCGCAAATTTTCATTCAACACATTCAGAAGAGAATAAAAAACTTTCAGCTGAAATATTTAAAAGCGCTCAAGATAAGGGATATATACACAAAAAAAGCATTTCTCAGCTATATGATGAAAAAGAAGAAATATTTCTAGCAGATAGATTTATAAAAGGTTCTTGTCCAATCTGTAAGGAAGAAGATCAATACGGGGATGCTTGTGAAAAATGTGGCTCAACTTATGATGCGCTGGACTTAATTAATCCAATTTCTGTATTGTCAAATTCAGAACCTGTTATTAAAGAATCAGAGCACTATTTCTTTGAATTAAATAAATTATCTAAATTTCTTAAATCTAATATTAAGAAAATATCAAAACAAGATCCCATCAAATCTAAATTAAATGAATGGCTTGATGAAGAACTGAAAGATTGGGATGTATCCAGAGATGCTCCTTATTTTGGATTCAATATCCCTGGAGAAGAGAATAAATTTATTTATGTTTGGATGGATGCACCAGTAGGTTATCTAGCTTCAATAGAAAATTGGACAAAATCCTTTCAAATTAATTTTAATGATTTAATCAATGATCAAAATACCAAGCTTGTTCATTTTATAGGAAAAGATATTGTTTATTTTCATCTTCTATTTTGGCCTGCAATGTTAAAGACTGCAGAAATTGAGAGCTTAGATGAAGTTTTTGTTCATGGGTTCTTAACTATTGAAGGCATGAAGATGTCAAAGTCTAAAGGCAATTTTATACTAGCAGATAAAGCATTAGATTATGCCCCTGCTGATTACTATCGATATTACCTGTCTTCAAAACTGAATACTGATATTTCTGACATTGATTTTTCATTAGATGATTTTATCCAGAAAATTAATAGTGATCTGATTGGAAAATATATAAATATAGGCAGCAGAACACAAAATTTTTTAGTGAAATTAAATGAGTCAAAGATTGTTGCTAATAGTCTTAAAAAGTCGCATGAATTTGAAGATACATACAAAGAAATTATTTCTCAAATTGATGCAAGAGAATATTCCAAAGCATTAAGAAATATTATGATGTTAGCAGATAAAGTTAATGCATATGTATCTACAGAAGAACCATGGAATAAAGCAAAAAATGGAATGGAAAAAGAGTGTTTGGAGGTTTGTTCGGAATCTTTAAATGTATTCAAAGATTTAACAATTTTATTGCAATCATTCATGCCTGAAATTACTTCAGAAGTTTTATCTATGTTAAATTTAGACAAATTAAACTATTCAGATCTTGGTTCAGATAACATTGAATCAGTTCAGAAATTCAAGCCTTTTATAACAAGGCTTGAAAAAACCAATTTTGAAGGAATATTAGATTAAATGGATGACATAAATATAGAAGATTTTGCAAAAGTAGACCTGCGCATAGCCAAGATCAAAATCGCAGTGGAAGTCCCAGAGGCCAATAAACTTATCAAATTAGTACTGGATGTAGGAGAGCTTGGTGAAAAAACTGTATTCGCAGGCATTAAGCAAGCATATAAACTTGAAGAATTAGAAAATAAGTTGGTTGTCCTTGTAAATAATCTAAAACCAAGACAAATGAGTTTTGGCCTATCAGAAGGCATGATATTGGCAGCAGGACCTGGTGGAGATGAAGTTTATATGGTTTCCCCAGATAATGGTGCAGAACCAGGTATGAGAGTTAAATGAAAACAGATATCTTAGTTATTGGTGCAGGCCCTGTTGGTCTTTTTACTGTATTTGAAGCTGGTATTTTGGGCTTAAAGTGCACATTGATTGATAACCTTGATAAACCTGGTGGACAATGTGCTGAATTATATCCTGACAAACCTATATTTGATATTCCAGGTGTACCCTATCAAACAGCGCAAGAACATGTTGATGCTTTACTTAAGCAAATAGAGCCTTTTGATTATGACCTTATTCTTAATGAACGTGTTGAAAGCATGGAAGAGGAAAATGATGGCTGGAAAGTTGTTACAAACAAAGGTTCAATCATTGAATGTACAAATATATTTATTGCAGCCGGTGCAGGCTCATTTGAACCAATTAAGCCAAACCTAGAATCTGATTATTCTAATTTAGAAGATCAAAAAATATTTTATTCAATTAAAGATAAGAATTTATTTAAGAATAAAAACGTCGCTATCTTTGGTGGTGGTGATAGTGCATTAGATTGGACTGTAGAATTAGAAAAAGTTGGTGCTAACATTTCGCTGATTCACAGAAGAGATGCATTCAGGGGAGCTCCTGATACGGAAATGACTGTTAGAGATTTACATAAAGAAGGTAAGATTCAACTACTCACTCCTTTTGTAATAAAAGATATTGTAGGCAAGGATAATATTGATGAAATTAAGATTTTTAATACAGCTACAAAGGAAGACAAATTAATCAATGCAGATTACATATTATTTTTTTATGGTTTAAATAAAAAGCTTGGTCCTATTGTTGATTGGAACTTAGAGTTAACAGGAAATAAAATAAAAGTTAATACTGAAAATTTTCAAACTGACAAAGAAGGTATCTTTGCAGTTGGAGACATAAACACCTACCCAGGCAAACTTAATCTCATACTCTCAGGGTTCCATGAAACCACTCTTGCTGTTCAAAAAGCATTCCAAAGAGTACATCCAGGTGAAAGAGTGCCATTTGGTTACACTACATCTAGTACGCAAATACATGAAAAATTAGGTTTTACAGAAGAAAAATAGCTAAATAATAATCAATCCAATTTCTAAATGAGAATCATTAGCAAAATGCTATTTTTTCTTGATTTTTAAGGGTAAAGAACATATAAATTACTCATGCAAGGAAACGATCAAGTCATCAAACATCTTAATAAAATTCTTTCAAACGAATTAAGAGCAATTAACCAATATTTTTTACATTCAAGAATGTTATCTGATTGGGGTTTAGATAAATTTGCTCAATATGAATACGCTGAATCAATGGATGAGATGAAACATGCTGATGTATTAATTCAAAGAATACTTTTCTTAGAAGGTTTGCCTAACATGTCATATCTTGGCAACGTTTATATAGCCAAAGAACCAATAGAAGTTCTTCACAATGACTTAAAATTAGAAAATGAAGCAATACCAGATTTAAGAGATGCAATTTTGGCATGCGAAAAAGTTAATGACTTTGTTTCAAGAGATCTTCTTCATAAGATCTTAGAAAGTGAAGAGGAACATGTTGATCATTTAGAGACTCAACTTGATCTCCTCGAAAAAGTTGGAAACGAAAATTTTCTACAAACTCTTATTACTTCAAGCTAGCACTGAAGAAAGTTCATCACTTTCGTGCATCTCAGTAATTATATCGCAACCTCCTACAAGCTCTCCATCAACAAATAATTGAGGAAAAGTTGGCCAATCAGAGATTTTAGGTAGATTAGCTCTTACTTCAGGGAATTCCAGTACATCTATATAACTAAACTCTATATCATAGCTAAATAATATTTGAGCAACCTTTGATGAAAATCCACATTGAGGCTGATACGGCGATCCCTTCATAAAAAGAAGTACTTTATTGTCTGAGATTTGATCTTTTATGTCTTTTATTACTTTATCCATTTATAAGTTCTATATATTGATTAATTGTTTTTTCAAAACCCTGATTTAAGGATTCAGAAATAATAGCATGACCTATCGATACTTCATCAATTAAATTTGTATCAATTAGGTAAGGCAAATTGATGAGATCTAAATCATGTCCAGCATTTACACGCATATTTCTTTCTTTTGCAATTTCAGAAGTATAAATAATTTTTGATAATTCATTCGTTATGAATTGTGTATTATTTTGTTTTACAGCTTCTGCAAATGGACCTGTATAAATTTCAATGGAATCAATGGAATCATTATTTAATTCATTCAAATTAGCCCCAGCATTTATAAATACACTGCACCTATCACAATTTTTTTTAATATTTTGAATATAGTGTGCTGAATTAAGATCTTGAATTTCCCAACCATGATCGGAGGTGAGTTGATTTGTTGCATCTGGCACTAGAGTTGCTTGAGTTGGCTTGAATTCTTCTATTAATGAGATAAAGCCTTTGTAATTTGATGACTTAGTTTCTTGTGGATTCCCTTCTATATTAAATTCTTTACTATATTCGCTAGTTAATTGCTTAATACGGACAAGGTCATCATATGTGATATGCCTGTTATCAGGTCTTGGGTGCGCTGTTAAGCCTAAAATATCAAATTCTAAAGCAGTTCTTGCATATTCTTCAATATCAGGGTTATTTGAACCTCTAGAGTTTCTTAATAAGGCAATCTTATTTAAATTAATGCTTAGCTTCATATTAGTTAAGAAAATTGTTACAAACATTATTATAATTTAAAAGTGCGCTTGTAGCTCAGCTGGATAGAGCGCTTGGCTACGAACCAAGAGGTCGGGAGTTCGAATCTTCCCAAGCGCACCAAATTGCGCCTGTAGCTCAGTTGGATAGAGTGCCTGGCTTCGAACCAGGATGTCGGGAGTTCGAGTCTTCCCGGGCGCACCAGTAATGAGTAAAATACGATATGCACAAAATAGTAGCACTATATAAATTCTGCAAAATTGAAGACCCAATCTATTTTCAGAAATTTATTAAATCTGAATTATCATCGCTTAATATTCTTGGCACTATAATCATTGGTGAAGAAGGTATAAATGGCACGATTTCTGGTAATGAAAGCTCCCTTAATAAAGCAGTAACAGCTTTAAAAGCGATTAACCTGTTTCAAGACCTTGATCTTAAAGAATCATACTCAGCTAAAAAACCTTTTTTAAGGTTAAAAATTAAAATTAAAGAAGAGATTGTTTCTATGGGATTAAAAGATATAGACCCAACCATTCAGGCCGGTCAGTACATTGTTCCAGAAGAATGGAACAATTTAATTAATGATAAAAATACTGTACTAATCGATACTAGAAATAATTATGAATACTCAATTGGATCTTTTGAAAATTCTATCAATCCAGAGACTAATAATTTTAAAGAGTTTCCTAATTGGGTTGATAAGCAAGGATTCAATGAATCAGATAAGAAATCAAAAAACTTTGCTATGTTTTGCACAGGTGGAATCAGATGTGAAAAAGCTTCTTCTTATATGAAGAACCAAGGATTTAAAAATGTCTTTCATCTAAAAGGAGGCATTCTTAAATATTTAGAAAACATAGATATAAAAGATTCAAAATGGAAAGGCGAATGTTTTGTTTTTGATGATAGGGTCTCAGTTAAACATGATCTATCAGAAGGTGAATATGATTTGTGCCATGGTTGTAGAACACCCATAACTGAACAAGACAAATTATCTCCCAATTACGTCAAAGGTGTATCCTGCGAGCACTGCATTAACAATAAGACTATAGAACAAGTAAACAGGTATAAGTCGAGGCAAAAACAAATAAATTTAGCAAAAACTAAAAACGAAAATCACTTAGGCCCAAAGTCTAATTAGTCTTTTCTTTATTTGAGAAAAATACACCCAGAAAGATTAGAGCTGAACCAACAATCATATCTATAGTAAAAACCTCATCTAATATAATTATGCCTAGTGTAATGCTTGATACTGGTACTAAGTAAGTTACAAACGATGCATTAAGCGAACCTATTCTTTTAATTAATTTAATAAAGATCACATAAGCTAATGAAGTATTAATAACACCTAGCAATGCAATATATAACCATGCTGTTGAACTTATATTTAAATTTGCACTATGGTAATTAATTAAAAATGGTGAAAGTAAAATAGCTCCAACTATAATCGAACCCATTCCGATAAAAGAGTTATTAATTTTTTCTGGTGTATTTGCCAAATAAACACCAGAAATAGCATAAGACAACGATGCTATTACGCATAAAATTGAAGAGAATAGATCTAGCTCTCCTGATGGACCTGCTAGTAAAAAAAGTCCTGAAAATCCTACCAATACACCTATAAGCTTCATTATTGAAAACTCATCTCTGTACAAAGAAAAAAGAATTAAAGCCGTTAGGATTGGAACTGTAGCTTGTAGCACAGATAAAGATCCTGCTCCTAAATTAACTGAAGCATAAGCAAATAATGTGAAAGGTAGTGCTGTATTTAGCAGACCTATTAACAGAAAGGGAAAGCCATGATCAAAAAAAGAATATTTCTTAAATTTCATAATAAAGAAAGGTGCAATAAAAATTGCAGCAAACATCATTCTTAAAGAAACTATTTGCAATGGTTCCAATCCTTCTAATACGAGTAATCTTAGGAATAGAAACGATCCTCCCCAAAATAGGGAAACCAATAATAATGTTAAAAAATCTTTTGTATTCATTGTAAAAAAAAGCCTCTAAAAAGAGGCTATTCATAAAGTTAAAACCTTATGTCGGACTTAGGCCATAATTGGTGTCAGCAATTACCTCCTAATAATCCTGAATTTGTTTTAATACTAATTTGGATCACCTCCTTCGGCTGAGAATTAATCTAACACACCATATTTCTCTGCGTAAATAGAGTGTGGGACACCTAATGAAATGTTAATTTATTTAAGATATTAATTGAAGTAATTCTTATTAATATTATGGGTATTTTCTGCTCTCAGCGAGCAAAGGAAATTTTCTGCTGCTTTATAGTCAGATTCAAAATATTGAAATGCAACACGTTCAATATATACGTTATCAATTGGTTGTTTTAAAAAATGATTAATTAATTCTTTCATACTGTATAAGTATACAGTATTAATAGATAAAAAAAAGGGGAAGTTGCCTTCCCCTTTTAAAGATTAAGATTACTTTAGAATCTAACGTTTATACTTGCATTAACTTGTCTTCCTACGAAGAGAAGGTCTGCTTCTGGAGTGAAGACATCATCTTCAAATCCATCGTAGTCCATTAAGTTATAGAAGTTTACTCTGACTGTTGTGTCATCATTAACTGTATAACCTACACCACCGTTGTATGTAGTATATCCATCAAATTCAAATATAGGGTTACCATCGTATCCTAGATATTCGTCATCAAATTGACGGTTAATATCTATAACACCACCGGATCTTGAGTTACCTTGAACCCATACATACCAGTTACCCTTAGCCCACTCTACTGCTGTATCGTAGAACCATTCATCGTTACCAAACTGTCCTGTTGCAGAAGATAGGTCTTCAGCAGCACCAGAATCTGCACTAGCAAAGAAGTCTTCTTGCGTAGCTCTCCATCTGATAGCCATTGAACCTAAGTCCATAGCAACATTCTCTCTTGATACCCATGATGCCATTTCTGATACATCAAAAGCAAAGTCAGCTTTATAAACATAAGTAGCAAAGTCAATTAAACCAGCGTTGATTAAACCAGTTGCAAAGTCTACAACTTCAAAATCAGCGTCTCTTGTGAATGAATCACAGAATTGACTGTTTGGATATGTTTCATAGTCATAACATGCTTCCATATTTTGAGTTAAAGAGAATGAAGTTACGTAGTCATTCAATTCAATTTCAATATAGTCAGCAGCTAAGTTTAAGCTACCAAAGAATACGTCACCCCACCATGAAGGTTGGTAAACGATACCTGTAGATTTAGTATCCGCTACCTCATTAATAAGGTTTGGATTACCACCAGTAACACCACGTGCTGTTGCGTTAACAACTAATGAAACGAAGTCTGCAGGAATTCCTTCAGCATCACAGTTAGCCTGTCTTACTTCTGGGTTTCTACCAACTTCTCTGTATCTGTAGTCACATGGGTCAGCAGCAGTACTAAATGTAGTAATCTGCGGTAAGAATAAGTCTCCAAGGTCAGGAGCTTTAACAGCTGTCTGCTCGGATACTCTGACTGCTAAATCATCCATAACTCTCCAGTTTAGAGATGTAGCATCTACATCATATGAACCAGCAATTGAGTTATCAATTGTTCTAGATGAGAAGTCAACCACCATTGAGACAACACCTGGTAATGTCCAGTCGCCACCCATTAGAGGTACACTAACTTCGTAGTAATCAGCATCAACTTCATAGCCGCCACCTAATGATGGTCTAGGAGCTGATCTTGTTAAACCAAGATTTTGTATCGCAGATGCATTATAGTCACCTTGCTCTACCCTAGCTTCAAAACCTAATGCAGCTTTTACTGCACCAGCTGGCAAGTCAAATAGATCACCAGATAAGTTAGCGTATGTAACTTCTTGCTCAATGAAAGCATTAGTTCTTAAGTTAGTACCAACATAATCTCTTGCTGCTTGTGAAGGAGCGCCTCTACCCATAATGTTTAAAGGAGCACAATCTCCGACTGCACCTAAGATGCTTGGACCATATAATGTTCCACCTGTGAAATAACCAGGAGCAAATGGTGAATAATCGTATAATGCAGGATCTCTTTCTGGATCGTAGTTCATTCTACAATCAATTTCACCTGTATTAGGGTTGATACCAACATCTAAAGCTGCTGCGTATCTAGCACCAATTACACCAGGAGCATCAGAATAAATTTCTGTATTACCTATTGAGTAACCAGCTGAGTAATTAAATGTTCTATCATCTAGATCAAAATTACCTTCAACACCTACTGAGTACATTGAAACTGCGTTGTTGTTTTCGATTGTATAACCACCATCTCCTTTTTGTAGTAAATCAACTTGTGATTTAGATACGTGGAAACTTGTTAAGCCATATGAATTCAAAATATCAACAGAATTTTGAGTTAGGTATGGGTTATCAATTCCAATTGTTGGAGGGAAATCTTGTCCTGAACCAAACGCA
>Ga0208130_1000369_pt1 | contig 23680 bp, 18 predicted proteins | sample ETNtaG_31_FD_185771 | JGI IMG/M metagenome (GOLD analysis project Ga0208130, IMG submission 185771) | Marine microbial and viral communities from oxygen minimum zone, Eastern Pacific Ocean - ETNP201310SV78 (SPAdes) (version 2) | ecosystem: Environmental > Aquatic > Marine > Oceanic ... | reverse complement strand
ATATGAGTGCTATCGCTGATACGGCAAACTTTATTGTTGTATATCCTCAGGCACGCCCAGACCCAAGTGATGGAAACTCTTTCAACTGGATTGCTAAAGTCCCAGGTACTTTTGATGATGTGGCCTTTTTTAGTTCATTGATAGATACAATTGCTAGTAATTATCAAATAGATCAGAACAGAATATATGCTTGTGGTTATTCATTAGGAGGTGATATGTCCTTTGAGCTTGCTTGTAAACTCAACAGCAGAATTGCAGCTATAGCTCCAGTTGCAAGAACCATGCAGGCCAATCCAAATAGCTTTTGCTCTCCAGTGCATCCCACTGGAGTTCTTACAATTCTTGGCACCGATGACATAACCTCCCCATACAATGGGATAATATATCAAGGTGTAGAATATTATCTTTCTGCAGCTGAAACACAAAGTTATTGGGCAACTTATAACAATTGTGATTTAACTGCTAGTGTTAATATTGTAAGTCCAAGTGTTGAGCAATATAGTTGGTCAACTACATCAGGTTGTACCTACGTAGAGGAATTAAAAGTGATAGGAGGTGGGCATGATTGGCCTGGAAGTTTTGGAAATATGACGATTGATTCGAATATAGAGATTTGGGAATTTGTTTCACGTTATGACATCAACGGATTAATTGGCTGTGCAACAACTTCTATCAACGAAAATAATGGACAGGATGATAATAAGTTATTTTTAAATAATAAGCAATTGATTAAAATATTAGACTTATTAGGAAGAGAATCTGAAGGATTGATAAATCAACCTCTATTTTATATCTATGATGATGGATCGGTAGATAAGAAAGTAATTACTGAATAAAGATAAACCCACTCAATTGAGTGGGTTTTATTTTTGGTGGACCTCTCGGTCCCAGTTTCGAACTTTTTTAAGGACTTATTTCTTCCTCATAAATAGTTATCCAATCCTTCACACTCATTTTAGAGCATAATTCACCAATAAGATTAAAAGGGATATCATCTAACCGTTTAAATCTAATACAGCTTTTACCAATATCTAATTTATATTTAGAGTGCTTAGGATACTCTTCGACAAACCATTCCATTAATTCTTTATTAGCATATATGCCCATATGGTATAATGCGATATAATTCTTCCTCGATGCAAGCGATAAGAATGGTAAAGGTAGCTCTGGAGAACAATGATATCCTTTAGGGTATGTTGAATGAGGAACGACCCATGAAGGCATTCCATAGTTCATTTGTTCATTAAATCCTTTTGGTAATTTTCTCTGTATTACTGAAATGATTTTTTTAACAGCATCTTTTTTTTCAGAACTTAATGAGTTTATATATTCTTGTATAAACATGCCGTAAAAATAATAAAACCCACTCAATTGAGTGGGTTTATTTTTGGTGGACCTCTCGGTCCTTATTTCGAACTTTTTTCGAGCCTTGCAATCAATCTAACTCCAAAAGTTATTTCCCATAATCCACCTATTATTAGTAAATACATACTCCATTTATTTCCAAAAAATTCCATTAAAAAGCCTAAGGAAAGTAATGAGTATCCTATTAACCCCCATATCGCTACCCAATTTGCCACTATATTATTTTTATATAGAACATAACACATTGGGATACTACCAATTCCCAAAGAAAGCATTGCTATATGATATCCTAAATCATATGATATATTTATAGTTGGGATTAAATTCATTAATATGCTTGATAATGCTAAAGCTTCAATGACTCTTGTTAAAAGGTATATGTTCGCTGTAGGAGAATGATATAATTTTATTGTTTCTCTTAAGAATATTCCAATATATACAACAAAAATTGAATTTAGGATAATTAAAAAACTTCCTATAATTTGTTCCGAATTATTTTGACTTTCAAATAAATTTCTTCCAATACCATAGCATAAAAAAGCACCAAGAAATAGTAATCCAATTATTCTGTCTTTATAAATTCTTGTAGTATTCATTTTCTTATTTTAAAATAGCTGGCAATTATACAAAAACCCACTCAATTGAGTGGGTTTCTTTTTGGTGGGCAATGAGGGACTCGAACCCCCGACTTCCTCCTTGTAAGGGAGGCACTCTGAACCAACTGAGTTAATCGCCCTATTTTGATGCAAATATATATTATTTCTATTTATAAACAATAATTAATTTAAGATATACTAAATTATTTCTGCTACTGTAAAAGTGCTACCACCAACGAATATTAAATCATTTTTTTTTGCATTTTTTTTAGCGTGATCTAAAGCTTCCTTCACACTATCATATGTTTTACCATTAAGATTTTGAGCTTTTTTTGCTAATAATTTTTCATCAATACCTCTTTCAATTTTAGCTTTACAAAAGTAATAAGTTGCCTTTTTAGGAAGAAGATTTAAAATATCATCAATTTTTTTGTCATCAACCATACCAAGAACAAAATGCAATGATTCAAATTTAATTTTATTAATTTCTTTTAGCACTTTTTTAAATCCGTCATAATTATGTGCCGTATCACAAATAATTTTAGGTTTTGAACTTAAAACCTGCCAACGTCCTTTAATAGGATTTTTATTCATAGCCATATCTATTCCTTTATTAATTTGTTTTTTTGAAACTTTCCATCCAATTTTTTTGAGTTCGTTTATTGCACAAATACTTGTATTGATATTTTCTTCTTGATAATCTGTAAATTTTGAATGTTGGAATAAAATTTCTGAATAAATAAGTTTTGAATTATTTTTTTTTGCGGTCTGATAAAATATATTTTTTGTTTTTTCTTGATATCTACCGACAATTATTGGAACAAAAGGTTTAATTATACCAGCTTTTTCTTTTGCTATATCTTCAATTTTATCTCCAAGGAGATTGGTGTGATCTAAACTAATATTTGTTATTACAGATATTTCTGGAATTATAATATTAGTACTATCTAATCTTCCCCCTAAACCAACTTCAATAACTGCAATATCTACTTTTTTTTCAGCAAAATAATCAAATGCTAGCGCGACTGTCATTTCAAAAAAAGACATATTAAGTTCTTCGAATATTTTATTGTTATTTTTAACAAAATCAACAACATATTTTTTTCCAATCAATTGATTGTTTATTGAAATTCGTTCTCTAAAATCTTTTAAATGTGGAGATGTATATAAACCAACTTTGTATCCTGCACTTATTAGTATTGACTTAATAATATGTGAGGTTGAACCTTTTCCATTTGTTCCACCAACGTGAATTGATTTAAATTTTAAATGTGGATTATTTAATTTTCTTGTTGCTTCTATAATATTGCCAATATCTTTTTTGTAGGCAACTAATCCTTTTCTTTGATAAATTGGTAGCTTTTGATAAAGAAAATCAATTGTTTTTTTATACGACATTCAATTTAGACTGAAGTAATAAATTATTTTTCCTTTTTGGTTTTCAGGCGCATTTTCCTTACTACTAAATTTAGTTTTAAGTGCTGCTTTTTTTGCTTTATCTAACAGCTGTTTGTTGAGTGATGTAGATCCTTTTGCACCGGCGATTGCTGAAATTACATCACCATTTCTATTTACAATTATTGTTACTACTATTTTTCCTTCAACTTGTAAATTATATTCAGGCTTCACTTTTAAGTTTACTGATCTTCCACTAAGTTGATATGACATATCATTTGAACCATCTCCACCACCTTCTAGAATATCAGAGTTTTCATTTCCTTCAATATTTCCTAAATCACCATCTCTGTTTTCATTTCCTTCAGAAATTTTTTTCTTCTTTTGGCCTTTATATAATGCTTTTTTGTTGACTTCAGGTTTTTCCTCTTCAATAATTTCTTCTTTTTCTTTTTCTATTACTTTAGTTATATTTTTTTCTTTATCAACTTCGATTACTTCTTCAATGTTTTGAGTTATTTTTTCTTCATTACTTTCAATTTGTTTTTCTATGACAGTTTCTTTAATAGGTTCAATTTTATTATCTACACTTTCTGCTTGTTCTTCAGCACCTGAAAAGGAATTTCCAAAATCAATACTAATACCTTCTTCTGGTGGTGGAGGATCTTTATACTTTAATCCAAGAAAGAAAAAAGAAAGTAATAATATGGAATGAAAAATAAGAGTTGCAATTATTCCGTTGCGTTTATCTTTTTTTGATAACCTCATGTTTATTTTGATGATGTTGCTAAAACTATTTTGTATTTGTTTCTGTAGGCAATATCCATAACTTTTACAATATGTTCAATATCAACAGTTTTATCTGCATGTAAAATAATGGCTGGATCATTCTCATTATCCATTTTAGATATAATATTACTTTCAAGATTATTTACATCAACATTTTCTCCATTAATGTAAAAATCAATTTCTTTTGTAATCGAAACAGAGATAGTTTGTTTTTCAAGTGTTTTAGCTTTACTATTTGGTAAAAGTAATTTTAGTGCATTCGGACTAACTAATGTAGATGTAAGCATAAAAAAGATTAGTAATAAAAATACAATATCTGTCATTGAAGACATATTAAAATTAGGGCTAATTTTATTTCTACTTCTTAGAGTCATTATTCGTTATGATGTATGAGATCTAGAAAATCAGTTGTTTTTGCCTCTAGTTTAAATACTACTTTATCAACTTTACTAACTAAGTAGTTGTACGATATATATGCAATAATACCAACTATAAGTCCCGCAACAGTAGTAACCATTGCAGTATATATTCCTTTTGATAGCATTTCAACATCAATATTTCCTCCTGAGCTTGCCATTTCATGGAATGCTAAAATCATTCCAATTACAGTTCCTAAAAATCCAATCATTGGAGCTGCTCCTGCAATAGTTGCAAGATTTGCTAAATTATTTTCCATTTTATATACTTCTAACTTTGCCTGATTTTCAATTGCAGCAGAAATATCTGTCATTGGTTGATCGATCCTATCAACACCTTTTTCAATCATTCTTGAAATGGCTGTGTCAGTATTTTTACAAAGTGTTTTTGCAGCTTCGATATCCTTTTTCTCTACAAAATTTTTAATACTAATAAGAAAATTTTCATTATCCATACCTGCTTTTTTTATGGCAGATAATCTTTCAAATAATATATAAACTGCAAATATTGAAAGTAATCCTAAAGTACCCATGATCACTGTTCCTCCAATACCTCCAGATGTGATTAGTTCTAGAATAGATAATGTCTTTTGTTCAGATGAAGTTATATTAAGGCTATCTGTGCTAATTTGTATGTTTAAAAGGTAATTATTCATAATTAATAAACGATATTTTTAAATTTTATTGTAACAAAATATAAGTTATTGCTCCAGAAATATATCCAAGAAGAGCTAAAAAAGATATATTTTTTAAATACCAAATAAAATCAATTTTTAAAATCCCCATCACAGCTACACCCGCTGCTGATCCGATAATTAAAACAGATCCTCCAGTACCGGCACAATATGCTAAAAACTCCCAAAATATCCCATCAATAGCATAAAATCCACTATTTGCAATTGGATACATTCCCATGGCGCCAGCTACTAAAGGAACATTGTCAACTATTGATGAAAGTAAACCTATAATGATATTTATAACGTATATACCCTCTGCACTCTGGCCATTGAGAGATGTGTCTAAATATTTTGCAACAATATCTAATTGTCCAGCAGATTGCAAAGATGCAACAGCAAGTAAAATTCCTAAAAAAAAGAATATTGTAGCAGTATCAATTTTTTTTAAAACAGCTAATACTGATAATTTTGATTTTATTGCTATATTTTTATTTCTGTGCATTATTTCTGAAACTAACCACAAAACACCAAGAGATAAAAGCATTCCAACATATGGAGGAAGATGAGTTAATGTTTTAAATATAGGAACAAATAATAATCCACATACACCAAAGTAAAAAATAAGGTTTCTTTCAGATTTTTTAATCTCATTTTGTTTATTTGACTCAACAATTTTTGGTCTTGTAACATCTCCTTTAAGTTTAAATGAAAGATAAATTAAAGGAACAACTGCACAAACTACTGATGGAATAAAAACAGAAAGAATAATATTGCTTGCACTTACTTGTCCTCCAATCCAAAGCATAATAGTGGTAACATCCCCAATTGGAGACCAAGCACCACCAGCGTTAGCTGATAAAATCACAACTCCAGCAAACATCCATAAATCTTGTTTATCTTTAATTATTTTTGGCATTAGTGCAGCCATTACAATTGCAGTAGTTAAATTGTCAAGTGCTGCAGAAAAGAAAAATGTAATAATGCTTAAAATCCATAATAACTTAACTCTATTGTTTGTTGAAATTTTATCTGTGATGATTGAAAATCCTTGGTGAGCATCAATAAGTTCAACAATGGTCATAGCTCCTAAAAGAAAAAATAAAATTTCTGCTACATCCACTAGGTGATGTGATAATTCATATTTTAAAAATTTTAATTCTGTGATTTCTTTTCCTGGATTTTTTATGCTGTACCAATTTTGAAAATCTTTAAATTTTTCTGCCACAGTTTCTATATTAATTACATCTAAAAAGCCAACAGCAAGTAAAGCCCAACCTAAACCTCCAATTATTAAAGCAGAAGCGGCTTTATCTACCTTTATTTGGTGTTCAAATGCAATAGCAATGTAACCTAAAATAAAGATAATTATCATTAATATTGTTATCATATTTTTTAAAATTTATTTCTGCAAATATACAGTAGTAGAAGGGAACGCAAAATCTGAATCATGTTTTTTTACAATTTCCATTATTTTATAATTAATATCCTCTTTTACATCTATTAAATCGTCCCATCTTGGACTGTTAACAAAATAAACTACCAAAATATCAAGAGAACTACTTCCAAATTCTTGAAATCTTACTTTTCCATCTTGGTTAGTTTTTTCGTGTTCATTTATCATTATCTGTATTTCATTGACAATTTTTTTAATTTTTTCAGATGTAGTTTCGTAAGTTAATCCAACATAAAATTTTACTCTTCTAACAGGTCTTTCTCCTAAATTATCTAATTCAGCATCAATCATTTTTTTATTAGGGACAGTAACTACGCTTTTATCAAATGTTCTGATTCTAGTGCTTCTAAAACCTACTTTTTCAACATTTCCAGTTACACTTCCAACCGTAACAACATCTCCAACTGTAAATGGTCTATCAAAGAAAATTGTAAATGAGCCAAGTAAATTTTCTAAACTTTCTTTCGACGCCATTGCTAAAGCTATACCTCCAATACCAAGACCTGTTGCTAGTGCAGTAACATTAATATCAAAAACTTTACCTAGTATAATAAAGATTGTTAGAGTTATTGCTAAAATCTTAGCAATTTCAATAATAAAAGGTACTAATTGATCATCCATTTTGCTTTCTGTTTCTGCTGATCTTTGATAAAGAATTAATCCTATGTATTCAATTAATTTGAGTACAATAGCAAAAACAGAGTATATATAGATAAGTTTAAAACCTTTATCAATAATCATTTGTATTCCAAATTCATTTTTATCAACTAAACCCCATGATTCTGGAAAACTGATGTATGTTGCTCCAATATATAAAAAAGAGAGTAGAACACAAAAGCTAATTGGTTTTGTCAAAAGTTCATCAAACTTTTTCTGACCTATTTTATCATTGTTAATATTAAGAACTTTAAATAAAAGTTTACTTAGATAATTGGATATTAGGTTTTTAAAAATTAATCCGACTAGCAAAGAGCCAATGAAAAAGAAATAGTTTTCTAAACTATTTTCAAGAAATTCAATTTTAAAAAAATCTGTATTCATATTAGTTTTTTTAATGCGATATTTAGTGCTGTTTTATAAATATTTGTAGGTTTTTTTCTAGCTTTAAAAACTTCCTGCAAGGCATTTTTAATTGTTTTAGATACATCTGTAAATATAGCAATATCTTTTATTTCAATATTTTCTTGCATAAAATATGAAAACGCTCTAGCCATTCCACAATTAGCAATAAAATCAGGAATTACACTTACATTCTCATCAGCAATTTTTGAAATCGGACCATAAAAAATTTCACTATCTGCAAATGGAACATTAGCTCCACAAGAAATTACTTCTAAGTTGTTCTTGATCATATTTTCAAGATTTGATTTTTCCACTAATCTTGATGCAGCTGCAGGAATAAAAATTTCTGATTTAATTTTCCATATTTTATCATTTATTTCATTAAAAGGCAGCATATTTTTAACATTTAAAAAATTAGAACTACGATTTAATAGCATTTCTTTAATTTCGTTTTTAGAGAAACCATTTTCATTAATAACTCCACCTGGTTTATCAATAATTCCAACTATTTTTACTCCAGCGTTTGATAAATAATATGCTGCTGCCCCAGCGACATTTCCCCAACCTTGAACTATTGCTCTTTTATTTTTAATTTCTTTATGGTAAATTTTATAATAATGAATAATTGATTCCGCAACACCAAATCCTGTTATTAAATCACCAACAGTATAATTTTTTTCAATCGATGGTGTTAAGTCTTTATTTGTGACAACTAAAGGAACACCAGTTGTTAATTGATTTAAAATAAGCTTAGTTTTTAAATCACTTTTTTTATAATGTCCCTTCACTACACCTTCTAAAGGAAAAAATATGTTTAGTTCTTTGCACATTGGAATTACCTCTTCTACTTCATCAACATTCATATCTCCACCAGTTCCATAGTAGCTCTTTAAAATAGGACGAACTGCTCTGAACCATCTTTTTAAAACGTCTTTTTTTTGTGGATCTTTAGGATCAAAATTAATCCCTGACTTCCCCCCGCCAATTGAAGGCCCGGCTACTGTAAATTTAACCTCCATTGTTTTTGCTAGTGCAAGAACCTCTTCTTTTGTTACTCCTTTACGAATTCTAGTTCCTCCAGCAGCAGCTCCTCCTCTTAAAGAGTTAATAACCAACCATCCTTTAGCATTAGTTTCTTTATCGTTCCATTCAAAAACTATTTCGGGCACTTTATTTTCAAAAACTGATAGTAAATTTTCCATTAATAAATATTATTTTGCAAATGTATAAATTTACATACTAGTTTATCAGAAGATCAGCTAAAATTAGCTGTAAAAACTTCTCCGCAGCAACTATCTCTTGATGCACCAGTTACTGTTTTAAGGCAGTTAATTTGATTTTCAACTCTTAATAAAGCTAGAAAACCAAAAATAATTGCCTCTTTAAAATCAACAATATTTTTATTTGGTATTATAATTTTAGATTTTGAATAATCTTTTATTTTTTTAATCAAATATTTGTTATGCGCCCCTCCTCCTGTAATTAAACAATTACTTTCAGTTAATTCTTTGCTTATCATTTTTGCAACATGTTCATAAAAGGTATGTAGTAAATCTTCAGTATTAAATTTTGATTTAAGCAAGGGTAAAACATTTATTTCTAACCACTCTCTAGAAAGTGATTTTGGTGATGATAATTTGTAAAAATTAATTTTATTGAGTTTGTTTAAAATTTCTGGAATTATTTGTCCGCTTATACCCATATGACCATTTTTATCAAATTTTTTATTTTTTCTTTGTGAAAGGTAGTTTAAAACAATATTTACAGGACAAATATCAAAAGCAAAAATTTCATTATTTTTTTTAATTGAAATATTTGCAAAACCACCCAAATTCAAACAGTATTTGTATTCTTTAAATAATTTTAAGTCTCCCATTGGAACTAGTGGAGCACCTTGTCCACCTAATAAAACATCACGAATTCGAAAATTTGTAACTGTTTTAATGTTAGTTAGATTTGCAATCTTTTGTCCACAACCAATTTGTAATGTTATCTTATTTTTTGGCTGATGAAATATTGTGTGTCCATGTGAAGCAATCAAGTCAATATTTTTTAAATCTGAAAATTCTTTGATTTTTTTAGCTAAAAAACAACCATATTGCCTATTAATTTTCTGAATCTCATCTTTATTAGATAGATGTAGTTCATTAAGTTTTTTCTCCCAAAATTCTGAATATTTTATTGTCTTAGCTTTAGAAATAGAAAAACTCCAATTTTTATTTTTTTTAAAATTACATTTTACTAAATCAAGCCCGTCTAAAGAGGTGCCAGACATTAAACTGATGATATTATATGATAAATTATTTCTCATATTTTCCAAAGATATATTAAATTATGTACTTTTGTTAGGCTTTAAAATACGTATATGAATTTAGATTTTACAGAAGAACATTTGATGATTAGAGATGCGGCAAGAGATTTTGCTCAAAACACTTTGCTTTCTGGTGTTATAGAAAGAGATGAAACTCAATGTTTTCCTAAAGAAGAAATTAAACAATTATCTAGTTTAGGCTTTATGGGAATGATGGTTGATCCAAAATACGGTGGTTCTGGAATGGATACTATATCCTATGTATTAGCAATGGAAGAAATATCTAAAGTTGATGCGTCTACTTCAGTGGTTATGTCTGTTAATAATTCTTTAGTCTGCTGGGGATTAGAAACATTTGGAACTGAAGAGCAAAAGAAAAAATATTTGGTTCCTTTAGCAAAAGGAGAAATAATTGGTGCATTTTGTTTATCGGAGCCTGAAGCAGGTAGTGACGCAACTTCACAAAAAACTACTGCAATAGATAAAGGTGATTACTATCTGTTGAATGGAACTAAAAATTGGATAACAAATGGAAGTACTGCTTCAGTTTATCTAGTTATAGCACAAACAAATATTGATAAAAAACATAAAGGAATTAATGCTTTTATTGTAGAGAAGGATATGGACGGTTTTGTTATTGGACCAAAAGAAAATAAATTAGGAATAAGAGGTTCTGACACACATTCTATTATGTTTACTGATGTTAAAGTTCCTAAAGAAAACAGGATAGGAGAAGATGGTTTTGGATTTTCATTTGCAATGAAAACACTATCTGGAGGAAGAATAGGTATAGCTGCACAGGCTCTTGGGATAGCTTCTGGAGCATATGAACTTGCACTAAAATATTCTAAAGAAAGAAAGGCATTTGGAAAAGAAATATATAATCACCAAGCAATTTCATTTAAATTAGCGGATATGGCTACTGAAATAGATGCCGCTAGACTTTTATGTTTGAAAGCTGCTTGGCTTAAAGATAATAATCAGAATTATGATCGTGCTAGTGCCATGGCAAAAGTTTATGCTTCTGAGGTTGCTATGCGTGTAACAACTGAAGCAGTTCAAGTTCATGGCGGTTATGGTTTCGTAAAAGAATACCATGTTGAAAGATTAATGCGAGATGCAAAAATTACACAAATTTATGAAGGAACTTCAGAAATTCAGAGAATCGTAATTTCAAGATCAATTTTAAAAGATTAAAACATGAGAAAAATATTATTTATAGTTTTATATTTAAGTAGTTTTTTAATTTCTAGAGCTCAAATCGATATTTCAGGAAATTCATTGAGTTCATTCACACATAATTTTATTCCATCTAGCTTTAGTCCTATGGATTTAAAACCTTCAGATATTCCTTCTGAACTGGTTTTAAAGCAAATGGGTTTATCAGATAAACAAATTGAAGAAGCTTTAAAGTACAAAGAAGGTACTGGTAAATATGAAATATCAAGTTATGATTCTACAAACTTAAATATCCAAACTAAAGAATTAATATTACATAACATTTTTTCTGACAGTTTAATTGACAGTACTATTTACCCAATAGCTAAGATTTATGGACAAGATATTTTTAGAAATAGTAATATATCATTTTTTCAAAAATCGTTAGATGCAAAGGCCCCAGAAAATTATAAAGTAGGAACAGGAGATGAAATTTCTATTTCTGTTTGGGGATACAATGAATTTTCGGAGAATTTATTAGTTGATGAACGCGGATATATTTCACCAAGCTCATATGGAAGGATATACGTTAAAGGGTTATCTTTTAAAAAAATGAGATCCATGCTGAAGAGTAGGTTTTCTAATTTTTTTGATATGAAAAATTCAGAAATAGATGTAACTCTGTCTTATTCTAGAGTTATTACAGTAAATATTGTTGGTGAAGTTTATCATCCTGGTTCATATTCAATTCCAGCTATAAATACAGCATTTAATGCATTAATTGCAGCTAAAGGTCCAACCCAAATAGGTTCAGTGAGAAATATTTATATCAAAAGAGGTGGGAAAATTGTTGATTCACTAGATGTTTATAGTTTTTTATTTAATCCACATAAAGATCAAGATATATACTTGCAAGATGGAGATTACATATACGTTCCTCCTGCAGGAAATTTAGTTGAAGTGATAGGTGCCGTTAATAGGCCTTATACTTATGAATCAAAAAAAGGTGAAACTGTTGATGAATTAATTAATTATTCAGGAGGTTTTACAAAGAAGGCTTACAAAGATATTGTGACATTGAAAACAATAGATTACAACAAAATCAAGGTCAATGATATTTATAAAGATGATAGAAAATTAGTAACTGTTAAGAACGGTGATGAGATAATTATTAACTCAATATCAAACAGAATTTCAAATCTTGTAACTGTTGATGGTTCAATTGGAGTTAGTGGTGATTATGAATATATTAATGGTGAAAGATTATTAGACTTATTAAATAGAGCAAAATGTATTTCTGAAAAAACATTTCTTAAAAAAGTTTATATTATAAGATTAAATGATGATAAGACAAAATCTCATATCTCTGTTAATCTTGAATCTGTTTTAAAAAATAAGGAACATAAAGATAATATTCTATTAAAAGAATATGATATTGTAAAAGTTCTTTCCGTTGATGACTTTACAGACGAATTTAGTGTTTATGTTGAAGGATCTGTTCGTGATCCGGGAATATTAAAGTTTGGCGAAGGAATTACATTGCAAGATGTTCTATTGCAAAGTGGTGGCTTAACACAACAATCAATTGGTAGTAGAATTGAAATTTCAAGAATTTTAGATTATGATGTTTCATCTAATAAAATACAACCTATTCGTTCATTTGTAAAGTCTTTTATTATCAACCCAGATTTTACATCTAGTATTCATGCAAATTATGTACTTCAACCTTATGACCAAATTTTTGTTAGAGAAAACCCAAATTTTAATACTCCAAAAAATGTAGTGGTTTCAGGAGAAGTTAAATATCCAGGTGCTTATTCGTTATTACAAAATGATGAGACAATTTATTCCGTAATTAAAAGAAGTGGTGGATTAACAGAATTTGCTCATCTCTCTTCAGGAAAAGTTTACAGAAAGAAACAATCTAAAACACTTAAAAATAATCAGGTTGACATGAAGATTCCAGATTATATAATAGATACAATTGGTGACAATTATAAAATTTTAAATGCAATTTATTTAGAAGAACTGAATAATAAAAACAATTTGTATGTTGATACTACTTTTTATGAACTAGTTTCTTTTAATCTAAAAAAAGCATTATCAAAAAAATCATCAAAACATAATATAGTTTTATTAGAAGGGGATAGTATTGTTATTTCAAAAAAATTAGATGTTGTTCAAATTAATGGTGATTTAAATAATCTTAAAAACTCTTCAATTAGTGCACCTTTTTTAGGAAAAAGAGCACATTATTATGTTAAAAATTATGGGGGTGGTTACTCCAATGATAATAAAAGGTCTAATACAACAGTTGTTTATCCAAATGGAGCAACAAAGAAAACATTAAACTTAGGCTTATTTACTTTATCACCAAAAATTGAACCTGGTTCAACAATAAAAGTCTCAAATGATTATAGTCAAAAAAAGAAGCAAAGAGATATTGATTATGATAGACATATTCAAAGCGTTATTACCAAAATAACTGCAGTAATTTCATTAACTTTATTAATAGATAGATTAAAAGGAAGTTTTTAATGGATAAAGAAAATGAAATAACTTTAAAAGAACTCGTAAAAACATTTTCTGAGTATAAAACAGAATTATTTAGTTGCAAAAAAACAATTTTTTTTTCAGTTTTATTTTTTTGTTTATTATCATTATTTTTTTCATCATTAACTAAATCAAAATATCAGGCCGACATCACATTTGTTGTTCAATCTACTACAAATGAAGGTTCAAGTTTAACAAATATTGGAAATATTGCTTCATCTTTTGGATTTAATATTGGTAGTTCAGAAAGTACATTTAGTCAAGCAAATGTTATGGAGTTATTTAAATCTAGAAGAATAGTTGAGGCAACACTACTTAAATCAGCTGATATTAATGATAAAAAAAATATTTCTTTAATTGATTATTATACCAATGTTAATGAACTGAGAAATTCTTCTGATTGGAAAAAAGATAAGATTGATAAGATTGATTTTAAAATCAAAAGCAATAAAAGAGATAGTATTATTAGTTTGTTTTGGAATGATATACTTGAAGATAATCTTGAAGTTAGATTCAATTCAAAAGATGCTTCAATTATTACCTTAAGTTTTATTTTTCAAGATCAATATTTTGCAAAAGTTTTTGTTGAAAATATAATTACAGAAATGAGTAAATTATATGTTAGCTATAATACTTCGCAAAGTAGAAAAACATTAGATTTTATACAAAATCGTGCTGATTCAGTGTATTTAGAACTAAAATTAGCAGAGGAGGAATATGCTAAAGTACAGGACATAAATCAAAGAATAGTTAAAGCTTCCGGAAGACTAAAGGAATTACAATTAATGCGAACTGTACAAGTTTTGAATACAATGTATTTAGAACTTATAAAAAACTTGGAATTATCAAAATTAACTCTTCTGAAAGAAACTCCAATAATTGAAGTTATGGATGGACCCGTTCTTCCATTAGAAGATAAGAAAATTAAACCACTAATTCAGTTAATTATATTTATATTTTTAGCAATACTGTTTTCCAGTATTTATATAATATTAAGAAAATTAGTAAGAGAAGCTTGACTATAAATTATTACCAATTTAAAACTTTACCAACCTTAACTTGTAAGTCTACTGGAAAACCATACCACCAGATTAGTTCTGATGATAAAATTTCTCGTGTTGTTCCACTTGAAGTTGTTATTGTGTAATCTTCACTATTATCATTATCAGTTAAATAATCTTTAAATTCGCTAGTAATAACTTCTGGTGATAACCAATAATGATAACCTAAAAATATTTCCCAAACCCATCCTTTACAGCTGACATTTCTGTAGCCAAAAGCTAAACCTCCACCATATGAAATCACATTACTTTCATCAACAAACATTGGAATATTCACTCCAGCAGGATCTAAAATTACGTCACTATAGTCTGAAAAAGGATTAGTAAGATATGTAAAACCACCTTTTGCTTGTAGGAAGTAGTCCTTTCCATGTTTTATAGATTGATCTTTGAAGTAATATCTACCAAAAATAGAAATTTTTGGACCAGAAAAAACATCATCTAAATTTAGAAGACCGTGGTGGTATTGAATGTTTTCACCAATAGACCAATGTTGTGTAGTCTTTCCTAAAATATGTTCTAATTGAACTTGTGTTTTTGGTATAATCGGGTTGAATCCGCCGATTGTAATACTTGTTCTCCTATCACTATGTTCATTTATTTGAGCACTAGTAGTTAAAAAGAATATTACTGATATTATTAAAAGTAAACTTTTTTTCATAATTAATTAGTTTTCACAAAAGTATAAAAAATAATCTATTTTTTTACTTTAAGCAGTTTAGATGTATAATATTGTATTTAAAGGTATTTCACTAGTTTTTCTAACTTAACTCCTCTGGATCCTTTAATTAAAATTGTTTTTTCGGACATATTTTTTTTTGATAAAGCTATTTCAAACTCATTTCTACTATTGAAAGACTCTTTTAAAACCTTTTTAAATTCTTTCCCAACAAAATAAGTTTTAATCTTTAGTTCTTTAACTAGTGTAACAATTTCTTTGTGAGATATATAAGAATAATCTCCTAATTCGAACATATCTCCTAAAATACAAATCTTGTTTTTTAATTTTTTTCTTGAAAATGAAATAATCATTTCTTTCATGCTAGTTGGATTAGCATTATATGCATCAAGAATTACAGTATTTTTTGCTGTCTTAATTATTTCAGATCTATTATTAGTTGGAATATAACTTTCAATTGCTTTTTTAATCTTACCTATTGAAATGTTAAAATGTTTACCTACGCTTATTGCGAGCATTATATTATGAAATTGATAATCTCCAATTAGTTTTGATGTGATTTCAGTTTCATCATATGAAACTTTTGCATAAAGTTTACTTTCTAATAATGTTCCATTAACATCGCCAGTATTACCATAAGTAATCTTGTTTATATTTTGAGAGATTTTTTTTAATAATTTGTCATCGTTATTTAAAAATATTTGATTATTGTTAATTTTAATATTTTCATATAATTCGCTTTTAGCTTTAATTACACCATTAAAACTTCCAAAACCTTTTAAATGTGCTTTACCAATATTTGTTATAATTCCATAATTTGGTTTAGTTATGTTTGACAACAAACTTATTTCATTAATATGATTTGCACCCATCTCAATAATACTAATCTCTGTTTTTGTACATATTTCTAAAATACTTAGAGGAACACCAATATGATTATTTAAATTTCCTTTTGTAGCATGAGTTTTATATTTTTTTGATAAAACAGTGTAGATTAACTCTTTGGATGTTGTTTTACCATTTGAGCCTGTTATTCCTATGATAGGAATATTTAATTTTTCTCTATGAAATGATGCTAGTTGCTGTAGTGTTTTTAAACAATTATCAACTAAAATAATTTTCTCATTTTTTTTATTAACTTCTTCGTCTACTATAGAATATTCACATCCTTTTTTTAAAGCTTCCTCTGCAAATTTATTACCATTAAATTTTTCTCCTTTAATAGAAAAAAAAATACTATTTGATTTGGCTTTCCTACTATCAATGCAAATATTAGGGTGATTTAAATATACTTTATAAAGATCGTTAATATTCATTTTGTAAAAAACCCCATAAGTTATCTTATGGGGTGTTTGAGTATTCTGAAAAATTAATTATTATCTTCTTTTTTTATTATAATCAACTTTTTTTCTTTGATTATTTTTATTCTTAGATGTTTGAGATCCAAGTCTATCCATTGCACATCTAAATCCAATAGCATCTGTAGATTGTGTTTCATCTAAAAATCTTCTGCTTCCTGGAGTCAACCAGTAGGCTCTATCTTTCCATGAGCCACCTTTATAAACTCTAGCTCTATCTGTAATTAGAGAAGAAATACCATATTGGTACATTTCATTACTATTACCAGAAACTCCATCTGCAAACATTTTTGCATCATCTTGGTATTTATTTATTTTAATGTTTCTTTTATCAGTTTCTCCTTGTTCGGTAATTTCTTTATTTTGCCAATACTGCGCACCACCCATTTGAGATTCAATATCACCATCTAAATAATTTCTATTGTCTGCTTTTTTATAGTTTCTTCTATAAATATTTGCAGGATCAGTTTCATCAATATCTTTCTTTTCAATTCTTCCATCAATCTCGTTAATAATTGGAATTCCGTCTTCAGTTGTATTATATTCTTTGTATACATTACCTCTAAATTTCCTATGATCATTAGTTGATGTTTGTTCAATTTCGGCTCTGTAAACATCCATAACCCATTCAGAAACGTTACCAGCCATATTATACAATCCATAATCATTAGGCCAGTAAGCTCTAACAGTAGTTGTAATATCTGCATTATCATTCAGATTACCTGCAACTCCCATATTATCTCCCCTACCTCTTTTAAAGTTAGCCATGATTTCTCCTTGATTTTTGGAAGAACCATTTCTTAGAGATGAGCTTGTCCATGGATATATTTTTCTATCTTTTGTATTTTCTTCTTCAGTATTTCCTACATTTCCTAATGCAGCAAATTCCCATTCAGCCTCAGTTGGTAGTCTATAAGGAGGGAGTAGTAGTCCATCATGAAGTTTAACAGTTCTTTTTCTACCATCTTCATCCATAGACCATCCACTTAAATCTTTAGGGGGGTTAATGTGATAAGATTCGTCAGATGCATCAAAGACAGCATCAGGATTAAGAAGGTATGATTCTGTACTAAATGCTTGATCTTCAATTCTGTTTTTAACGTCTTCAGTTAAAACACAAGCATCAATTAAAATTTGCTCGTTTACCCTGTCAGTTCTCCACTTACAATAATCTGTTGCTTGTAACCAACTAACCCCAACGACAGGATAATTTTTGTAAGCTGGATGTCTAAAATAATTATTTACATATGGTTCATTATAGCCGAGTTTGTCTCTCCATACTAAAGTATCTGGAAGAGCTTTTGTATACACCCATTCACCTTCATCGGGTTTAGAATAAACTCTCTTAAGCCAATATAAGTATTCTAAATAGTCAATGTTTCTAACTTCAGTTTCGTCCATGTAAAAAGAAGAAACTGTTACTCTTCTTGGAACATTGTTCCATTCAGTCATAACATCCGCTTCAACTCTACCCATAGTAAATGAACCACCTTCTACAAAAACGAGACCAGGACCAGTTTTTTGTTCTGTGAATTTATAGTTAAAATTTGTTTCAAACCCCCCGTTTCTAGGATTGTTATATTCCCATCCAGTAGTGGATGATCTTTCATAAGACCCGCTATTTTTATTTGAACATGCCATTAAAAAAAGGCAACTTAGAGCTAGTATTATTTGATGTAATTTCATAGTTAAATTTTTAATATTTAAAATTGAGGACAACTAATTGTATTGTATGTTTTACTTTTCGATCTACAAGGAAGGAAATAGGTAAATGATAGTTCATGTGCTCCTAAAGTATTACTGTTTTTAAGTTCACTTACAGTAATATCATAACTATATCCAAACTTAAAAGTTTCTTGAATTAGACCAGCCATTAAAATAAATGAATCAAAATTTTCTTCACTATGTCTTGCCCAAAGTCCTCCAACAATAGGGCCTCTATTTACATAAACTCCGTAATTAAACTGCTGAAAATCTTGTTGTCTTTGATATAGAAAATTAGGTGAAATGGTTGTGACATTTCTACTGTATTTATTTAGTGCAATATTTCCACCAATATGAGTTGTTATTTTTCTAGGTAATTCACTTTCACTAATAAAACCTTGATTTGGTTGTGTTAAGTGATGAGCTGCAAATCCGAAGTAAAAGTCCTTTGCGTAAACTACGAATCCTGTAGAAAAATCTGGGTAATTAACATTATTTGTATTATTATCAATATCTTCTTGTGTTGGATATATAAACCCATATTGTGGGTCTATTTGATCTCCAAAAGTAAGTCTAGACCAGTCTAACTGTAAAATTCTATATGAAGCTTCAAAACCAGCATTTAAAGACCATTTTCTATTTATAGGAAGATGATAAGAATAGAGTAGTGATGCATGAGAAGTATTTAGTCTGCCTGCTCCAGCTCTATCTTGTGTAACAAGTACTCCTAAACCTCCACCAACTGCGTCGACATGTTGATCCCAAGATGCAGAATAGGTAACGAAGGTTCTATCAATACCAGGCCATTGATCTCTATAGTTGAAGTTTACTCTTGGGCAACCTTTTGGTGTAGATCCAGTAAATGCAGGATTTAAATATAAAGGATTTGCATAAAATTGACTAAATGCCGGATCTTGAGCTTGGCTTTCCATGCTAACAAAAGACATTATAAATACCCCAACAAATAATTTCCAAATTCTACGCATTGTATTTTTTTTTCTAAATTTCAATTTCACAAAAATAGTAAATTATTTATTATATGATAATCTAGTATTAATTTTATGTAATATTTAACTTTTTTTATCGTTTAAAGATTAGTTTTGCATTATATGAGATTATTTATTACAGTTTATATTGTTTTGAGCTTTATTTGTAATTTAAATGCGCAATATAATTCAGTTTTGTCATCTGGTGATTGGTATACTTTTTCAACAAATAGTAATGGTGTATATAAAATCAGTTATAATGATTTTTCGAGCTTAGGAATTAATCAAGAAAACATTCAAATTGATAATATTCATATTTTTGGAAATGGTGGGGGAATGCTGCCATATTTAAACTCTGATTTTCGACATGATGACTTAGTTGAGAACTCTATTCAAATTTATGATGATAATAACAATGGTATTTTTGAGGATAATGATTATTTATTGTTTTATGGGCAATCTCCAAATACTTGGACATATGATTCTATTTCTGGAAATTATAGCTTCAACCAACATCTATATTCTGAAGAAGTATATTATTTTCTTAACATAAGTAACTATAACAACAAAAAAATTACATCTAAACAAGTAACATCAATGCATTCTACTGAAATAGATGAATTTCAAGATTTTTTTTGTTATGAAAATGAAAATGAAAATCTAATTAGCTCTGGAAGATTATGGTTTGGCGATAGATTTTCATCAAATGAATCCAAAACATTTAGCTGTGATTTTCAAAATCTTCGTACAGAATTCCCATTACATATAAAAACTGTAGTTGCCGCTAGATCTTTAGTGCCATCAAATTTAAATATTAGTATTAATAATTCTTTAATTGAAAACTTATCAATATCAAACATTATTTCAACTCCATCAACAGAGTATGCAAAGTTGGTGACATCTGAAAACACCTTTTACTCTAACTCTGATAATTTAAATATAGAGTTGTCCTATTTATCGTTTGATAATGGAGCTCAAATGTGGCTAGATTATATAGAAATAAACGCCAAAAGAAAATTAAAAATTTCAAATAGTTTGCTTGAATTTAGAAATCCAAATATTAATTCTAATATTATTAAATATAAACTTGAAAGTAGTAATAATGTTGAGATTTGGGAAATAACAAACCCTTTAAATCCAAAAAAAATAATTACAGAATTTGGGTCCGGACTAATTACTTTTAAAGATTCAACTAATATTCATAGAAAGTACATTGCATTCACTGAGGCATCTTATAAACAACCAAATCTAATTGGTTACATAACAAATCAAAACTTACATAATCTTTCTTCAGAAATAGAGTATGTTATAATAACTCATGAAAATTTTGTTGCACAAGCTAATCGTCTATCAAATTTTCATCGGGCAAATAGTAACTTAAATACTGTAGTTGTTGAGTTGCAAAAAATATATAATGAATTCTCATCGGGCATGCAAGATGTTACAGCTCTAAGAGATTTCTTAAGAATGCTTTATAAAAGACCTAATTCAAAATTAAAATATGTTTTATTGTTTGGAGATGGCTCGTATGACCATAAAAATAGAGTATCAAATAATACAAATTATATTCCAACTTATCAATCTTTAAATTCTACACATCCAACTCTTACATATGTAACAGATGATTATTTTGGATTATTAGATGAAAATGAAGGTTTGTTTATTAATGATTTGGTTGATATTGGAATAGGAAGATTGCCAGTTTCAAACATAACAGATGCTAGAAATTTGGTAGATAAAATTGAAAGATATTATGATAAGGAATCTTTTGGTGCATGGAGAAATGATATTGTTTTTATTGCTGATGATGGTGATGCAAGTGATGGAAATATACATATGTCTCAAGCTGATAGTTTATCTAATATAATTGCTAATAATTATAATGAAATTAATATATCAAAAATTTATTTAGACAGCTATCTTCAAGAATCTACACCTGGTGGTCCAAGATCATCTGCAACTCAAAGTGCTATTAATAATAAAATTAATAAAGGAGTTCTTCTTGTAAATTATACTGGTCATGGGGGTCCTTTAGGTTGGACACAAGAAAGAGTTCTGGAAGTTAATCAAATAAATTCTTGGGAAAATGATTATTTACCTCTTTTTATGACTGCAACTTGCAAATTTTCATATTTTGATGATCCTGAAAGAGTATCAGCAGGAGAATATGTTTTGTTAAATCCAAATGGAGGTGCAATAGCACTATTAAGCACTACAAGGCTTGTTTATTCATCTCCAAATTATACATTAAATAATAAATTCATTAATGTTTTATTTGAAAAAAATCAAGATGAATATCCAAGATTAGGAGATGTTTTTAAACAGACTAAAGTTTTAAGTGGATCAGGAACAAATAATAGAAATTTTACACTTTTAGGTGATCCAGCATTACAGCTTGCTTATCCCGAAATTAATGTAGTTACTAGTTTAGTTGATGATACAATAAAAGCGCTTCAAGAAGTATTTATTGAAGGTTATATTGAAGATAATTTTGGACAAAAAGTTAGTAATTTTAATGGTGTAGTATTTGTTACAATATTTGATAAAGAAATTATTAGAAATACTCTAGGACAACAGTCATGTGAACCTATGCCATATAGAGATCAAAATAGCATTATTTATAAAGGCTCAGCAACTGTAGCAAATGGTAATTTTACATTGTCTTTTATTGTTCCTAAAGACATTGCATATAATTATGATAATGGAAAGATTAGCTATTATGCACTTACTAATGAAGATTCACCAATTGATGCAAATGGAAGTTTTTCTGACTTTATTATTGGAGGAACTGCTGAAAATATAATTTACGATTATGATCCTGCTGAAATTAGTTTATATATGAATACTAGATCATTTACTGATGGAGGTATAACAAATAGAAATCCTTTATTACTTGCTGATATTTTTGATCAAAGTGGAATTAATACTGTTGGTAATGGAATAGGGCATGATATTATAGCCTACATTGATGGAGATAGATCAAATCCATATGTTTTAAACGAGTACTATAAATCAAACATTGATAATTATAAGCAAGGTGTTATTGAGTTTCCTTTTGAGGATTTAGAAATAGGAGAACATACTTTAACGTTAAAAGTATGGGATATTTTTAATAATTCATCAGAAGCATCAATTAACTTCACTGTAACAGATTCTGAATTTTATGTTGAAAAATTCACTTCCTATCCAAATCCATTTTCTAATCAAACAAACTTTTATTTTCAACATAACAAATCAAATCATACTCTAGATGTTAGCTTAAATATTTACTCAATTGATGGGGTGTTGGTTGAACAAATTTCAAATACTTTTAATGATCCTGGTTACCAAATAGGCCCAATTGTATGGAGAGCTAGAGACAAATATGGAGAAAAATTAAGTTCTGGTATTTACATTGCTCAATTAAATATAAGTAGTAGTGATGGAGAATTTACAACAAAGTCAAATAGAGTTATACTATTACCTAAATAATTACGTTAGAGAAATGTAAATAAACTATATTAGCAAACAAATATCTATGATAATTAAAATTAGTCAATATATATTACTTTTAAGTTTTCTTCATTTTTCGTTTTTAACTAAAGCGCAAAACTTTGATGATACTGATGGAAATGAACAAAGTTTACAACTTAATACGATTACCACAGCTGTTCCGTTTCTTTTAATAGCACCTGATTCTCGTGCTGGTTCAATGGGTGATGTAGGTGTAGCTACTAAACCAGATGCTAATTCCATGCACTGGAATCCAGCAAAATATGCTTTTGTTGAAGATGATATGGGTTTTGCAATTTCATACGTTCCATGGCTAAGAGCTTTAGTGCCTGATATTAATTTATCATATTTAGCAGGATATAGAAAATTATCAAGAAATGAAGTGGTTGGTTTAGAAATGCGTTATTTTTCTCTAGGTGACATTACATTTACAAATAATGATGGAAATACAATCGGCCAATATAAACCTAATGAATTTGCTCTTGGTAGCTCATATTCTAGAAAGCTAGCCGATGCTTTTTCTTTAGCTATAGCTGGTAGATGGGTTTATTCTGATTTAACAGGTGGAACTAGTGTCGGTGGTATTGAAACTAAACCAGGATCAACATTTGCAGCTGATATTGCT
>Ga0208130_1000368_pt1 | contig 23694 bp, 16 predicted proteins | sample ETNtaG_31_FD_185771 | JGI IMG/M metagenome (GOLD analysis project Ga0208130, IMG submission 185771) | Marine microbial and viral communities from oxygen minimum zone, Eastern Pacific Ocean - ETNP201310SV78 (SPAdes) (version 2) | ecosystem: Environmental > Aquatic > Marine > Oceanic ... | reverse complement strand
ATTAATGATGATGCCTCTGGTGATTGAACGATCATGGAGCCATACCATGACCTCAATAGTGGCCAATATCATTAACCAAACCAAAACCTCAAGTAGATCAACAATGGCTAGATTTTTTTCAAGATTCAACCCACTCGTATCGGTAACCACTATATTTGGTTCGGTATAATAAAAGACATTTTCCATTGATAAATTAAGGCAACTCTCAGCATCAATTACACTGTAAGAAAGATTCCTGATAAAGGAGAGATCTAAAGGAACCAATTCACAAAGATTAGATACATTGATTAGCTGTTCTACATTGAGAAGGTCATAATAAATCATACTGAACGCATACACAGAATGCGCTAAAAAGACATAACAAAAAGCTCTAACGAGATACATGGCCCGATTAAAGATGGGTATATTCCATGTCTTATCTGAGAGGAGATATGTTTCAAGCTCAAATAAAAAGAGCAAGATTAGCCATGCTGACTCATCAATTGTTGTAGCAAAAGACTGTGTCCAATCCAGTATTGAACCACCGTCCTTCATAGTAATGGAAGCCGCTCTTATGTCATCAATAATATATAGGACGAAATTAATTAATAATAAGGAATATATTATTACCTTTAGAGTTTGTCTTGATTTTAAAATAGCCAACATAAAACAAAAAAGTTTTAGTATTTTTCTGGTGGAGTCAACTTGGCTCTTTCTGGCATCCAGAATGGTTTGTCTTTAACTTGGCATCTAACAACTTTGTCATATTGCCTCAGCTCTTTTTCATAGTATATTTCCACCCACAACTCATCATCCAGGTACTCGGTCTTTATCATTGCCATAGCAATATTCGCTTTAACGGCCGGCGACCACATGGCAGAGGTAACATATCCAATTTCATTCTTACATTCTTTTTCACTATAAATATAGGAAGCTTCAGCTGGTTTATTTCCCTCAATATCAAGCTTTGTCAGTGTGTATTTTGGTTTATTCTTTTTATCTTGGATAAGCGCCTCTTTTCCATTGAAGATGGGTTTCTTAAAATCCACAAGCCATCCCAGATTTAATTCGAAGGGAGTTTGATCATGCTGAAAGTTAACCGTTTTCAAAGCCTCATTGAATTCCATATATGGCATAATAAATCCAGCTTCTAGGCGAGCCATATTAGTTGCTGCTTCACCGTAGGGCTGAATGCCATAATTTTCTCCTGCAGCATACAATTTATCCCACAGATTTATCCCCGCGCTTGCTTCTATCCAGAGTTCGTATCCAAGGTCACCTGTAAAACCTGTTCTAGAGACAATCAATTCGACTCCATCAAGATCTGTGGTCATGAAATCAAAGGGTTTCAATTTATCTATGTCACTCAGACCCATATTAGACAACACAGAATATGAGGTTGGACCCTGAAGAGACAATGCTGCTAAGTTATCAGTCAAGTCCTCTATTTTCACATTATCAAAACCATAGCTGGCTTTTTTGAGCCAGGCTAAATTTGGGCTTCCACAAGTCAACATGAATTTCTCAGCATCCAATTTAAAGATGGTTCCATCGTCGATTACTCTGCCTTCGTTGGTACACCAAAGCACATAGGTGACTCTGTTTATTTTGAGATTTGATATATCTCTGGTCACCATTCTATTTAACATTGATTCTGCATTCTTACCTTCAATTAAATATTTTTGCATTGGTGAAATATCGTAGGTGCCGCAGGTATTTCGTATGCAGAAATATTCATATTCTGCTTCGTAGTAATAATCAGCAAACTTATAGCCATTCCAAACTGACCAGGCATCTCTTATATTAAGTTCTGCTTGTCTTTCATGAAAAGGGGAAAGCTTTGGTTGTTCGTCTGAAAATTTACTTTGATTATTCATCGTAACAATCGTCCTCTGGTACTGTATTTGGTTTTCTTAAATCCATCAGTATTTCTCTAGCAGAATTGGCTCCACATGCTGAAGAGACTCCACCGCCCGGGTGTGTTGATGAGCCACACATATACATATTCTTAACCGGCATTCTGTATTGAGAGTAACCAGGAAACGGACGGTTAAACAATAATTGATCAATAGTTAATTCACCCTGAAAGATATTGCCTTCAGTTAACCCAATTTCTTTTTCGATTTCATGGGGTGTTCTCACCTCCATGTGCACAATTAGATCTTTAAAACCTGGTGAGTATCTCTCAATTTTGTCTACCACGGTTTGGCCAAACTGATCGCGTTTTTCAGGCGTCCAGGGTCCATCTGCCAGTTCTGCGGGACAATATTGAATAAAATTTGACATCCAATGTTTTCCTGGAGGGGCAACGGTAGGATCCCAGGCTGATGGTATTACCGATTCAATAAAAGGATCATCTGACCATGTCCCTCTTTTCCAGCAATCGTATGCTTTTTCCATTGTCTTAAGTGATCCAGAAAAATTCTGCCCGCCGCGATTGATGTATTTGTTTTCAGGTAAATTGTTAAATTTTGGTAACGCAGAAAGCGCTATATTGACTTTACCGGATGATCCTCTTATTTTGAAATTCTTTGCTTTATCATAAATTCCATCGGGCAGATCATCTTTCTCCATTATCTTGGTAAATGTTCTCTTTGCATCAAGATTAGAAACAATTATCGATGCATAAACTTCCTCACCACTTTCTAAAACTACACCTACTGCTTTTTTGTTTTTTACAATAATCTTTTGAACAGGTGAATTTGTCCTTATTTCACCGCCATGCTCCTGAAGCGCGCCTGCGATAGCGTGTGAGATAGCACCCATACCACCTCTTGCAAGCCCCCAAGCACCAATGCTTCCATCGACATCTCCCATAACATGATGCAACAAAATGTATGCTGAGCCTGGTGAGTACACTCCCAATGCGGTACCTATAATGCCAGGACTTGCCATGGCTGCTTTGATTAAATCATCTTCAAAGTAGTCATCAAGAAATTCGGCAGCACTCATTGTAAAAAATCGAATGTACTCGTATATTTCTTGCTCACCAAGAGCACCGAACTCCTTTGCCAAAAATATGAGCTCTTTCACATCCCTGGGTTTGAATGATGTCGGATCGGGTGGAGTTCTCATTAGTGTTTTTCTAATCAGTTGAGCATATCGATTGAGATCAGCTTGCAATCTAAACATTGCATCTGCGTCATGGGGAGACCTTGCTCTAAGCTCATTATAGTATGGCCCTTCAGAGTGATAGGCTGATATAGTGTCTCCGCTATCGCCAAAAGTTACAGTACCAAGATAAGGCACCAATATCAGTCCATGTTTCGTTAGATTTAAATCGCGATGAATTGACTGACGCATCATAGAACAAACGTAAGAACAATTTGAGTAAAACCATCCTTCATGTAACTCACGTGTTACGGCTGCACCACCAATGTAATCATTTTTCTCGATTACTAATGTATTTAAACCGGCCTTAGCAAGATAGGTTGCATTGGTTAAACCATTGTGTCCTGCACCAATTATGATCGCATCATATTTTTTCATTTGAGTATCTCTTGAGAAGCATTGAATCCTGCTGCTCCCATTAATCCGCCTCCCGGATGACATCCAGCGCTGCATAAAAATAGCCCGTCAATTGGCGTTCTATATTGAGCAGCTTCATAAGTCGGTCTCATCATGAGCATTTGGTCGAGAGCTAACTCCCCATGGTGCCAATGACCTCCTGTAAGATTATATTCACTCTCAAGGTCTTTCGGTGTCATTAGTTCTGCATGCAAAATCTGTCCCTTTATTGATGGCGCGTACAACGCTATTTGATTGATTATTTTTTCTTTTAGATCGCTTTTATCTGTTTCTGACCATCCATTCTCTTTGTGACATGGCACATACATAACATTAGCAGACAGCACATGTTTTCCTTCTGGAGCCAGAGAAGGGCTATATAGTGACGGCACTATCATCTCTAGAACCGGTTCTTGACTGAACTGGCCATATTTAGCATCGTCCCAAGCAAATTCAATTTTATCCATATCGGAAGCTATAATGAGTCTCCCATGAGCCGATTTAAGGCCAGAAAATGAAGGTTCATCGGATAGCGCAAGATTAAGTTTCGCCACATAACCGTGTGATCTCAGACGATTAATCCTGTTTGAAAATTCGATCTCTAAATATTTAGTTCCAACGAGACTGATAAAGGTCTGTTTGGGATCGACAGCGGAAATAATCCTATCGGCACTTATTTGCTCATCCTTGTCTGTAACAATTGCTGATGCTCTGAGTTTATCTTCACCTTTATCAATAATAATTTGCTTAACTTTTGTATTGGACTGGAGCTCTACACCGCTAGTTGTTGCGCATTTCACCAAAGCATTTACCAGAGAATCCATGCCACCCTCTGGGATATAAAAATGACCATTGTGCATCCCAGACATTCGGTAGAGCATTGTTAAAATACTGTTATTTGGCGATCTAGGCGCCTGACTTGAACCGATGAGTGCATCCCAACTCAACGTGGCTTTTAGTAATGGCGACTCAAAAAATTCATCCATTAAATCTCTTGTTGGAAGAGAAAAGACTCTGAGAAATTCTCGCATGTCTTCTTTTCCCATCATTCTTAATCTCAGCCCAATTTGAAGAAAAGTCATCATGTCCTTAAAATTTTCATTACTAAGACGAGGAATTGATTTTGTCCAAAAAGGTTTTAATCTTTCTGAGAACTTTTTCAAAAGAGCAACGTAATTCTTATAACTTTGAATATCTTTCTCACCAACACCATGAACCTCATCCTTTTTAACTACGACATGATTTTGGTCAATGTGTAGGCCGATATTATCAAGGTAGGCACTATTGTGATTAAAGCCAAACGAAGATAGATTTAAATCTGAAGATATCTTTTCAGAGAAGTGATTTAATGCCGAAGCAGTGTTGGCTTTGTATCCAGGAAAAAAAGTTCTGCTTCTTGCCAGACCCCCATAATTTTCAGACGCTTCCAGTACCAGGACTTTTTGTCCTGCCTTTGCAAGATATGAGGCACAAACTAAACCATTGTGACCGCTGCCAATTATTATTGTATTGTATTTCTTCAAGCTTCTATCTTTCTTTATTCTATTTATTCAGTTTATAAATATTGATTTTTTATTGGAAGTTATAATCCATATGATGAAAGTTGTCACTGTGTTGGGATGTTGGTATTCCAATTTAAGCTATTGTATTTTTCCAAAATACGCATTAAATCATCTAAAGGTATTGCCTGACGAGAACCCCTATCACTGGAAACAGTCGTTGCCTTAAAGATTGCATTATAAATTGCTTCCTCAGTTGCTTCAGTTGTAGCAGCAAATAGAGGTGACATTGAAGAGTTAACCAAAGTTGGGGAAGTGACTGGTAAAATACTGCTTCTTGGTTTTCTTACATCGGAGTCCGTGGAGAACGCAATTACGTAATCCCCAGAGCCATTGCTGGCATGAGAGCCTGTTCTTGCTAAACCCATCATGGCACGCATCGCCAATCGATCAAGATTTCTTGGATTTAGAGGTGCATCTGTTGCTACAACAATCATTATTGAGCCATCGTTGATTTCTTTGTTTGATTTTTCAGAGACGTCATTACGATATGGATACTGATTGAGTTCTCTTCCAACTGGAGCTCCGTTCATTTCCAATATACCACCAAAATTAGTTTGAACTAATACGCCTATGGTATACCCACCCAAAGATTCAGGAAGAACTCTGGAACTGGTTCCTATGCCTCCTTTCCAACCGAATGCATGAGTCCCTGTTCCAGCACCCACACTGCCTTCTTCAACGAAACCACCATCCGCTTTATTAAGTGCTTCAAAAACTTCTCTCTTTTGTATTGGATCTTTCCACATATTATTCACTCTGCCATCATTGGTTTCACCAACAATTGGATTAACAGTGTGTTCGCCCATCCCTGGCTGTTCGTAAACCCATTCTTTGAGAGCGTTTGCTGCACTCCAAACACAGAGGGTGCATGTAAGTAGAATGGGGGTTTCAATCTCACCAAATTCTCTAACCTGTGTTTCTCCAATCATTTTTCCGTAGCCATTACCTACATGTATCCAAGCTGGAATGGGATGCGTATATAGATTTCCTGGACCGGGAATGATGGCAGTTACACCTGTTCGGATATCATTGCCTTCTATTTTTGTGTAGTGACCAACTTTTACACCATCAACATCAGTTATGGCATTGTATTTTCCTGGATCAAAAATACCTACAACAAGACCTGCTTCTCTGGCTCTTGGTCGTTCATTAACATCCGCAAAGACTGGGAACGAAATGAGCAAATAAGATAAGGAGAAAAATAAAAAGATTTTTGACATCAAGTTATGATGATCGATTTATAGAGAATGTGCAATTATTTGAGTGCGTCAAACATATAACTGTATTTTATGGAAAATTCTTTACTTTTTGGTAAGGCGCCAATAGAACTGTCGTCAAATTCTTTATAGATGACATATAACCCAGATGTTGCGGTCTGAAGCCATGAAAATCTTAGGTTAGTTGATAAAGTATCATCGCCGCTGTTGTGCTGAAATAGTGCTTGCAACAACATTTTTGGAGTAAAGGAATATGACAATCTCAATTTTGTTAAATTAGTTACAAAGCTCCCAACTGGAAGATCGTAATTGTTGTGTTTAACTGAGAGCTCACTCGTGAAATTTTCGCCAACACGATATCTTAATGTTGGCTCTATACTTTTTCTGTCACCGCCAAATCGACCACCAATATAATTTCTCAAAGTAAAACTCAGCGGGGCCGCACTATTGGTATAAAAAACGATTTGAGCTTCTTTATGATTGTAAGTACCCGGCTGAATTGTCACTCCATCTACAATGTCAAAAGCATTCCTGACTCCCTGCGTTGTCACATTCATGCCAGTATCTATTCTATAACCATTTTTGAATTCCCAGTGGATATCGTAATGATCAAAGCCAGTTTCTTTAAAGCTGTCAAAGCCGTTGTAATTCATCCACAAAATATGCGGTCTCACTTCGAGCAACCCATATAGATCATCTGGTCTGTATCTTCTCATTATATAGAATTGACCTCTTTTGTAATCCTTCCGGCTAAGAAAACCCACTTCTGGATTAAAATTCTTTTCAACCTCAGTATAATTGGCTCTGGCTAACCATTCAGCCGAGTTATAAACTCCTCTGACTGAGAAGGCACCGTCTTTTTCATCTAAACCTGGGGTATTTGTTTTAGCGGACCATGCAGAAAAAATTAACTCATCATTCACTCCCCATTGACCATCAATAGAGTAAGTCTGATTTTTGTCTGTGGCACTGGAACCGGATATTGAACCATCTCCATCCCTTTCCACGTAAAGTGCGCCAATAGTTGATCTCTTACCAAACTCTTGGTTGACTCTGGCAACGGTGAATTCATTGCTTGGAGCAACTTCTGATATCCCGTCTACGCTCATGTGGATAAGTCCGATGTTCGTTTTATCATTGACCTTGCCAGAGAGACGCAAACCACCATCAATAGGAACTTGATTGCCATCGGTAATTCCAATTCTCCGGCTGAAAAAAAGTTCAGCTTCGCCAGCATTACCGACCGAAAATTGACCAGCATTCTCAAGAAAAAAAGGTCTCTTTTCAGGCAACTTAACACTAAATCGATCAAGATTTACGACTTGCTCATCCACCTCTACTTGAGCGAAGTCTGTATTAAGGGTGGCGTCTAGTGTAAGGCTAGGTGTAATTGAGTATTTAAGATCAAGCCCAACTTCTTGATTTGTATCACTGCTTGGAAGTGCGCCACCACTTAGGTTTGTCCCCAGAAAATAAGGTGTTATTTGTAAATTTCTTTGTGATGGTGCCTCGATACCTCTGACTGTTCCTGCGGAAGAGACTCTGTGAATTTTTCTTTGTTGAGCCAGCGGCGCCCAAAAAGACACCTCATTATTGTAACGAATATTTCTTTGGAAATTGATTCCCCAGATTTGCTCATCACCGCTTTTGTACCTTAATGTTGTGAAGGGGATTTCTATTTCTGAAGTCCATCCAAAATCTGTTACTTTTGAAAATACACTCCAACTGCCATTCCATTCTTTATTGAATGCTCCCCCACCTGACCCAAATCGACTGGAACCATCACCACCTTCTTTTATGACCTGACCATCATACTCCTGACCGGCTGGATTCGTGCCAAATACAAATCCGTTTTGGCGATCAAGGAGGCCATCAATAACCAGTCGAAAACTATCCGTGTCGTCCAAGCCGGAATCACGTCTACTATCAGAAACAATAATATTCTCAGGATTTTTATCGTATGCGATTACACCGATGTAAATAGCATCCTCTGTATAACCCATATAAACTTCAGTTTTTTGAGAAGCTGGATTGCCTACATTTGGCTGTATTTGAGTAAAACCACTGGTTGGCTCAACATCATTCCATGCCGGATCACCAGAAATATCACCATCTAATGATGGCGATTGATCTATCTTAATTGCGTTAATAACAGGTCTAGGAAGCTGTTCTAATGAATCACTAGATTGCGCATTAACCGTTGGGTTTAAAAATACAAGAAATAATAAAAAACTGTATGACAGATGAGAAGCTTTTTTCTTCAGAAACATAAAAATCCTTTTATCCCATAATCTAATAGAAAAACAGGCATGATTTTAATGGCAAGCAACATTCTTTACTAGCTTAAATCCAATTTTTTGACAAAACTTAACTATTAAAACTCACTATTTGGTTTTAAGAAGATCATGATAAGCAAATAGACCTGCAGAACCGCCTGTATGAATAAATACAATATTTTCATCTTTTTTAAGCTGACCCTTCTTAATAAGATCGATCATACCGGCTAGGCCTTTTCCACTGTATACCGGATCGAACAATAAACCCTCTTGTCTTGCCAACATTAATATTGCTGCATTCATCTCATCAGTAGGGACACCATAACCATCCCCAACATAATCACAATTTGCAATTATATCTTTCCTTTCCACCAATCCTGGCATACCCAAAAAATCGCATAATTCACAAGCAAGTTTAAAAACTTTCTCCTCCTGCTTGTCTTTATCTGCATTCACACCGATACCCAAAACTGGGATTTTACTATTCAATGCTTTTACTCCTACTACAATTCCTGCTTGAGTTCCTGCACTGCCTGTTGCATGAATGATCTTATCAATGACAACATTCATGGAATTTGCTTGGCTGATTAACTCTAATATACAATCAACATAACCCAAAGCACCGATTGGGTTTGAGCCGCCACCAGGAATGATGTATGGATTCATTCCCCTTTCTTTGAGATCTGAGCTGATGTTCTCCATTTCCATGTTCATGTCTGATCCATTCTCAACTTCTCGGATATTGGCACCAAAAAGTTTATCTAGAAAAACATTGCCTGACTCCATATAAGCAACTGATGCATCGGTAACTCTTTTTTCAAAAACCAATTCACATTTCATGCCTACTTTCGCAGCGGCGGCGGCAGTTTGCCTAGCATGATTAGACTGAACTGCGCCCTGAGTAATGATTACATCGGCTTTCTTTTCAATGGCATCGGCTACCAGGAATTCTAATTTTCTGGTTTTGTTACCGCCTGTACCAAGACCCGTACAATCATCTCTTTTGACATATATGTTAGGTCCATTTAGATGTTTGGTTAGCCTGGGTAAATATTCAAGAGGAGTGGGCAAGTGAGCTAGCGATACTCTGGGATAGCGTGATAACAGCATAATTTATTCCTTATTATAATTTCTTTTTATTGTTAGATGGTTCGCATACTCAATGGTCTTAATTGCTAAAACCTCTGTGGATGAAACAAGTGGCACTTCGAGATCTTTTTTTTCTAATACAAGAGGAATTTCGGTACATCCAGCAATAATTATTTCTGCCCCCTTATCAACCAGATGATTAGCGACCAAAGATAGAGTAACTGATGGATCTTGTAAGTTAGATCCCTCTTTGATAGAGAAAATACCTTTCATGCATTCATCTTGATAATGATTATCAGGAAGGAGGCATGTCTTCCCTTTATGATTTAAATCTTCCTGATAGATCTTCGCATTGATACAAGCTGTTGTTGCCATAATTCCTATGTTTACTTTATCTGGAAAATATTCTGTAATCTCATTAATGGTTTCTTCGGCTATATGAATAAAAGGTATATTTATTTCTGCCTTAATATCATCAGAAAACATATGAGCCGTGTTGCAAGGCATTACAATAAAATCCACCCCAGCACTTTCTAGCTTTTTAGCACCATCGGCAAGCATGGATCCAATTTTTTTTGATTTATTATTAGCTACTATCTGACGATTAGGGATGTGAGGGTTTTGCTCTACAAGAAGTCTAACATGATCTTCTTCAGTTACTATTGGGCAATGGTCAATCACCATTGACATAAAGTCAACAGTAGCCAGTGGGCCCATACCGCCTAGAACTCCTGCTATTAATTTATGCTCTTGATTTTTATTCATTTCACACTCTTACTTTAGAGGTGATATTAACATCATCTCTTTAAATTAAATAATTGTTAAATTTTGAAAAGATTCTTGAACAACAATAGGATGCATATTAATCTTATTTGGATATTTTATAGGACAAGATCTAATTAAAATCAATTAAATACATGGGAAAAAACATGAAAAACATAATCTTAGTGATTTCTTCTATCTTTATTTTAAATGCATGTGCAAATACACAGGAAAAGATAGCAAGCTATGCAAGCACATTCACTTCGGGTGTTTCCAAGATCGTTCCAGGAAAAAACATTGACAATGACAAAATTAAGTCTGCGCCTCTATCTGCACCTATTGGTCAGCATGCAGCAATGATGATGGATAGTAGCTTCGATAAACCTATTGATTACATCCCTGAAGCGCTTGGTCCCTGGGAGTGGAAAATCACAACTTCAGATCAAAGAGCTCAAAATTATTTCAAGCAAGGTATGCAGTTAAGATGGGCTTACAATGTTAATGAGGCGGCTCGATCCATGGCTGAAGCGAGAAGGATCGACCCCAATTGTGCAATGTGTTATTGGGGTGAAGCATTCGCTCTTGGCTCCTTTCTTAATGGCCACATGACAACAGAAAAAGGCATAAGAGGAAGAAAAGCCATCCAAAAAGCAGTTGAATTAGCAGATGGCAATACATCGCAAATGGAAAAAGATTTAATTATGGCAACACTTGTAAGATATCCTGAAGATTGGACTACAGAGATTGGTAATGACAAAGAATTGCGTCGACCAACATACCAAGCATTTTCTGATTCAATGGCTGATGTTTATAAAAAATACCCAGAAAATCATGAAATAGCGACGGTGTATGCACAATCTTTATTTATGCTAGAAGAAAGAAGAGGTTATCGTGCAGAAACTCCTGAGCTGGAGAGGCTTCATGGTGTTCTAACTGGCGTTTTGGATGAAAATATTGCTCATCCGGGTGCATGCCATTTATATATTCATGCAACCGAATCCACTATTGATGCTGGGAGAGCCACTGCTTGTGCAGATAAACTAAGTGATGCCGTTCCAGTTGCCAGTCATATCCAACATATGCCTGCTCACACATACAACAGAACGGGCATGTGGGGTAAAAATGTAGCAACAAGTATCAAGGCATCCCAATCCGATATCATGGCAAGATCAAATAAAGGATTTTCTTATGGAGCTTCTCATAATCTTCATATGCTCCTCTATGGCGCATCGTATGATGGGCAGAGTGCTGTGGCCATTCAAGCAGGAAAAGATTACAGAAAATTAACAGATATGGCTCCTTATGAAACATTAACTCAAATTAGATTTGGTCGATTTGATGATGTACTTGAAAACAAGAATACACCTGAAGATGTTTACGCCTTAGCTCTTTATAAATTTGCCAAAGGATACGCTGGACTTAAAGAAAATAGCAATATTTCAAACGCGAGAGATATCGAGAAATATTTATTTGAAGCAGCAGAAGGTGATCTTGGTTCTACCTATTTCAGGGGTGACTACAAATCTACTTTGGTTACTATTGTGGCTTACATCCTTCAGGGAGAGACAAGCTGGACAGAGGGTGATCTTGATAAAGCCATTACCTCGTTCAATTCTGCAGTCGAAGCTGAAGACACACTTGGATTTAGTGAGCCAGGCCCGCTGCCTTTTTCAGCTCGTCATTGGCTTGGTGCAGCTTTAATTGAAGCTGGTGATTATATTCAGGCAGAATCAATTTATCGAGGAGAGCTTGAAAAGCATCCGCATAATGGCTGGTCATTGTTCGGTCTAAAACAAGCATTGGCTGGACAAGATATAAATGATGAAAAAATAAATGCAGACTTTGAAGATAGCTGGGCTCGATCAAATCTATTTATAACTTCATCAAGATTCTGAACTTCAAAAAAAACCGGTCATAAGACCGGTTTTTTCTATAGGGTTTGAGATTTTTTTAGGTCAGGGCCTCCAGCCAATATGCTCATATCTGACCAGTTGCTCTGGACCCACCTCTGCACCATAGATATTTCCCTGATCATCCACCGCTACACCCTCAGCAGCTGTCGTGCTTCCATTGAGATCAGGCTGACCTGGATCGGGTATGAAAAATACAACCCAAGCATCTTTAGTGCTTCCGATCCTAATACCTCTCTTCCAACCCCAATTTCCAGACCAGGGCACATGTGACTCTGAATCTGCCGAGTAAAGGACATCATTTTTATCAATGAAGAGACCGCTTGGTCTTCCAAATTGTGTCCATGTTGCTATCCAGTTACCATCTTGATCAAATATTTGGATACGGCTGTTTCCTCTATCACCTACATAAAGTTTTCCTTCAGAATCCATAGCCAATGCATGCGGGTCTCTAAATTCACCTTTCTCAGCTCCAGTTACTCCCCAAGTTTTTATGAATTTTCCATCTTTATCGTATTTTACTATTCGATTATTTCCAGAACTGCCATGACCGTCTGCAACAAAAATATCACCATTAGGTGCAACCAAAACATCAGAAGGCATATTAAATTCATAATTACCATCTCCCTTAACACCAGGTTTTCCGAGTGTCATCAGGACTTCACCCTCAGAGCTGAACTTAATAATTTGATGCCCTAATTTTCCCTGATTTCTCGGCGCATTACTGCATCCTGGACAAGCTGCATCTGTTATCCATATGTTATTTTCTTTATCGACAAAAATACCATGTGGCCAGTCAATCATTCCTGCTCCAAAACTATTTATAACATTACCATCGCGATCAAACTGAAGGATGGGATCATCTTCCGATCCAACGCAACTATTTTGTCCGCATCGCTCTCCTACCCACATAGTTCCATCTTGTCCCGGGTAGACGGCACTTGTTGAGCCCCATGTTCTCTCACCTGGCATTTTGGCCCATTCGGTATTTGCTCTCCAAGGATGTTCTTGCGCATACAAGGACGTTGATAACAAAATCAGCAATAGTAAGCCTGATAAATGTTTTTTAACTAGATTCAATAACATTATTTTCTCCTATGTTGTCATTGATATTTTATATCACAATAATTTTATTATGTTTATGCTTTTAGCACATCTTTCATCACAGCAACTGTGACTTGCATCTCATCCAGCGTACCTAGTGTGACACGAATATAATTTTTTATCGCATCATTGTTATAGGCTCTTACTCTGACATTTTTTTCCATCAATTTCTTCTGAAATGCCTGCGCGTCCTCCACAACATTTACTAGCACAAAACTGGAATGACTGGGAATGTAACTTAAGCCAAGCATATCAAGCTCCCTATAAAAATAGTCCTTTGCCTCATCCGTAAGTCTCTTAACCTGCCTAGTGAAAGATAAATCTTTCAAAGCAGCAGCAGCAGCATAACAATTAATACTGGGAAGCCCCCAACTGTTTCCAGATGCACGCAAATCAGAAATTATTGATTTGTTAGCGACCGCATAACCAATTCTCATAGCTGCTAATCCATACATTTTTGAAAATGTTCTGGTGACAATCACATTATTGTATTTTTGTGATAGAGAAACCCCAGTTTCATAATTTTCTTCTCTCACAAAATCAATGTATGCTTCATCAATAAGCAAAGTAACATGACTTGGAATGGTGTTTATAAATCTCTCCAACTCTTGATATGAGAGAAGTGTTCCGGTTGGATTGTTTGGATTAGTAATCACCACAAGAGTTGTGTCATCGGTGATTGCTTCTTCCATTGCTTTGAGATCATGTACAAATTTTGAAGTTGTTGGAATTCTTTTTATTTTTATTTCAGCGCCGAACTGGGATCGGAGTGTCATGGCAGCCCTTGTCACTCCTCCATAACCAGGATCAATTTCTATAATTTCACCTGCACCGTTCTTAACGCCATAAAGCATTGTTACTTGATTTAATATAAAACTGGAACCTCCTTCAACATAAACAGGATAGAGGCTTCTACCAAATAATGGATTAGCCCCAAAAGCTGGATTTTGGTCTTTTTCTAATCCAAGATGATCGCCAATTGCATTCTCAAGATTTGTATACGCAACAAAGTCGTATCGATTGACGTCCATGATAGAGTCAGTGACAGCTCTGATGGCACGTGGTGAAGGTCCATATGGATTTTCATTAAAGCCAATACTGACCATACCAGGACGACTTCCCCATCCATGAATCTCGTCTATTTGCCTTGCTGGATAAACTGATGAGATTGTTTCTGCAAATAATTTATTATCGGCTAATGCAAGAGAGCCAATACCTGCAGTTGCACCTAAGAAACCTCTTCTTGTGAGTCTTGATATTGGTTTATTCTTTTCGTCTGAAGGCTTCATCTTAATTCCTTTTTTATTGTTGTGGCGCTTGCCTGGGAATGAGAAATATCTCCTTTTGACGTCCATCAATATAATAAACACTATTACCGTCAAACATCGCATCCTCCTCAAGCTTAATTCTTACTGGTTTTCCCCAACTTGGAACATTCGTTTCTGCATAGAGCTCAATGGAATATGCAGTGTTGGGATAAATTGGATAGTCTCCTCCACCCGGTACACCCCCTTGTTGGTCCCACATGCCAATGGTAGATCCGGCTCCATGTCCATGATATCCAATTGGATGAGTGTATATAGATGGTGTAATGCCTTCATTTTTGGCTTTTCTTAGAGCGCTTGCTAACACTTCGTTTCCTGTTCTACCAACAGCAATTTCTCCGGTCAGTATATCTTGGAGACGATTGCCATTTTGCATTGCAATCTTTAAATCGTTGGGAATTTTATTTTCTCCTGTTTTTAGAACATAGGCATGCTGTTGTGTATCTGTATTTAAACGGAGATATGTAATCCCAAAATCAACATGCAGTAAATCACCTGGCATAATAATATTGTCGTCGTGTCTGGCCAATATTGATGATTTTGCATCTAAGGCAGGGCTTGTTTCTCTCTGTATTGAAACTGAAGGATGAAACCAAGCTGTTAATTTTAACTCTCTTATTCGATCACGATACCACCATGCAACATCATTAGTGGTTGTAATTCCAGGTTGAATCACCTCGTCAGTCAACCCGGCCGCAAGAATTTCATGAGCGATGCGGCAAATCTGTTGATAAATTATCATTTCGGTCTTTGATCTAGTCTCTAACCATCCTACAGCTAATTCTTCTGCTGAAATGACCTTTTCTCTGTGGGCAGGTTTCAGTGATTCAAGAAATAAGTCATATTCTGTGTGAGTTATGCCATCGGCTAGTGCAAATGTATCAGAATAATTAATTCCAATCTTATTTGGATTTCTTTCTTCAATTAACTCAGCCAGACGCTTCCATTGATCACCATGCAACTCCTTATCCCAAGCCTTAATGAACGTCTTGCCTACTCCATACCTTGCAACTGCGAGAGTCTCAAGTGGCTCCCCACTGCCTGGATTATAAATTAATAATATGGTTCTTCTTCTTGCTGTCTGCCAAGTTGATGGCAAAAATGTCTTCAATACTGGATCCTCATTATATTCTCTAGAAATGATCACCCACATATCAATTCCTGTTCGTTCCATCAGACCTGGAAGGACTGTCTCAATTCTTTCGTCAATTATCTCATCAATGACTTGCGCTCTCTCTCGCATTGGCAAAATGATCGCATCGGCACTGATTGCTTGGAAAAATAGAATGGACGTAACTAATATAATTATTCGCATTTAATCGATCTCCATGAATTTATATTAACATCTTAAATAAGAGTTATTGAAGTTAATAAGTTAATGACAACGCAATTAGTTCTGCAGGATTTTTCCCATCTGAGACGGTCATAACAATATATTGTTTTCCATTTAGAAGATAGGAGCTCGGCGGGCTCGTCTGTGTCGCGGGTAATGAAATTTGAGCAACAATTTCACCAGTATATTTATTATGAGCTCTAAATACCGGTTCACCACCAAACCCCTCTCCTGCAAAGAGCAGTGTATCTGTAACCAGAATACCTGATCTGGTTGATTTACCAGTTCTTGGTAGATCAATTCCATCAAGAGCCGGGTTGTCCTTAATATGTTGAGGGGTATCTCCGTTTGCAATGGACCATTGATGTTTTCCAGTTACCAGATCTATAGCTGTTATCCTTCCCCATGGTGGTTTTGCAATAGGTAGATTAAAAATCTTAGGCTCTGGATTATTTCCTGAGATATATTTTATGTCTGAAGATTCTGGCTCATGAACCAATTGCATTAATCCCACTCTGGTTTGAGAAGGGATAAATAAAAGTGAGCTATTTGGATCATATGCACTACCCTCCCAGTTCGCCCCTCCCAATGAATGAGGCAAAGTGAGAGTACCATCAGTACCATCTTCTGCGCCTACTATCGACGGTGGCGCATAAAGAGGTCCAATCCGATATTTTGTCAATAAATCATCAACCGCTCTTCTTATCTCAGGAGTGTAATCAATTAGATCTTCCCTTGTTACACCCTGCCTTTCAAAAGGTGCCGGTAACTCAGGAATTGGTTGGGTTGGGGCTGTCCACTCTCCATCAACATCTGTTTGAGGAACAGGTATCTCGTTGATAGGCCAAATTGGTTTTCCGTTTATTCGATCAAATACGTATACAAAGCCTTGTTTAGTGACTTGAGCAACAATCTTTTTCCCATTAGGGAGATCGGCCAGTATTGGAGCGGTCGGAATATCCATATCCCAAATATCATGATGAATTAATTGAAAATACCATTTCATTTTTCCTGTTCTGAAATCAAGTGCAATAAGGCTGTTTGCGAAGAGATTATCTCCATGACGATCTCCGCCATATTGGTCTCCTGTGGCCGATTCAACAGGTAAATACACAAGTCCATTTTCGATATCAGCTGACATAGGAGCCCAAACACCTGCATTTCCTGTGTAAAGCGCAGAATCATTTAACCATGTTTCATAACCAGGCTCGCCAGGCTCTGGAATTGTATGAAAGGTCCACAATAATTTACCCGTTCTAGCATCAAATCCTCGAACGTCACCTTTAACATTGGCTTTAGAGGGGGGACGAAAACTCACTTCATGAGCTGAACCGACTACGATTACATCTTCAACAACCAATGCTGGTGATGTTAAACCTACATCGAGACTTCGATTTGCCGCTCTTCTTAAACCTTTAGTAAGATCTACTCGACCATTTTCGCCAAATTTTGGATTAGGTAAACCGGTTTCAGCATCCAGACTCACGAGAAAATAGCCAGGAGTAACGACAATGACAGATTTATTTCCGTTCACATCTTCATAATAAGAAAGACCTTTTCCTGAATCTTTTCGGGCTGCTTGATTAAATCTATTTCCCTCATTTGCTCTCCACAACCACAGTGTTTGACCAGATTGTGCATCTATTGCGACAACATTTCTGGTGGATCCCACACCGATAAAAATTTTTCCATCTCTCATTATTGGCATCGATACATTTCTGATTTCTGGAGAGGGGCCGAAGTTATCTGTCTTCCATCTCCAAGCTATATCTAGGTCGCCTACATTGTCTTTATTAATCTCACTCAATGGCACATATCTTTGAGCATTTAATTCTGAACCAAAGTTCTTCCATTCAATATCTGGAGCTGAATTTCTATTTTCTCTATATTTAATCTTCATAGAAGCGATGTTATCGATAGTTAAGGAGGATGCCTCAACATCAGCAATATCAAACATATATTTCAAAAGGTGAAGATATTCTTGATCTGTAAGTGAGCCAGGTGATCCTGCTGGCATAGTGTTCTTATTCTCCAAGAAAAAATCCATAATTGATTGTCCAATCCATTTTTTTTGAATGAATTCTTTAATGTTCTCGTTGGAGTGACAGCGAGCGCACTCGGATCCAAAGATTCCTTTTCCGTCAGCTTTTAAATCCTGAATCAATGGATCTGGAAGCAAAAATAATACTAATGAGAACATAAAAAGTTTAAATTTAATTCTTAATACTTTCATTTGAATATTAGTATTTTCTTAATGGTTCAATAGAGAGTTGCCAGGCACTATGTTCTTCAGAATTCTTTGGTCCAATCATTCCTTCTGCTGAACTCAATATTGTTGCTGGATCATAGATAACACCCTCTTTTATTACGAATTCAATATTTCTTGCGTTTCTTATATCAGATATTGGATCTCCATTTATGATTACCAGATCTGCCTCTTTTCCAACATCGATTGAACCTAATATATCTTCAATGCCCAGTGACTTTGCGGCATTGATTGTTGCAGCCTTTATAATATTAATGGCGGGAATTCCAAAATACTGCATTGCGTATAGCTCTCTGTGATAAGCAAATCCTGGTAATAAGGTGGTATACACTGGCTCGTCAGTACCCACAATTATAAGATCTTGCCCTCCTTCTTCAAAGAAAGTAATTAATTCTACAACTCGCTGATTAAATTCTGCTTCTTCAGATTCTGGAGGAGGATCACCTCTCTCTTTTAACAAAGATTGAGCGTATGGAGTAAAATATTTTGATTCATCAGTCCAAACCAGATCTGGAATTTGTGCTCTTAAATTTATCCCTCCATACATCTGAAGATTAGCATCATAATAAATTTTCCTTTTTATCATCAGGTCAATCATTTGATCCATTTCTTTGCTCTTTGCGCCACCATTCCCAAGTGTAATCTGATGTTCAACGCGGTCTAATCCCATCAAAATGGCATCTCTAAGATCTACATCATACTCACCGTAATAATTCGCAAGATGTGCTGCAGTTGTCATGCCATTCTTATGTGCCTCTTCTATTATTATTTTTGCCTCACCAGGGGTTGCCTGTTTAATCTTGATGCTGATCACACCTTTCTGCGCCCATTTATTCACCTCATTTCTGATTTCTTGTTCAGAAATATCATTTGGCCATGCTACGCAGTCATCCTCTGCAGCCTTAACACTGTATTCGCATCTAAAACCCCCAAAATAGGGACCTGAATTGAATATTCTCGGACCTATCTTGTCTCCTTTATTAATTGAATCTCTATGTTTTATTACTCTCTCCGGATTATATTCACCTGCTGACCATGTGGATGTGACGCCGTTAGCCAGAAAAATCATACCGTTAAAATTCACCTCATCGACCCGGCCCTGATCAACCAAATCGAAATTATAATGGGCATGCATATCAATCATGCCTGGTAAAATCGTTTGCGAGTCCATCAAATTAATCTGTCTTAAATTATTTAAGGATTTTTGATCTTCATAATTCAAAGATACGATTAATCCATCTTGAATGAGAATTCCTCGATTTTTCTCTTTTTTCATTTGTGTTAGATCAATATACCAACCACCTTTAATGAGGATTGATTCGGAATTGATATTCTGAGATTTTGCGTTGTTAAATAAAAGAAACATCGTGGCGCATACAAAACAAAAGCATTCAAAAAAAATGTTATTTGATCGTATTATTTGGAAGGACATAGAATTACCTCGGAATTACTAAGTGTTTTATTTACAATATCAAAAATTCCACTTTTTTTTTCAGTCTTCTTTAATGCAGAAAAAATACAGAAAACTTAATAGAGAAAATTATAATGAAAATTATTATTAAGATTGCCTATTTGTTAACCATTATATCAATTCCTGCACTTCAAATTCAGGCTCAGGAGAGCCTCTGGAAAATATACGACCAAAGAAATTCAGGAGAGAATGTAGTTGCTCTATTGAGAAATACCTCAGAAGCATCGATAAATAATTTAGAACATTCAGAAAAAGTATTCCCGGAACTTAGTTTTTATTGCGAACAAGGCAACCCAAATATTTCGATAAAAATAAACTGGAAAAGATATATATCCTCATTCAATAAAACTGAGATTGGAATAAAAATTGATGGTAAAAACTATACATGGCTGAGTTTTAATCTAGATAAAACAGGACAAATTAGTTTCCAAAATCCCAGTACACAATCAAATGAACTGATAAGTAAATTTAAGAAAATCACAAAATTGGCAGTCGAAATCGAACCTTATTCTGAGCCACCCATCAATGTATATTTCAACTTATCTGGGTTTGCTTCTCATCTTGAAAAGCTCAAAAGTATTTGTAGTCAGTAGTTGAGCTTCTGGATTTATTCCTTCAATCCCAATCTCTCATGCATTATTGAACTGGTCGTCGTATACTGCAGATGAACTTTCTTATCAGGCTCAATTCGCTGTTTGATAGCAAAAGCAGCCAGAGCAGCTTCATGAAAACCAGATAGGATTAACTTCTTCTTTCCTGGGTAATAGTTTATGTCTCCAATTGCATATATCCCTTCTGTGGAAGTCTGAAACTTTTCAGTATCAACATTAATGGTTTTCCTGTTTATATCCAAACCCCATTCAGCAATAGGTCCAAGCTTTGGAGCTAGCCCATAAAATACTAGAAGATGATCAATTTTGATCGTGAACTCCTCTGATTCATTATTTCCGACAAGTATTGATATTAAGTGGCTGTCTTTGCCATTTATTGCATGTATTTTGGCATTTTCGATAATGTTTATTTTCCCCTGTTCGGATAACTTCTTTGCCCGCATGACTGAGTCTGGGACAGCTCTATATTCATTTCTTCGATGGATTAGCGTCAATTCGGCTGTTTTTTCAGACAAATCAAGGGCCCAATCTAAAGCAGAGTCACCTCCACCAAGAATAGCTACTTTTTTATTATTAAAAATTGAAGAATCTTTGATCCTATAATGAAGAGAACTACTTTCGTAGTCAGGTGCATTGCCAAATTTTAATTTTCTCGGTTGAAATGAACCTACTCCGCCTGCAATAACAACAGCACTCGACTGAAACTCTTTTCCTGATATTGTTTTTATGTAGAAAGTTCCGTCCTCTTTTTTTTCTAGCTCTGAAACTTCATCGCTTAGTGTCATTCCATAATTAAATGGTTCTATTTGTTTTAATAAATTATCTATCAATTCTTCTCCAGTGCATACTGGAATAGCAGGGATATCATAGATTGGTTTGTCAGGATAGAGCTCCGAACACTGGCCGCCAGGTTGTCTTATCGAATCAATGATTTCTGCATTGAGACCTAATAATCCCAATTCAAATACTTGAAACAATCCACAAGGGCCAGCTCCAATAATCACAACATCAGTTTTTTTCAATTTATTAAACTCCAAGTAAGTTATGGAACTAATTGTCCGTGTAATTCTTATTGCCTGCAAATTTTATTGGTAAAATGCAGATAAATGTCTATAGAATCACAAAAACATGGGGCAAAAAATTAGCAATTCAATAGAACATTATACGCAATACAAGAATAGATGCGGATGGGACCTGCTTTTGCCCGAGTATCAGCCGAGAAAGACACTTTGTGATGACATATCTGCCGATGTTCTAATTATTGGTGCCGGTTATACAGGAATTGCTGCAGCGAAAAAATGGAGAGACATTTGCCCTCATGACCGAATAGCAATTATTGATGCAAGCGTTTCTGGTGAGAACAATTCAGGAAGAAACTCTGGATTCTTGCTAGAGGTTTCATTGGCAAATGATGCTGATGCCGAACAAATTAACAGAATGAAGGAATGTAATTTACTAATTGAAAAAGCTGCACAAAAAATTTTTAATGAAGTTAAGGATTCGGTAATTGATTGTCAAATACATCGAGCTGGAACATTTAGAGCTGCTGCTAGTGAATTAGGAAAAAAATCACTCAGAGATTACGAAAACTTTCTTAAAAAATCTGGTTTAGAATATGACAGATTAAACAAGGATCAGTTACACGAGAAATTGGGTACCAATTATTACAGTGAGGGTTTATATAATCCTCATTGTTATCTCGCTCAACCTGCAGCCTTAATTAGGTCACTGATTGACAAACTCCCAAAAAGTATAGATCTCTATGAAAATACGCCGGCACTCTCGATAAAACAAGATAAAAAAAGTTGGCTAATCATTACACCGAAAGCATCAATACGTTCTAAAAAAATTGTTATTGCTAATAATGCATTTTGCGCAAAATTAGGCTTCGTGAGAAGTTATATTTCACCGATATACACTTATGCTGCAATTACAGAACCTCTTCAAGAAAATGAATTATTCACAGTCGGCACTGAGACAAATTGGGGTATTTTGCCAGCACACAGACTAGGTAGCACTCTCAGGCTCACGATTGATGGCAGATTAATGATTAGATCACTCTATGATTATGGGTACGAAAGAAATAACGTGGATGCATCTACGCATCTGAAACAAAGCTTAAAATTAAGATTTCCACAATTAACAAATATAAATTTTGAAAGTGTTTGGGGTGGAACAACTGGATTCACATACAATGGAGGTCCCATATGGGGAGAAATTGAAAATAATATTCATATATCTGCAGGTTGTAATGGAGGTGGAATTGTTAAAGGAACATTATTTGGTGAGTTACTGGCCATGTCAGCGAATCAATTAAAAGTGCCAGAGATTAAAAAATTATTTGGATCTGCAAGCCGAATGCCACCCGAACCATTCAGAAAAATTGGCTTTAAATTGATATCAATGATAGAAAGTAAGAGAGCAAAAACAGAAATCTAATCTAACTAATTTAATTTGGTTCTCTATCATGGATCCAGTGGAAAATTTTGGAGTTATATCTCTCATACCCGCAAGTGTTGCTATCCTTCTTGCCTTTATCACCAGGAATACAATCTTTTCTTTGGCGATGGCCTGTTTAATCGGTGTGGTTGTCTCTGGTCAAGGTTTAATTGGATTTCCTAATTTACTTAAAAATGCGCTCGGGAATACTGACTTTTCATGGGTGCTTTTGCTCGAATTTTTCATTGGTATTTCAATTGCATTCTTCCAGAGAACAGGTGCAATCCGTAATTTTTCATTATTTATTGCTTCAAAAAAAATGACTCGAATACGTGTTCAATTGATCGCTTGGTTCATGGGCATGTTTGTGTACTTTAGCGACTATTTCAGTCCGCTATTTGTTGGTTCAACAATGAGGGATCTATCTGATAGGTTTAGAATATCTCGTGAAAAGCTAGCATACATATGCGATTCAACATCAGCACCGGTGAGTATACTTGTTCCTATAACCGGCTGGGCCGTTTTAGTAGCAACACTTATGATTGGGATGGGGCCAGTTCAAGATGCCGGTGAGGCAATGATGCTATTCATATATTCCATCCCTTACAATATTTATTCAATACTAGCGGTGATTATGGTTGGATTAATTGCTACAAAAGTAATACCTGACTTTGGCCCAATGAGAGAAGCAGAGCAGAGGGCAATCAATGAAAATAAATTATTGAGAGATGGAGCAAATCCACTTATGGGAGTTGAGCTAACCAACATCGAGCCTTATAAGGGTATTCAAACCAGCTTGTTCTGGAATTTCGTTTTTCCTGTCCTGATTGTAATCTGTTTTGC